>Ga0075428_100004048_pt1 | contig 16111 bp, 15 predicted proteins | sample RhiMetdeltSRZDD2_FD_75291 | JGI IMG/M metagenome (GOLD analysis project Ga0075428, IMG submission 75291) | Populus rhizosphere microbial communities from Tennessee, USA - Rhizosphere MetaG P. deltoides SRZDD2 | ecosystem: Host-associated > Plants > Roots > Rhizosphere > Soil | place: USA... | reverse complement strand
CTGCGAGCGTGCCCTACGCGCAGCGCGCCGCCGTCAGGCGGCTTAGTCCAACTTAGGACTATGAAACCAAAGCCGCTCACTGCATGCATCGGCTTTCATTTTCTTTCGCTCCTAGTAGTGAATGCATATAGCGTAGGCACCGCCCCGCGATCGCGTGAGACGCGGGAATCGTCTCGCGATTTGCTGCTGCGAGAGCGAACCGCCGCTCGGTAGAAAAGTTCGGACCCGCCAACCCGCGCCCTCGCCACAGCGGGAAACGCGTCGACCCGAAGACAGCGACGCGAAGAGGGTTCATCGCCTCGAAGAGAGATGGCTCGTCATAGGTGCGCATAAAGCACTGTCCCGCCTGCACTAATTCGTTCATGTCGAAATCCATCCGCCATCCATGGCGGCGGCGGCGTGCCGGCGCAAAGTTGCGGCGCGGAGGGATTCGATGAATTCAACACGCAGGTTTTTCCCCACTTCTATCCTGGTTGTTTTGATCCTGGCCGGATCTGCGGCGGCGCAGATTCGGACCGTCCTGGTCTCGCCGGTGCCCGGCGATCCGGTGGCCAGCGGCACCGCGTTGCGCAATGCGCTCGCCGGGATCTCGTCGCCGTCATCCACCAATCGCTGGCTCGTGAAAATCGAGCCGGGCACGTTCGACATCGGCGCGACCGCGCTGCCGATGCGCGCGTGGGTGGACATCGAAGGATCCGGAATCGGCGCGACGACGATTCGCGGAAACGTAAACGGCATCGAGCTCAACACCGGCGCCATCAATGGCGCGAGCAATACGGAGCTTCGCATGCTGACGGTCACGAACAGCGTCGGCGGCCCAGGAGCGCAAAACTCGATCGCTCTGTACAACAACACGGTTTCGTCCATGCGGCTCTATCGAGTGAAGTTCACGTCAACCGCGGGCACGGGCTCCGCGTGGGGCATGCGCAATTTCCAGTCGGCGCCGCTGATCGAAGAATGTGAATTCAGCGTGAGCGCGTCGGGCAGCGCCGCCTACGGTCTCGTCTATTTCTTCATCGTGTCGTCGGGCGAGCGAAGCTCCATCCTCCGCAGCAAAATCGCGGTCTCGGGCGCAACGAACAATTATGGCGTGTACATGACTGAGGCTCAGACTCTGACCGTGTTGCGCGACTCGCGGATCGATGTCACCGGCGGTCAGTTCACGTATGGCCTGTACGCCACAGGAATTTGGCAAGGCAATGAGTCGCTCGCCATTCGGGATACGGAAATCAGCTCCGCCGGCGGCGCCCAGGCATCGTACGGCGTGCGTTTCGACCTCGGCACGACGGTCGCGCTCGACATCGCGTCCAGCAAGATCTGGGGGCATGTGGCGCCGACGACGTACGGAATCTCTCAAGGCGGAAATGCGCCGATGGGCCTTCAAGGCGCCAGCATCGTCGGCTTCACGAAGACCATCGAGTCCGTCAGCAACGCGTCGATTGCCTCGACCGGCCTGACGGGCGGACCGGTCAGCGTCAGCGGCTGGGTGGGATGCATGGGCGTGTGGGACGAGAACGGCGTGTTCTACGCGCAAAGCTGTCCGTAAGAGCAGGAAGCGCTTTGAGTATTGCGAGCGCAATGTGATGATCACGACGCTCTCGAGTTGCTGCTCGAGAGCGTCGAGCCATCGGTCCGCCGATATCTCCGCCGCGTCGTTGGACCCGGCGAGTTCCCCCCGCGAGCCGCGCAGTTCTCATCCTGCATTTCGAAGAACAGCTGACGCTGCCCGACGCCGCAGCGATCTTCGACATTCCGTTAGGCACGGTGAAATCGCGTCTCACCTATGGATTGAACGTGCTACGCAAACAACTCGCTGACCAGAGGAGGGAATGATGTCTCACGAACCATTACGCAAAACGCTCGACGCCATCGACAACATTCGCCGGCGTGTTCTCGCCGGAGGCTGGCTCGCGGTCTTGGTGACCCTCGGCATGTATGCACGTCTGTACTACGTGCTCGAGTCCAGCCCCAGCGTTCAGAAGGCGATCGGCGCGTCCGTCGCGGCAGTCACGTGCCTGATCGCCTGGACCTCGTTCGCCGTCATTCTGATTGTGATTCGGATGGCGAAACGGATTCTGATTGCGATCGAGCTGACGGCCCGTCATGACGCTGGCGCGCCATGACCACGACACTCGCCGCAATGGCCTGCAGCAGAAGCAGCATCATCGACACGCCGTGCAACGCGCCGAAATTCCGCCTAACAGGATCGTCCGGCGCCAGCGAGGAGATCGGGACCGGCGACGCGAACCGGATCGTGCGAATGCGCAGATCGACGAACGACTGTGCTGCCGCGAGCAGCAACGCAATGAACAATACGATCAATACGCCGCGCCGCACGCGACGCAGCTCGATGGCGAAGAGCACGAGCGGCGCGGCGATGGCGATGTAATGCCAGCGCGTGAGCATCGCGCCGACGACGTCCGCAGCCGCGGTCGGATTCGGCGCGGCGCGAAACGCAGCCGATGCCGCGAGCATGAGAAAAAACGCGCTGCCGAGCCAGAGTGCGGCGATGAGACGTTGGAGGCGGTTCATCGCGAGGAGTGTATCGGTTGCGAGTTGCGAGTTGCGAGTGACCAAGTGGCCCGTGGCCAGTTGCCCGTGCGGTGTCGCCTGGACGAAATGCTCTGCCAACTCTCACGGTGCACGTTGCGAAACGTGTCGTCCAGGCGAAACAGCGCGGGCAACGGGCCACTGAGCACTGACAACTATTTCGCGAAATCGTACGGCGGACGGAACACGCCTTTCTCCGTGATGATCGCCGTGATCAATCGCGCCGGCGTGACATCGAATGCGGGATGGCGCACGTGGATGCCTTCCGGTGCGATGCGCGCGCCGAGGATCTCTGTGACTTCTTGGGCGCTGCGCTCTTCGATCGGAATGTGCTCGCCGCTCGGGCACGCGGGATCGACCGTCGACATCGGCGCCGCGACATAGAACGGCACGCCGTGCACGTGCGCGAGCACGGCCACGGTGTACGTCCCGATCTTGTTCGCCGCGTCGCCGTTCGCGGCGATGCGATCCGCGCCGACGATCACGGCGTCGAATTTTCCCTGCTGAAAGAAATGTCCCGACATGTTGTCGGTGATGAGCGTGACGTCGATGCCGTCCTGCTGCAGCTCCCACGCGGTGAGCCGCGCGCCCTGCAGATACGGCCGAGTCTCATCGGCGAACACGGCGACGCGCTTCCCGCTCTCGACCGCGGCGCGAATCACGCCGAGGGCGGTGCCGTAGCCGCCGGTGGCAAGCGCGCCGGCGTTGCAATGCGTGAGCACGGTTGCGGTTTCGCCGAGGAGCTGCGCGCCGAAGCGGCCCATGCGGCGGTTGGCTTCGACATCTTCGGCGAGGATCCGCTCCGCTTCGGCGGTGAGATCGCCGTCATGCGCGAGCATGCGATCGACGGCCCAGGCGAGATTCACCGCGGTCGGTCGCGAGGACTTGAGAAGCCGCGCCGCTTCGTGCAGATCGTCGCCCGCGCGCGCGGCCATGGCCATACCGAACGCGGCACTCACGCCGATCGCCGGCGCGCCGCGCACGACCATCGTGCGGATCGCCTCCGCAACTTCGGCCGCATTGCTGCATTGCACCCACACTTCCTGATTCGGAAGCAGGCGTTGATCGAGGAGCGAAAGGGTGTTTCCGTTCCACCGCAGAGGAGTGACATTCACCTCGATATACTAGCGCGCTTGAATCAGGAGACTCGGGAATGGTCAAGGTTGGAGTAAATGGATTCGGACGCATCGGCCGCAACGTGGTGCGCGCCGCGCTCGAGAAAAAATTCGACATCGAATTCGTCGCCGTGAACGACCTCACCGGCGCGGAGACGCTGGCCTATCTGCTCAAGTACGACTCGGTCCACGGCATCATCCCCAACGACGTCAAGCACACCGCCAACGCGATCACCATCGACGGCAAAGAGCTGCGCGTCTTCTCGAATCCCGATCCCGCGGAGATTCCGTGGGACGAGCTCGGCGTGGAGATCGTCATCGAATCCTCGGGGCGCTTCACCGACAAGGCCAAGGCCTCGCGTCATCTGAAGAAGAACGTCGAGACGGTGATCATCTCCGCGCCGTCGAAAGACGCGGACGCGACGTTCTGCATGGGCGTCAACGAAAACACGTACGACGCCGCGAAGCACAAGATCATCTCCAATGCATCGTGCACGACGAACTGCCTGGCGCCGGTCGCGAAGGTGCTGCACGCGAAGTTCGGCATCAAGAGCGGGATCATGACCACGATCCACTCGTACACGAACGATCAGGAGATCCTCGACCTCCCGCACAAAGACCTGCGCCGCGGCCGCGCCGCCGCGCTGTCGATGATTCCGACGACCACCGGCGCCGCGAAAGCGGTCGGCCTCGTGCTCCCGGAGCTCAAGGGAAAATTCGACGGCATCTCCGTCCGCGTGCCGACGCCGAACGTCTCCCTCGTCGATCTCTCGTTCCAGACCGACAAGCCGGCGACGGTCGACGAGATCAATCAGGTCATCCGCGACGCGGCGCGTGGAGAGTTGAACGGGATTCTCACCTACTCCGACGAGCAACTCGTGTCGGTCGATTTCAATCACAACCCGTACTCCTCCATCGTCGACACGACGTTCACACGCTCGGTCGATCCGCACACGCACAAGATCCTCTCGTGGTACGACAACGAGTGGGGATATTCGAATCGCATCCTGGATCTCGTGGCGCATGTGGCGCGGGTGAGGAAAGAGGCATTGGCTACGCGGTGATTTGGTGCTGGGTGTTGGGTGCTGGGTGTTGATGGGGCTTGTCGAGAGAAGTGATGGATGACCGATGAAACGATGAACGATGAATCAGTCGGCCTCTTCATCATTCATCGTCCATCATTCATCGTTCATCGTTCATCGTTTGCTTTGACTGTGCTTTTCGCGAAAACCCGCCAACACCCCAGCACCCAACACCCAGCACCGTTTTCGACCTGAAATGATCAAAATCAGAACGATCGACCAGCTCCCCCTCACCTCCGGCTCGCGCGTTTTCTATCGCGTCGACTACAACGTTCCGCTCGACGGCACGCGCATCACCGATGCGACGCGCATCGAGGAGACGCTGCCGACGCTGCGCGCGCTGCGCGACTCCGGGGCCGCGATCGTGATCGCCAGTCACCTCGGGCGTCCGAAGGGCGAGCGCCAGCCGAAGTATTCGCTCGAGCCGGTTGCCGAGCGTCTGGCCGAGCTGTTAGGCGTCGACGTGCATTGGGAAAACGACTGCGTCGGCGCCGACGCGGAATCGTCGGCGAAGAAGCTCGAAGCGGGCGAGATCCTGCTGCTCGAGAACCTGCGCTTCCATGCCGGCGAGGAGAAGAACGACAACGCGTTCGCGAAGGAGTTGCTCGAGCTCGCGGACTTCTATGTCAACGACGCGTTCGGCGCATCGCATCGCGCGCATGCATCGATCGATGCATTGCCGCGGCTCTTCCCGAAAGAGAACATCGCCGGCGGGTTTCTGCTGGAGAAGGAACTGCAGTTTCTGCAAAAGGTCACGAACATCTCCGAGCGCCCGTTCGTCGCGTTGATGGGCGGAGCGAAGATCGCTGGAAAGATCGAGCCGCTCGAGGCGCTGATCCACCTGGCCGACAAAGTGCTGATCGGCGGCGGTATGGCCAACACCTTTCTCGCCGCGCGCGGCGTGCCGATGGGCGGATCGCTCGTCGACAACGAATCGATCGAGGTCGCCAAGCGGATCCTGAACGCGAATGCGCGCGCCGAGGTCGTGCTGCCGGAGGACGTGATCGTGGGAGATTCGCTCGATGCGCCGGCGAAGATCGAGGAGGTCGCGGTCGCGCACGGATTGAGCGACGCGCAGAAGGCGTTCGACATCGGATCGCGCACGGTGCAGCGCTATGAGAACGAGCTGAAGGACGCGAAGCTCATCTTCTGGAACGGCCCGATGGGCGTGTTCGAGAAGGCACCGTTCGCGAAAGGAACGATGGCGATGGCGCGCGCGATCGCCTCGACCGGCGCGGTGACCGTCGTCGGCGGCGGCGAGTCGGTCGAGGCCGTGAAAGGCTCGGGCTTCGCCAAGCGCATCACGCACATCTCCACGGGCGGAGGCGCGTCGCTGGAATTCATTTCGGGAGTGTCATTGCCGGGCGTTGAAGTCCTGAGAGAATGAGCGGCCAGTGGCTCAGGAAATCGAAGTCAAGTTCGCGCTGAAAGACCGTCCCGCGCTGGTGAGCCGGCTGCAGGAGATCGGTGCGGAGCGGCTCTATCCGGAGACGTTCGAAGACAACATCGTCCTCGACCGGCGCGGCGAGTTGCGCACTCGCGGAGCGCTCTTGCGCGTGCGCAAGTTCGGGAGATACGCGATCGCGACGTTCAAGGGACCGATGGCATTCGAATCCGGCGTGAAATCGCGCGAGGAAGTGCAGACCGGCGTGGAGAGCTTCGAGCTCGCGATCCAGCTCTTCGACTCGCTCGGATTCAAGCCGGTGTTTCGCTATCAGAAGTATCGCGAGGTGTGGCGCGTGCGCGACGTCGAGGTCGTTCTCGACCGCACGCCGATCGGCGACTACTTCGAGATCGAAGGCCCGCTCGACGTGATCCGCGCCGTCGCGGACCAACTGGGCATGAATATGGATGCAGGCATCCGGCAGAGTTACGCCGATCTCTACCGGCAGTACCGCCGCACACGCGGCGACCTGCCGGAGCACATGGTGTTTTCCCCGGAGCAGTTGCCCTGACGAGTAGGCAGTCTGCAGTTCGCAGTGGGCAGGAGATGCCCGCGGCCTCTGCATCCTGCCTACTGCATACTGCAAACTCATGAAAGGCATGATCCTCGCCGCAGGCTACGGCACGCGCCTCCGGCCTCTCACGTACACGCTGCCGAAGCCGATGATGCCGGTGTGCAACCGCGCGCTGATCGCGTGGTCCGTCGAGTCGTTTCTCACGGCGGGCGTGCACGATCTCATCGTGAACGTGCATCACTTGCCGACGACGATCGAGCACTACCTGCGCATGCACTACGAGGATCGCGCCGAGCTGCACATCTCCTACGAGGCCGACATCCTAGGCACCGGCGGCGCGATCCGGCGCGTGCGCGCGCAGCTCCAGAACGCCGGTGAATTCTTTCTCGTCAACGGCGATACGGTGCAGTTCCCGCAGTACGACTCTCTGCGCGATGCGCGCCGCAAAAGCGACTCGCTGGCGGCGCTCACGCTTCGCCATCCGCCGGAAGGCGATCGCTTCACTCCCGTCTTTTTCGAGGACGGCCGCGTGACCGGCTTCGGATCGGGTCGCGGTGAAGCGCTGATGTTCGCGGGCTCGCATCTCGTCAGCTCGCGCGTTTTTCGCTACGTCCCAGACCGCGATTTCTCGGGCATCGTCGACGACGTCTACGTACCCGTTCTCGGCGAGCAAAAGGAAACGATCGCGGGGATCGTCGACGACAGTCTGTGGTTCGACATCGGCACGCCGGCACGCTACTTCTCGGCGTCGAAAGGTCTCGTCGACGCGATGCTGCGCGGCGACGTGACGCCCGCCGAGGGCTCGAGCATCCGCGGCGACTCGCTCGTGCACACCACCGCGACCACGCCGAAGACGATGGCGCGCTCGATCGTCGGCGCGCGCAGCATGGTCCACGGCGAATTGCACGACACGATCGTGTGGGAAGACTGCGCGATCTCCGGCGGCGTGCGCCTCGAATCGTGCATCGTCGCGCACGGCGTCGAGATCTCGGGACACCTCGAGCTCCGCAACGCGATCATCTGCCGCGACACGCCCGCCATCCCGCAGGACCCGATGTACGAGCGGCGGGATGGATTGGTGATTGCGCAGGTCTGAAGTGGAGCGCCGGCGTCCGCGCCGGCTGATGCGGGAGCGTCCCGCGCTCCCGCCCGGGTGGCGGCGCGGGACGCCGCCACATCAGCCGCCGGGACGGCGGCGCTCCTTACCAGTGCTACCATCTTTCGGAACCCTATGGTCGCAGCGATCCCCGATGGCACGCGACGACGCGTCATCACGGTCTTTCTCGTTCAGGGTCTGGCCGGATTGCTCCTCATGCTGTGGCTGACGTGGGTGCGCCGCGATCAGACGCTCGAGATCCTGCGCACCCTCGGCGATGACGCACCGATCCTCATCGCCATCTTCATCGCCTTCGCCACCGCGCTCGCGCTGCTGAAATTCGAGCTCACCGATCTCGTCTACGTCGCGCTCGTCATCACCGCGTACATGGCCATGTTCCCGATTCTCGGCGGCGTGCTGTCGTCGTGGATCGCCATTCTCGTGTCGGTCGGCACGCGTCTTCTCTCGCTGCATCAGATCGGTCCGGCGAAGATCGCGCGACAGGACCCGGTCACCGACTACGTCAAAGCATTCGGCCTCTTCGGAACCTACGGCATTCCGGTCGTCGCCGCGGCGACGATCTACGAAGTGTTAGGCGGCACGTTCCCGGTGATGAACGCAACGCCCGCGAACGCCGCGCGCATCGCGGCGGGCGGCGCGGCGCTCATTCTCATGAACAGCGTCCTGATGTTCTGGCCGCAGCGCGCGTACGGCTACTCGCTCGAAAAAATCTTCAGCCTCTACCTCATCGACGGCGGCATCTCGCTCGTCGCGCTGCCGTACGCGGTCGTGACCGCACTGTCTTTCCGCACGATCGGATGGGGCGGGATCATCGCGCTCGCGTTCACCGGCATCGTCGCGAATTGGATCGCGCGCAAGCTCGCGCTCACGCGATCGAAGACCAACGATCTCCTCCAGCGCCTCGCGTCGCTCACGAACATCGGCAAGACGATCTCGCTGCGCTTCACGACCGACGAGCTGCTGGTCGCGATCTACAACGAGTGCAAGGCCGTCATCGACTGCTCGCTGTTCAGCATCGCCTTGCTCGAGGAGAATACGAACGAGCTCGCGTTCGAGCTCGACATCCGCGAGGACACCGTTCTGCCGAAAGAGCGCATCCCGCTCGGCGAAGGCCTCAACTCCTGGGTCGTCAAACACCACCAGCCGCTCCTCCTCGGCAGCACTGCGGAAGAGCGCCGCTTCGGCGTGAAATCGATCGCGGACACGAAGCAGACCGAGTCGTGGCTGGGCGTTCCGATGATCGCGCGCGACCGCGTGATCGGCGTGATCTCCGTCGAGAGCTATCACAAGAACGCATTCACCGCCGACGATCTGATTCTCCTCACCGCGATCGCGAATCAGGCCGCGGTGGCGATCGAGAACGCGCATCTCTATCGCGATCTCGAGGGACTCACCTACGCGCTCGAGCAACGCGTGATGGAGCGGACGAACGAGCTGCGCGAGACGAACCTTCGCCTCATGGCCGCGGATCGTTCGAAGAATCAATTCCTCGCCAACATGTCGCACGAGCTGCGCACGCCGCTGAACTCGATCATCGGATTCTCGAGCGTGCTCATGGAAGCGACGCGCGGACTCATCCAGCCGCGTCTTCATCGTTTCCTCGAGAACATCCACGCGGCGGGCAATCATCTGCTCGAGCTGATCAACGACATCCTCGATCTCTCGAAGATCGAGGCGGGGAAGATGGAGCTGCGCACGGATCTGTTCGATCTGCGCGAGACGATCGCCGCATGCGAGCGGGTGATGAAAGGCTTCGCGTCCGAGGCGAAGGTGCAGATCTTGTCGAACATCGACGCGGCCATTCCGAAAGTGCGGCTCGACGAGGGACGGCTGAAGCAGATCCTCTTCAACCTTCTGTCGAACGCCGTCAAGTTCTCGCCGCAGGGCGGCATCGTCGCGATCAGTTGCCGCTTCGTCCCGCAGACCGAATCGCCACTCGCCTTCGACACCGTGCGCATCGACATCACCGATCAGGGCGTCGGCATCGCGTCCGAAGAACTGCAGCGCATCTTCGTCGAGTTCTACCAGACCGACGAAGGCCGCCGCGCGCGCAAAGGCGGAACCGGCCTGGGACTCTCCCTCACCCGCAACTTCGTCGAGCTCCACCACGGCCGCATCGACGTGAAATCGAAACCCGGCGAAGGCTCGACCTTCACGCTGTATCTGCCGGTGGATTTCGCGGAGGCCAGCGCGTCGGCGCCGCAGCTGACCGCGTGATGGTTATAATCCGCGGCCCGAATTCGAATTCACAAAGGAAAACTCCAGATGTCCAATCGTACGTTCACCATCATCAAGCCCGACTCGGTGCGCAAGGGAAACTTCGGCAAGATCGTCAGCCGCGTCGAGGGCGAGGGCTTCAGGATTCTCGGATTGAAGAAAGCGAGCCTGTCGCGCAAACAGGCCGAAGGGTTTTACGCGGTTCATCGCGAGCGTCCGTTCTTCGGCAGTCTCGTCGAGTACATGACCTCGGGGCCGGTTTACGTCGCCGCGCTCGAGCGCGACAACGCGGTCGCGCATCTGCGCCAGATCATGGGCGCGACTGATCCCGCCAAGGCGGATGCGGGCACGATCCGCAAGGATTTCGGCGAGTCGATCGAGCAGAACGCGATCCACGGCTCGGACTCCGATGAGAACGCGAAGATCGAGATCGCGTTCTTCTTCGCGGAATCGGAACTGCTGTAACTCACTCCGACACGATGATTGCGGACAGGCCGCGCGATTCGAGAGTCTCGCGCGTGCCGACCGCCTCGTCGCGCGTCGCGAACGGACCGATGCGCACGCGGAACAGATCCGTGTGATCGATCCAGGCGCGCTGCCCGATCGACACGAGCCGCTCCTGCAGCAGCTTCGCGTTCTCTTCGACGGCAAACGCGCCGACCTGAACCACGAACTGCTTGCTGGTGGAGCGGCGGGCTTCAGCCCGCCGAGGCGTCACAGTCGCGGTGCCGACCGGCATGTCCTCGATCGTCTTTCCATCCGGCGCGACCTGCTTGCGCGTGATGACATCGCCGCGCTGTTCTTCGACGATCACGCGGTCGACGACGACCGGCGCGGGCGCTTGCTGTTGCGGCGCAGGTGCCGGCGCGGGCGCAGGCTGCGGCTTCGCGGGAATCGGGAACTCGACCGCGGGCGCATCGGTCGCCGGGACGCGCTCCGGAATCGTCTTCGGCGCTTCGGCGATCGTCACTTCGAGCGGCGCGGGCGGCTCGCGCTCGCCGCTGCCCATCTTCACCAGCTTGATCTCGACCTCGCCGATGCCCGGCTCGATGAGTCCGATCTTCTGCGCCGCCGCGTACGACAGATCGATGACGCGATTGGCGATGTACGGTCCGCGATCGTTCACGCGCACCCACACGCTCTGGCGCGTCTTCGGATTCATGATCTCGAGAATCGTTCCGAACGGAAACGTGCGATGCGCCGCGGTGAGCAGCGCGGGATCGAAGATCTCGCCGTTCGCGGTCGTGCGTCCGGCGAACTCTTCGCCGTACCAGCTCGCCATTCCATGCAGCGACTCCGGCTCCGTCTCCGGCTGCGGCGCCGTCGTCGCGCAGCCATAGGCCAGCACGACCAGCGTCGCGACCGTGACGACGCGCAGTCTCATACGCGCAACTCCGCGCGCTCGGTGACAATGTTCGCCATTTCCGCCGCCAGAATCGGATCGACGTGCTCCGTCAGGAACGACTCCGTCTGCTGACGCGAGAGGCCGGTGTAGTTCTCCGGCCGGGCCATCCGCTCGATCGATGCGCGATCGATGCCGAAGAGCTCATCGCTCGCGATGCGATCGAAGAGATCGTTCTCCGCCGCGCCGCCCTTCAACGCATCCGCTGCTGCTTTCGCGTGGATGCGAATGCGCTCGTGCAGCACCTGACGATCACCGCCGCGGCTCGCGCCTTCCATCATCAGGTTCTCGGTCATCATGAACGGGAGCTCGCGCCTAACATTCGCTCCGATCACGTCCTCGTGAACGACGAAGCCCGCTGCGATGTTGTCGTAGATCAGCGCGACCGCATCAGCCGCGAGGAAGGCCTCGGGGATGGCGATGCGGCGATTCGCGGAGTCGTCGAGCGTTCGCTCGAACCACTGCGTCGCCGCGGTGAATGCGGGATTGAGCGCGTTGACGATGAGATGCCGCGTGAGCGCGTCGATGCGCTCCGCGCGCATCGGGTTGCGCTTGTATGGCATCGCCGAGGAGCCGATCTGCTCTTCTTCGAACGGCTCTTCGACCTCGCGGAGGTGCTGCAGCAGACGCAGGTCGTACGCGAACTTCGATGCCGACTGCGCGAAGCTCGACAGCGCGTTGACCACGTGCGAGTCGACCTTCCGCGAGTACGTCTGACCCGAGACCGGATACGTGCGGCGCATGCCCAGCTTCTCGGCGACGAGTTGTTCGAGGCGCTGCACTTTCGTTTCGTCGCCTTCGAAGAGACTGAGGAACGACGCCTGTGTTCCGGTCGCGCCCTTCACGCCGAGGAGCGCGAGCTGGGACTCGGTGAACTCGACGAGTCGGTAGTCGAGAAGAAGATCGTGCAGCCAGAGCGTCGCGCGCTTGCCGACAGTCGTGAGCTGCGCGGGCTGGAAGTGCGTGAACGCGAGCGTGGGCGTCGATCGCCACTGCCAGGCGAACTCGCGCAGCTTGGCCATGAGATTCACGATGCGGCGGCGAATGATGCGGAGACCTTCCGCCATCTGGAGGATGTCGGTGTTGTCGGTGACGTACGCGGACGTCGCGCCGAGGTGGATGATGCCCTTGGCCGACTGCGCCTGCAGTCCGAACGCATGCACATGCGCCATGACGTCGTGCCGCACTTCGCGCTCGCGCTTTTCTGCGTCTTCGTAGTTGATCGTCTCCGCATGCGCCTTGAGATCGGCGATCTGCGCGTCGGTGATTTTGAGGCCGAGCTCTTTCTCTGCTTCGGCGAGGGCAATCCAAAGCCGCCGCCACGTGCGGAACTTGAAGTTGGAGGAGAAGAGGTAGGACATCTCCCGCGACGCGTATCGCTCCGTCAGCGGGTTGGAAGGGGAATCGTGCTTCACGGGGAGATTTTAAATTGCGCTTTAATTTTCGCTCCCGAATTAAAATAGTTCGGTCTTTATTTTAATACCGTGCTTCTGGATTAAAAAAATATGGATCCTTCACGTTTCCACTCCGAACAAGCCGGAATACTCGTTCCGACAGCAATCGGAGAACGCGACTGGTCCTTCATTCCCGCCAAACTGCCACGCAACTGGAAGATATCAGAGGACTTGTGGCCGCTCCTGGCCTCGGCACGCGAAGAGCTTGGCAGACTCGACGGAATCGGGCGGACGCTGCCAGACGAAAATCTGCTGCTGCGCCCCCTTCAGCGTCGTGAGGCGATTCGGTCCTCGAGCCTTGAAGGGACGTATGCGTCGCCTGAAGAACTGCTCCTGTTCGAAATCGAGCGTCGCGAGCCGGTCGACGCGAACGATCGCGCGAACGAATGGCGGGAGGTGTTCAACTACGCCGAGGCGTTGCGGCGTGGAATCGCACTGCTCCGCGATCTGCCGCTTTCGCTTCGCGTCATTCGCGAAATGCACAACGTCCTTCTGCTCGGCGTGCGCGGAAGGGACCGTTCACCCGGAGAGTTCCGCCGAACACAAGTTCATCTCGGCGAAGATCGCCGTTATGTTCCGCCGCCCGTGAACCGTCTCGATGAGTGCCTGGATGATTTCGAGAAGTTTCTTCATCAATCGGAAGCCATCGATCCGTTGATTCGGTCCTATCTCGCTCACTATCAGTTCGAAGCCATTCACCCGTTCGTGGACGGCAACGGCCGAGTCGGTCGAGCGTTTCTTTCGCTCTGTGCGTTCACGTGGATGGGGCTCTCGAGACCATGGCTCTACATGAGCCCCTTTTTCGATTCCCACAAAGACGAGTACATCGACCGGCTATTCGCGGTGAGCACTGACGGAGCGTGGAACGAATGGCTGCGCTTTTGTCTCATCGGTACGATCGACGTCTGCAGAGATGCAGTTGTTCGCTGCGACAACCTTCGTAGACTTCGCGACGAGTTTCATGAACGGGCCGATCGCGGAAGTGTGCGTATGCACAACGTCGTGGAACTGCTTTTCTCGAATCCGATCGTCACCGTCACGGAGCTCAAACGCAGGATGCGAGTCACCTATCCGACGGCAAAGGCCGACATCGAGAAGCTGGTCAGGCTCGAAATCCTGAAAGAGCTCGAGGGGGCGTTTCCGAAAGCGTTCTACGCTCCGGCAATCATGACGGCCGCTTATTACGATTGACGCCTTTTCTTGACACTGCCCGCGCCTCTCGCGACACTGTCCACAATGGTCTCGTCCGTCTCGACGCACGAGTCGCGTCGCGCGACGCAAGTCACGCTCAAAGCGGTCATTCTGCTCGCGAGCGTGCTCATCTTCGTGTTCGCGATCTCGTTCGTCTTCAGCGATCGCGGTCTGCCGGAGCTGCAGAATGCGCGCACGCGCGTGGCCGACTTGCGCGCGGACATCGCGCGGCTCGAGTCGGACAATCAGCGCCTCCGCGCGGAGATCGAGAGCGTGAAGCGCTCGTCTTACGCCATCGAGCGCATCGCCCGCGAGGACCTCGGCATGTCGCGCAAGGGCGAGATCGTGTACATGCTGCCGAAGCAGTCGCGCTAAGATCGCGCGCCATGTTGCGCGTGATCTTCCTTCTTCTCTTCACCACCGCCGCGTTTGCGCAGTCGTCGCCGAAAAACATCATCCTCGTGATCGGCGACGGGATGGGGCCCGCCCACTTCACCGCCGCGCGCCTAACACGCGGTGCGGAGTTTCAGATCGGACGCATGAAGACGATCGGTCTCGCGACGACGTCGTGTGCGGATCGCGCGGTGACCGACTCGGCGGCGGCAGCGACGGCGTTGTCCACCGGATTCAAAGCGAAATACGAGGCCGTCGGCATCGACGCGAACGGCGAGGCGAAACCGACGGTGCTCGAAGTCGCGGAGAAAGCGGGCAAAGCCACGGGCTTGGTGACGACGTCGTACTTTTACGACGCGACGCCGTGCTCGTTCGCCGCGCATGCGCCGCATCGCGATCGTCACGCCGACATCGCACGGCAGATGCTCGCCAGCGGCGCGGAGATCATCGTCGGGTCGGTGACGGACAACGATCTTCCCGTGCGCGAGCTCGCGAAGAATGCGGGGTTCACCGTCGTGACGACGTTCGCCGATCTCGACACCTCGACCGCTCCGCACATCCTCGGCGTGTTCCCCGGCCAGCCGCGCGATCTCGATTTCGCCGAGGCGCCGCTTCCGGAGCTCGCGCGCTCGGCGATCGCGCGCCTGTCAAAAAGTTCAAAGGGATTTTTTCTTCTCATCGAGCACGAAGGCACCGACTCGGGGAGTCATCAGAACCATCGCATCGACGTCGACACGGCGCTCAAGTCGTTCGACGCCGCGGTCGGAGTCGCGCTCGATTTCGCGGAGCAGTCGAAGGACACGCTCGTCGTCGTGACCGGCGATCACGAGACGGGCGGTCTGCGCATCTCCGAAACGAAGTTAGGCCGATGGCGCATGGAATGGTCGACCGGCGACCACACCGCGGTCGCCGTTCCGGTCTTCGCCTTCGGTCCCGGCGCGTCCCAGTTCGCGGGATTTCAGGACAACACGGACGTGGGAAAGAAGTTGCTGGAGCTAGTGAAGTGAGCCGCTCGTCATCGCGCGAGTAGCTCCGCGTACGCATCCAGCACTTTCGCCAGCACCACGATCTGCTCGTTCGCTTCGGTCCACTTGCGCAGCTCGATCGCCTCGCGCACCGCGGGCATCGTCTTCACGCCGTAGCCGGTGTACTGACCCGGAGCGTAGACGTGATGCCGGTACCACGGGCGCCCCGGCAATCCGCTGTCGCGCGTGAGCGCGCGCTCGAGGCGCATGATCGTGCGATCGTCGCGCGTCTGTTTGTCGTCGAACGCGCGCGCGGCTTTCTCCAATCGCGCGACCGCGTTCTTGAGCGGCGCGAACTCGATGTGCGGCACCGGATCTTCTTCCTTCGGCGCGAAGAACGGTTTCGTCGGATCGGCCGCGAGCTGCATCGTGCGCTCGCGGATCTGGCGGTTCTTCTCTTCCGTCTCGTCGCGCATGCGATCGGCGAGCTTCTCGATCTCTTCGACATAACGCGCCGCGGTCTTCGCGAACGACGTCGCTTCGAACGGCAGCGAGTCCGCATTCGCGAGTCGCAGCGTCATGCGTCCGGTCGTCTTCGCCTGGGCGATGCCGTACTCCCACTTCGGATCGCCGAAGCGCGAGTAGTGATCGAACGAGTCGTACATCG
>Ga0075428_100004047_pt1 | contig 16112 bp, 17 predicted proteins | sample RhiMetdeltSRZDD2_FD_75291 | JGI IMG/M metagenome (GOLD analysis project Ga0075428, IMG submission 75291) | Populus rhizosphere microbial communities from Tennessee, USA - Rhizosphere MetaG P. deltoides SRZDD2 | ecosystem: Host-associated > Plants > Roots > Rhizosphere > Soil | place: USA... | reverse complement strand
CTCGATCTTGCGGCTGCCTGCGGCGCGCGCTATCTCGTCACCCGGGACCGCGACCTGCTCGAACTGGTGCGCAACCGTGATCCCGCGCCGCCGTTCCGGATTGTCACGCCCCGCGAGCTGCGAGCTTTGCTGACAGAGGCGTGATAGGTGACAGATGACAAGTGATAGGTAAGATCGTGACAGACCGGTCGTGATCGCGGCAGCCCGACACCTATCACGTATCACCTATCACGCTGTTAAGAGCAACGCGATGCGCGTAGACAAATGGTTATGGGCCGCGCGGTTTTTCAAAACCCGCGGGCTGGCACAGTCGGCCGTCACTGGCGGCAAGGTGAAGCTGAACGGCGAGCGGGTGAAACCGGCGAAGAGTCTCGCGCCAGGCGACCGGCTCGCCATCCGCATCGGCGAGCTCGAGTGGCTGATCGAGGTCAAAGCGCTCTCGGAGCGGCGCGGACCGGCGGAAGCAGCGCGCAAGCTCTACGAGGAAGACGAAGCGAGCCGCGCGCTGCGCGTTGCGCAAGTCGCTGATCGCCGCGCGCAGGCGAGCGGGTGGGGCGAGCGCAAGGGCCGGCCCACGAAGCGGGAGCGGCGGGAGATGGACCGCTGGCGCGACAAGGGCTGAGGGATAAGGGCGGAGGGATGAGGGGTTCGCCCCGATCACCAATCACCAATCACCAATCACGCCTTTCTATTTGAGGCTGAAGCCCTGCTTCCTGATGAACGCTCCGAAATTCTCCCGCTCCGGCACCGAGCACTGCCGCGCCTTGTCCTCCGACCAGCCGTAGAGTTCCGCGGTCCCGTAGCGCTTCGTGTCGCGCTGCTTGCGGTAGGGCAGCACGCCGTGCCGCCTGCGGTCGTAGGCCTCGATCTTTTCACTGAGGCCTGTTTCGTCGTAGCGGTCGACGTGCACCGAGACCTCCAGCGGCAGGCGCGGCGAGATGCGGCCCGCTTCCGCCGGATAGCCTACGCAGAGGCCCGCCACGGGGAATACGCCATCAGGCAGCTCCAACACCCGGCTCGTCACGTCCGCGTGGTTGCGCACGTGGCTGATCGGACAGGCCGCAAGTCCCACCGCTTCTGCGGCGCGGATCAGGCTCATCATCACCAGCGCCGCGTCGACGGCTGCGTTCATGAAGTGATCGAGATGCTCGTTTGCGAAAGGCTTTCCGCGCCATTCGCCGACCTGCCGGATGCGGCGGTTGTTGCCGCAGAAGACGAGAAACACCGGCGCATCCATGATCCAGGGCATGTCCGGGATCATGTCGACGATGCTTTTCCGCCGGCCGCGGTCGACGACATGGACCACCTCCGCCTGCTGCAGGTCGGACTTGGATGGCGCCGAGAGCGCGCACGCCAGCAGGACCTTCAACAGCGCCGGATCGACCGGACGCGCGTCGAACTTGCGGTGCGAGCGGTGCTCGGCCATGCGCGCCAGCTCGTCCAGTCCCGGCCACGCCGGGTCCACCGCCAGGTCGGCGCCGAACCGCTCGGCAAAGGCACGCACCAGGCGGTCGCGGTTGTCATTTTCGTGGCTCATAGGGGCTCGACGGAAAAGATGGAGTGCAGGAATGTTACCCTGCCGCGTCCCAGCCATGTCCCTGGTCGACCTCAATATTGTCTTGCCTCGCGCGGAAAAACAGGCGTAAAATCACGCCCTTTCCGCACTTTTCTGGATCCGAGCACATATATATGGTTGTCATCCGGCTGGCGCGCGGCGGCGCCAAGAAACGCCCGTTCTTCAGTGTGGTCGTGGCGGACTCGCGACGCGCGGTCAGTGGCCGCTTCATCGAGCGCATCGGCTTTTACAATCCCGTGGCACCGCAAGGCACCGAGCGCCTGCGCATAGACCGCGAGCGCCTGACGTTTTGGCAGTCGAAGGGCGCGATCCTGTCCGATACCGCGGCGCGGCTCGTCAGACAGTTTGGAAAGCAGCAGCAACCGCAACAGCCCGTCAAGGCTGCCTGAACTGGCTGACAGGCTGGTAGTGATGGGGCGCATCGTCGCCCCATTTGGCGTGAAGGGCTGGGTCAAGATCGACCCCTACACGGCGGCGGCGAAGAACCTGCTGGCCTACCCGAAGTGGTTGATCGGCGATGGCGCGGACTGGCAGGAGCGGAAAGTCGGCGAGGCCAGAACCCAGGGCCGCATGGTGGTGGCCCGGTTCGACGGCTGCGACGATCGCGATGCAGCAGATAGATTTCGGGGGAAGCAGATCGCCGTGCCCCGGGAGCAGTTGCCGAAAGCGCGGCCGAACGAATACTACTGGGCCGACTTGATCGGGCTCAGGGTGGTGAACGAAGCAGGACGGGATTTCGGGCAGGTGGTCCGTATCCTCGAGACCGGCGCGAACGATGTGCTGGTCGTGCAGGGCGAGCGGGAGCGGTTGATCCCGTTCATCGCGGACGCAATCGCCGCGGTCGACCTGCAGGACGGATTGATGCGGGTGAATTGGGACGCGGATTTTTAGGAACGAGGGGGGTCGGCCCCCTCGTGCGCCCCCACTCTGGGGGACCTAGGAACGAATGATGTTCCAGTTCGACGTAGTAACGCTGTTCCCGCAGATGTTCGACGCCGTGACCCAGTGCGGCGTGACGGGACGGGCGCGGGAGCGGGGGCTTTACCGGCTCGAGCTGTGGAATCCGCGCGAGTTCGCGGCGAACAGCTACCGCACGGTGGACGACCGGCCGTACGGCGGCGGTCCGGGCATGGTGATGATGGCGGAGCCGCTCGCGAAGACGATAGCGGCGGCGCGGGACCGGCAGCAGAACGCAGGCGTGGCGCCACCGCAGGTGGTGTATCTCTCGCCGCAGGGCCGGTTGCTGGACCACGGCCTGGTGATGGAGCTGGTGGCGCGCGGGGGACTCATCCTGCTCGCCGGGCGTTACGAAGGCGTGGACGAGCGGCTCATCCGGCGGGCGGTCGACGCCGAAGTGTCGATCGGGGATTACGTGCTCTCGGGCGGCGAGCTGGCCGCGATGGTGGTGCTGGATTGCATGGTGCGCCAGCTGCCGGGCGCGCTGGGGGACGCGGAATCGGCGAGCCAGGATTCGTTCGTGAACGGGCTCCTCGATTGTCCGCACTACACGCGGCCCGAGGTGTACGAGGGCGAAGCGGTGCCGGCGGAGCTGCTCACGGGCAACCACGCCGGGATCGCGCGGTGGCGGCTCAAGCAGGCGCTGGGACGTACCTGGCTCAGGCGGCCGGATTTGCTGGAGAAGCGGGCGCTGACCAGGGGTGAGCGCGAATTGCTGGACGAGTACCAGAGAGAATTCAACGAACGCGAAGGAACCTGAACATGGACCTTATCCAACAGCTCGAAGCCGAGGAAATCAAGCGACTCGCCAAGGTGGTGCCCGATTTCTCCAGCGGCGACACCGTGGTGGTGAACGTGAGCGTGGTGGAAGGGGAGCGGAAGCGCCTGCAGGCCTACGAGGGGATCGTCATCGCCAAGCGCAATCGCGGCCTCAATTCCTCGTTCATCGTGCGCAAGATCTCCTCCGGCGAAGGGGTGGAGCGCACCTTCCAGACCTATTCCCCGCTCATCGCGAGCATCGAGGTGAAGCGCCGCGGCGACGTCGGGCGCGCGAAGCTCTACTACCTGCGCCAGCGCACCGGCAAGGCCGCACGCATCCGCGAGAAGCTGACCGGAGGCGAGGACGCTGCTACCGTTGCTGCTACCGGAACCGAACCCGCGGCGGAATAGTCAGGGACAAATCCGGAAGCAGGTCGAAGGGCGGCTCAGGCCGCCCTTTTTGTTGGGTGTAGAAAGCAGTAGTTTCCCCTCCTGCAAATAGGAGGGGTGGACGCGTAGCGGCCGGGGTGGTCGAGTCATTTCGATACGTACTCCTCGTCGGCCTTCATGCGTTGTTGGGTTTGTGCGCGCGGGAATCCGTGTGCTGCATTTCGAGAATCGGGAAGTGATCAACAATCTCGAAGGCGTATTGGCAGAAGTACAAGCACACTTTCGCAGGCCGACTTGACCACCCCGGCGGACTTTCGTGCGCCACCCCTCCTAGATGAAAGAGGGGAAAATGAAAGTCGTTGCTGTCATATGCGCTAACGCTCGTGATCCGAGGCTAGAATGAGCGCGATGCGGATTCTTCTTGCGCTGATCCTCCTCGTCTGCTCCGGCGCCGCTTCCGCGCTCGAGACCGCGCGCGCGCTGGCCGCGTCCGGCGCGCCGCGCCTCGCGCTCGCCCGGGTCGAGCAGGTGCAACCGCGCGAGGTCAACGCGCCGCGCTGGCCCGAATGGGAAGCGCTGCGCATCACGCTCCTCGTCGCGGTCGGCCGCAACGCCGACGCCTTGCAGCGGGCGAACGGGTTGCCGGCGGGCATGCCGCCACCGCTGCTGCGCGAATGCCTGCTCGCTGCCGCGCGGGCGGCGATCGCGACCGGTCAGGGGGCCGTGGCCCGCCGTCATGCGGCGCGCGTGCTGTGGCAGCTCGAGCCCCCGGCGCAGGAAACGCGCGCGGCCCGTCTTCTCGTCATCGAGAGCTACACCGCCGAGCGGCAGGGCGAGCCGGCGTTCCGCGCCATGCTGCGCTTCCAGCAGGACTATGCGCCGCTCGATTCCGCCACCGCGGGGCGCTTCGTGGAGTGGCTCCTCACGCTCGGTATGGAGAAGCAGGCGGTCAACTGGCTGGCGAGTCTCGACGATGCCGGCTACGTGAAGTTGCTTCTGCGGTTGAGGACTGGATTGGCGGATCCGGACAGCGTCGAAAAGCAGGCGCGGGCGGCCCTCGCCAAGGGGGGCGGCGCCGGATACTGGCGCGTGCTCGCGGAGGTCGCGCAGCGCCGGAAGGACGCCGCGTTGCGCGTCGAAGCGTTGGAGCGCCTGGTGAACGCCGATGAAGAAACGGCGGCGGGCAAGCCCGCCGAACTTGCGAGCGAGCTGTGGGAATCCTACTTCGCGGGGGCGCGCGAAGCCGCCAACCGGAACCAGATGCTGACGGGCGACGACGCGGCCTGGGCGGACTACGCCGGCCGGCAAACCGCTTCCAATCCGCCGGTGGCGCGCGCGTTCTTCGCGCACCTCGCCCTGCGCGGACGCGAGCGCGAGACGCGGTTCAACTCCCAGCTGCAGCTCGCGTATTCGCTGCAGCAGTCGCGCCTGGAGCGCACCGCGTTGCGGCTGTTCGAAGCGCTGAACGCGGATGAATCCGGCATCGACGGCCAGGCGCGCTACCTCATCGGCGCGATGGCGGAGCGCGCGCACCAGCCCGCGGTCGCGGCCCGCTACTGGAAAGGAATCGCCGCTCCGCCAGGTGTGAACGCGGCAGAGTGGCAGGCGCGCGTGGCCGCGGCGTACTGGCGCGCGGGCGAGGGCGATGCCGCCGTGTCCACTCTGCGCGCCCTGCTGGGACCGGGCAAGCCTCTTCCGGCAGAGGCGGCGCGGCCGCTCGCGACGCTTGCGCAGGAGATGATCGCCGCGGGCAAGACGGAAACTGCCGACGAAATCCTGCGCGGCCTGCTGCCGGGGTCTGACGCAAAGCAGCAGCGCGATATCCTCTATACGCTCGGGAAGACGGCGGAGCAGGTCGCGCGCCACCAGGCCGCGGCGGACTATTACCTGCGCTCGGCGCTGCTCGCCGACGGCAAGCCCGACGCGCTGGCCGTGCAGGCGCGCCTCGCCGCGGGGCTCAACCTCGTGCAGGCCGGGTTCCGCGACGACGCGCGCGCGCAGTTCCAGTGGCTGTTGAAGAACACGACGGACCCGGCGCAACTTGCCATTGCGAAGCGCGAGCTCGCCGTTCCTTAGGAAAGAAGTGACCGTGACTCGTGACAGGTGACCCGCAACGGGGACCCGTTACTCGCGACGCGTGGCCCCCATGACGCCTGACGTGCGGAGGACATGCTAGGATTGAGGGCGAAGCACGATATATCCCTTTCTCACCTGACCCGCGGCGGCGGCGTCGCCGCGATTTCGAACGCATCGAGGAGCACATGATTCATTTTCTCGTTCACGACAAGAAGGACACCGTCGGCGTCATCGTCGTCGAGGGGGTGAAAGCCGGGCAGGAGCTGACCGGCTGGCTGATGGAGGACGACTCGACGGTCAAGCTGAAAGCCCTGAATGACATACCGATCGGCCACAAGCTCGCCACCAAGCCCATCGGCAAGGGCGACACCGTCATCAAGTACGGGTTCGACATCGGCAAAGCGGTTGCGGAAATCAAGCTCGGCGAGCACGCGCACGTGCACAACATCAAGACGAAGCGGTGGTGAAACGCGCAGCAGACGGCTATCGGTCGGGAAACGCAGCCGCAGCCGCGCGTTTCACGAATATGAAGACCAAACTTTTATGGGACATACGAGATGATCAACGCTAAGACTACATTTCAGGGCTACCGGCGCGAGAACGGCCGGGTCGGCGTCCGCAACCACGTCATCATCCTGCCGGTCGATGACCTTTCCAACGCCGCGGCCGAAGCGGTCGCCCACAACGTCAAGGGCGCGATGGTGATTCCTCATCCGTACGGGCGCCTGCAGTTCGGCGCAGACCTGGAGCTCCATTTCCGCACGCTGATCGGCGCGGGATCGAATCCGAACGTCGCCGCGGTCGTCGTGATCTGCATCGAGGAGCAATGGGCGAAGCGCGTGGTCGACGGCATCGCCAAGACCGGCAAGCCGGTGACGGGCTTCGGCATCGAGCTGCACGGCGACCACGACACGATCCTGCGCGCTTCCAAGGTCGCCAAGGAATACGTGCAGTGGGCCTCCGAGCTGCAGCGCACGGAATGCCCGATCAGTGACCTGTGGGTCTCCACCAAGTGCGGCGAGTCCGACACGACCTCCGGCTGCGGCTCCAACCCCACGGTGGGCAACGCCTTCGACAAGCTCGATCCGCTCGGCGTGACGATGGTCTTCGGCGAGACGACGGAGATCACCGGCGGCGAGCACATCGTTGCCGACCGTTGCGCGACCGGGGAAGTACGCGAGCGGTTCATGTTCATGTTCGACCGCTACCAGGAAGTGATCAACCGCCACAAGACCAACGATCTTTCCGATTCGCAGCCGACCAAGGGCAACATCGCCGGGGGGTTGACCACGATCGAGGAGAAGGCGCTCGGCAACATCCAGAAGATCGGCCACAAGTGCAAGGTGATCGGTGTGATCGACAAGGCGGAGACCCCGACCGGGCCGGGCCTGTGGTTCATGGATTCGTCCTCGGCCGCAGCGGAAATGGTTACGCTGTGCGCCGCCTCGGGCTACGTCGTGCATTTCTTTCCCACCGGGCAGGGCAACGTCATCGGCAACCCGATCCTGCCGGTCATCAAGCTGACCGCCAATCCGCGCACCGCGCGTACCATGGGCGAGCACATCGATCTCGATGTTTCCGGCTTGCTGCAACGCGAAAAAAACATGGACCAGTGCGGCGACGAGCTGATCGAAGTGATGCTGCGCACCTGCAACGGGCGGCTTACCTGCGCCGAGGCGCTGGGGCATCGCGAGTTCGTGATGACGCGGCTTTACGAGTCGGCCTGACGGCCGATTGAAGGATGAAGGATGAGGGATGAAGGATGACCTGATTGCTGCGCGAGTTGTCGTTCCAGCCGGGTCATCCTTCCACGTTCCACGTTCATCCTTCACTCCGGGCGCTCGCACGGGGTCGTTCACCCTCCGGCTGCATCCCTGACCAGAATGCCCGGCGCCGCCAATCCCTTCACTCCGTTTCCGCCCCGGCCTCACCTCGAGGGCGATTACGCGCGCGAGGAGCTGGCGCTCGCCTACCGCAACTCGGCGTTGCCGCTCGAGGCGCTCGCGTGGGATGTCACGCCGGTCGGTCTTCATTACACGCTCTCCCATTTCGACATTCCGCGGCTCGATGCGGCGAGCTTCCGGCTCGCCGTGGGCGGGAGGGTCGAGCGGCCGCTTACGCTCGGGCTCGAGGACATCCGTGCGCTGCCGGCGCACACGCAGCGGGTGACGCTCGAATGCGCTGGGAACGGGCGCGGCCTCATGAGCCCGCGCAGCGCGAGCATGCCCTGGCTGTGCGAAGGCGTAGGCACCGCGGAGTGGACCGGGACGCCTCTGCGCAACGTGCTTGGACTCGCCGGCGTGGCGCCGGACGCGGTCGAGATCGTCTTCATCGGCGCCGACCGCGGTTACGATCGCGGGGTCGAGCACGACTACGGACGGAGCCTCAAGCCGGAGGCTGCGATGGCGGATGAGGTCCTGGTGGTCTACGCGATGAACGGTGCGCCGCTCGCGCCCCAGCACGGGTACCCGTTGCGGCTCATCGTGCCGGGCTGGTTCGGCATGGCCAGCGTGAAGTGGCTGGCGCGGATCGACGTCCTCGCCCGACCGTTCGACGGCCAGCAGCAGGTCGTCGGCTATCACTACCGCAAGCACAGCGACGATCCCGGCGTTCCCGTCACCTTCCAGAAGGTCAAGTCGCTTATGGTGCCGCCGGGAATCCCCGACTGGTACACGCGACGCCGGCTGGTCGATCAGGGGACGGTGAAGCTCAACGGGCGCGCCTGGTCGGGCCGGGGCGTCGCGGTGGTGAAGGTGGAGGTGGCGATCGACGGCGTGTGGCGCGACGCGGCGCTCGAAGCGCAGGGCGATCGCTACGCGTGGCAGGGTTGGCGCTGCGACTGGCGCGCCGAGCCGGGTGAGCACGAGCTTGCGTGCCGGGCGACCGATGCGACCGGCGCGACACAGCCATCGACTCCGGAATGGAACGCGAGCGGGATGGGGAATAACGCCATCCAGCGGGTGCAGGTGACGGCACGGTGAGCCAGCTTCGCGGTGCTGACGTCCTGGCGCAGGCGCTTGCGGATGCGGGCGTGCGCCATCTCTTCTCCCTCTCCGGCAACCAGATCATGCCGGTGTACGACGCCGCGCCCGAAGCGGGGCTGTCCATCGTGCACGTGCGGCATGAAGGCGCCGCGGTGCACATGGCGGATGCCTGGGGCCGCTTGACAGGCGAGCCGGGCGTCGCGCTGGTGACCGGCGGCCCCGGCCACGCCAACGCGGTGGGTGCGCTCTATACCGCGCTCGCTGCGGAATCGCCGCTCGTGCTGCTCTCGGGCCACGCGCCGCTTTCCGAGCTGGGCCGCGGAGCATTCCAGGAGATGGCGCAGGCGGATCTCGCGGCGCCGGTGACCAAGAGCTCGTGGACGGCAAGCGATCCCGCCGGGCTCGCCGTGGACATCACGCGCGCACTGCGCCTCGCGCGGTCCGGCCGGCCGGGACCCGTGCACGTCAGCCTGCCCTTCGACGTGCTGGAAGCGAAGGTCGACGCCGGTGCGGTCGAGCTTCCGCGCTCCGCGCTGGCGTCTTCGCAACCACTGACCGAATCCGCGGCAGATACTGTCCTGGCCGAGCTTGCACGCGCGCGGCGTCCGCTCGTGCTCGTCGGGCCGGTCATGGCCAACGGTCGCGGGCGTGCCACGCGCGAGCGGCTGGCAGCGGCCCTGAATGTTCCTGTGATCTGCATGGAGAGCCCACGCGGCGTGAACGATCCCTGCCTTGGCGCGTTTGTCGAGGTGCTGCGGGATGCGGATCTCCTGGTGCTGCTGGGCAAGCAGCCGGACTTCACCCTGCGCTTCGGCGCGCCACCTGCCGTCGCGAAGGAGTCCCGGTTCGTCGTGATCGATCCCGAGCCGCCCGCGTTACAGCGCGGCATGACGACTCTGGGCCCGGGACGCGTGAGCTTTTCCGTCGTCGCCGACCCTGTCGCGGCAGCCGAGGTGCTGCTCGCCCGCGCGCAGCGGACCGCGACGCGTCCGTGGACGGCCGAAGTGGAAGCCGCGGTGAGGTTCCGGCCGGCTGAATGGAACACGCTCGCCTCCGGCCCGGACGGACCGCTGCACCCGGTCGAGGTCGGCCGCGCCGTGCAGCAGGTCCTCGACCGCGCGCGCGACTCCGTGCTCGTCGCAGACGGCGGAGAGTTCGGGCAATGGGCGCAGGCCTGCGTGAGCGCGCGTACGCGCCTCATCAACGGTCCCGCCGGCTCCATCGGGTCGGCGATACCTTACGCGCTCGCAGCCCGCGTCGCCCGGCCCGAGGCGACGGTAGTGGCGATGCTCGGCGACGGCACGGCCGGATTTCACCTCGCCGAGTTCGACACCGCGGTGCGCGCCGGCCTGCCGTTCGTCGCCGTGATCGGCAACGACGCGTGCTGGAACGCGGAGCACCAGATCCAGCTCAAGACCTACGGCCGCGCGCGCGCCCACGGCTGCGAGCTGCTCCCTGCGCGCTACGACCAGGCCGCCGCGGCGCTGGGCGCCCACGGCGAGCACGTTACGCGGGCGGCCGACCTGCCCGCGGCGCTGGAGCGCGCGGTCGCCTCACGGCGCCCGGCGTGCGTCAACATCATGATCGAGCGCCTGCCGGCGCCGACCGTCGCGCGCGGCGCGGCGCAGCGCGCGGGGGCGGGGCATTGAAATTGGAAGGATGAACGTGGAACGTGGAAGGATGACCGGACCACCCCGCCCGCTTCCACGGGCACCCCTCCTATATGAAGGAGGGGATTTTCCTGCGCGCTTTTTTCCCCTCCTCCCACGAGGAGGGGTGGCGCACGAAGTCCGCCGGGGTGGTCCGGTATGACCACGCTACAGGTCAGCGTTTGGCGCGGCGGCGAGACGGGCGCCTTCCAGGAATTCGAGGTGCCCCGGCTCGAGAGCCAGACCGTGCTCGACGTCGTGACGCACATCCAGCGGCGTCTCGATCCGACGCTCGCCTACCGCTACGCCTGCCGCGTCGGCATGTGCGGATCGTGCGCGATGACGGTGAATGGACGCGCGCGCTGGACGTGCCGCACCCACGTGAGCAAGGTTGCCGCCGGCGGCCGGCTCGAGATCGGGCCGCTCGCCAATCTCCCGGTGGTCAGAGACCTCGTGACCGACATGACCGGATTCTTCGACAAGTGGGCGAGGGCGCGCGGCCGGTTCGAGGGCTCGGCCAGCCGCAAGGAAGAGTTCGCACGCGTGGCGCCGGGCTCGGCGGAGCGGCGCCAGGTGGACGCCGGGATCGAATGCATAGGCTGCGGGGTTTGCTACAGCTCGTGCGACGTCGTCGCGTGGAACCCCGGCTACCTCGGCCCCGCGGCGCTGAATCGCGCATGGACGCTGGTGAACGACACGCGCGATACCGGCAACCGCGCGCGGCTGGCGGCGGTCGCAGGCGATGCGGGCTGCCACGCCTGCCACACGCACATGAGCTGCAGCGAGCGGTGCCCGAAGCAGATTTCGCCAACTGCGGCCATCGCCGGCTTGAAGAGAGCGGCGGCGAAGGCGGCGTTGAAAGGCGAAATCTGAAGGATGAACGTGGAACGTGGAAGGATGACCAAGCGACGGCTACGCCTGAAGGATGAACGTGGAATGTGGAAGGATGACCCGGTTTCGTTTCCAGCTGTAAAGGTCATCCTTCATCCTTCATCCTTCATCCTTCGCAGAACCTGCGGGGGACGTTCGTGAACGTCCGAGCGCAGGTTCTGCTGTGGACGGCACAGCGTGTGAGCGCGGCCGTCCTTGCGGTGTGCGTGCTCGTGCATATCGTCACGATCATCTACGCCGTGCGCAACGGACTCAGCGCGGCCGAGATCCTCGGCCGCACGCGCGGCAATATGGGGTGGTGTGCGTTCTACGCCCTGTTCGTCGCCGCGATCGCGGTCCATGCGCCCATCGGCCTGCGCAACGTGCTCGCGGAGACGTTCGACTGGCGCGGGCGCGGACTCGACATCACCGTGATGGCGGTCGGGCTGACGCTGGCGATGTGGGGCTTCCGTGCCGTCGTCGCCGTCTTCAACGGCTAACGACCAAGAGGTGATGGGATACTGGTGATGGGAACTGGTGATGAGATAGTGGTGATGAAGAGCGGTCTGCTGGAGATCTTCCATCACCATTGTCATCACCATCATTCATCACCATCATTCATCACCATCATTCATCACCAGTTCTCTGAATGAAGAACGACTTCCGCGCCCGCAGCCATCCCGCCTGGTGGGCCTTTGCCGTCCATCGTTTCTCGGGCGTTGCGCTCTCGCTCTTTCTGCCGCTTCATTTCTGGGCGCTCGGCAGCGCGCTGCAGGGGGAGGCGAAGCTGGAGAGCTTCCTGCGCTGGTCCGACCAGCCGGCGGTCAAGCTCGCGGAGGTCCTGCTGGTGCTGTTCCTCGCGGCGCACATGGCGGGCGGGCTGCGGCTGCTCGCGCTGGAGTTTCTGCCGTGGCGCGACTGGCAGAAGAGCCTGCTTGCGATCGCCGCGGGCGCGACGGTGGTGGCGAGCCTGGCTTTTCTGCTCAACTTGCTTTGAAGCAAAACAACTCAGCCACGGAAACACACGGAAACACACGGAATGTGAAGCAACAACCCGTTCTTGAAAATAACTTCTGCAAACGTCCGTGCCCTTCCGTGTGATTCCGTGGTCAATGGTTTTTGACAAGATGACATGAAACGCCAGCCCAATATTCTTATCATCCTCGTCGACGATCTCCGCTACGACGAATTCGGCGCGGGCGGGCATCCGTACATGAAGACGCCGCACATCGACCGCATCGCCCGCGAGGGCGCGCTGTTCGAGCGCGCGTTCCACACGACGCCGATCTGCTCTCCCAACCGCGCATCCATCCTGACCGGCCAGTACGCGAGCCGCCACGGCATCATCGACAACGTCGCGCGGGACCTCGCGAGCTACCGCATTCCCAACTATCACGTCGAGCTGCAGCGGCTGGGATACGAGACCGCCCACCTCGGCAAGTGGCACATGGGCAACAGCGGCAAGCCGCGGCCCGGCTACGATTCCTGGATCGCCTACGACGGCCACGGGCGGCTGAACGACCCGATGCTGAACGTGCAGGGCGAGTACGTGCAGCACAAGGGCTACATCACCGACATCATGAACGGGATGGCGGTCGATTTCGTGAAGCGCCGGCACACGAAGCCGTGGTCGCTGTGGTTCGCGCACAAGGCGGTGCATCCCGATGCGGAGCAGGCCGCCGACGGCACCTTCAGGATGGATGGCTACGTGGCCGCCGAGCGCCACAAGGACCTGTACCGGGGCTGCGTCTTTCCGAAGAAGCCGAACATGGTCACGCCCGAGGAGGTCCTGAAGCAGAAGCCGGCGTGGGCGGAAGCGATCGAGCTCCGGAAGCGTCCGGAGTCCCGCGCGCTGCTCGACGCGATCCACTCGGGCGAGCAGGAGGAGATCCGCCTGCGCGCGGCCATGATGGCCGCGGTCGACGAGGGCGTGGGCATGCTGCTCGACGCGCTGGAGGAAACCGGCCAGCTCGACGACACCTTCATCGTGTTTCTGGGCGACAACGGGTATTTCTTCGGCGAGCACTGCATAGGCCCCGAGCGCCGCTTCGCTTACGAAGAAGGCATACGCTCGCCCTTCCTCGTGCGCTATCCGAAGCGCGTGAAGGCCGGCTCGCGGGTGAAGAATCTCGTGCTGTGCCAGGACATCGCGCCGACGGTGCTCGAGCTCGCGGGCGGCAAGCCGGGCAAACACATCCAGGGACGCTCGCTGGCCCCGCTGTTCACGGGCGGCAGGCGAAAAAGCGGCGGCGGCTGGCGCAAATCGTTCCTGGTCGAATACTGGGCGGAGAACGCGTATCCCTGGCTGATCGCGATGACCTACAAGGCCGTGCGCACCGACCGGCACAAATACATCCACTGGGTGAACCGCGGCCGCGACGGGGAGTTCGACGAGCTGTACGACCTCGAGCGCGACCCCTACGAGCTTGCCAACCTCATCAAGCGGCCAGCGTACCGCGGCGTGCGCGAGCGGCTCCGCCGCGATCTGAAGCGACTTACCACCGAGGCGCTTGGACTGTAAACTGGACTGGAATCGAGGAAAAAAGAATGCGTTATCCCGGACTGTTCGTACTTGCGGCTGTGCTGACGGCACTGCCCGCGCACGCCCAGACCTGGCCCGCCAAGCCAGTGCGCATCATCGTGCCCTTCCCGCCCGGCGGCGCGACCGACATCGTGACGCGCCTGCTGGCACAGAAGCTCACCGAGGCGTGGGGGCAGCAGATCCTGGTGGACAATCGCGGCGGCGCGGGCGGAAACATCGGCGGCGAGGTGGCGGCGAAGTCCCCGCCCGACGGCTATACGCTCTTCATGACCTCCGGCTCCATCGTGACGGCGAACCAGCACATCTACCGGAAGATGCCTTTCAATCCCGAGAAGGACCTCCTGCCGATTACCAACGTGGCAAGCGGACCGCAGATCGTGGCCGTCCACCCGACTTTTCCCGCGAAGGGCATCAAGGAAATGATCGCGCTCGCCAGGGCGAAACCCGGCTCGATGAACTTCGGGTCGGCCGGCGTGGGCTCGCAAACCCATCTCGCCGCCGAGAATTTCGTGAACGCGGCCGGCATCGACGCCGTCCACGTCGCCTACAAGGGCGAGGGCCCGGCATTGGTGGACCTGGTGGCGGGCCAGATCATATTCCTCACGCCCAACCTGTCGGCTGCCATCGGCTTCGTGCAGCAGGGCAGGCTGCACGCGCTCGCCGTCACGAGCAGGCAGCGCGCCCCGCAGGTGAAGGACGTGCCCACTGTCGCCGAAACGCTGCCGGGGTTCGAGAATCTCGGCTGGTTCGGACTGATGGTGCCGGCGGGCACGCCGAAAGCGGTCATCGACCGGGTTCACGGCGATACGGTGAAAGCGCTCGCGGGAGCGGACCTGCGCAAGCGCCTCGAGGACATCGGGATGGCGCCGGTGGGCAACACCCCCGACGAGTTCGCGAAAGCGATACGCGAAGAGACGCAGCGCTGGGCGAAGGTAGTGAGGGAGCGCAGGCTCCAGGTTCAATGAGGGTGATGGGAACTGGTGATGAGAACTGGTGATGGGAAAGTGGTGATGAGGGTTGCTGTGCATCACCAGTATTCATCACCATCATTCATCACCATTTTTCATCACCATTTCTGACGATGCTGCGATGAAGATTGATTTGAATCAGGTCGAAGAGGCGGCAAAAGAGCTGTACATCCGGGCGCTGAAGGTCCTGCCGCCCGACATCAAGGCAGGCTTCGAGCGGCTGGATCGCACCGAGACGAACGCCACGGGCAAGGCGATACTCGGCACGATGATCCGGAACATCCGCGTGGCCGAAGACACGAACAACCTCCTGTGCCAGGACACGGGCATCCCGATCTACAACGTGGAGATCGGCGCCGGCGTCGAGGTGGACGGCTGGCGCCTGAAGCAGGCGATCGTCAAGGGCTGCGAGCGCGCCACGAAGGAGCACCCGCTGCGCTCCTCCGTCGTGCACCCGGTGACGCGCGTCAACCAGCACACCTCCACCGGGCGGTCGATTCCCGTGATCAATATCGACTTCACCGACGCGCAGGAAACCCTTGCCATAGAGATGATCCCCAAGGGCAGCGGATCGGAGAACAATTCCTGGCTCAAGATGGCGGTGCCCGCCGACGGCGTGGACGCGATCAAGACCTTCGTCATCGACTGCGTGCTGGACGCAGGCGGGAAAACCTGCCCGCCCACGATCGTCGGCGTGGGGGTGGGCGGCACCGCGGACCTGTGCGTGCACCTCTCCAAGGTCGCGGCGACGCGCCCGCTCGGCAGCCGGTGCGAGGATGCGGAAGGGGCGAAGCTGGAGGAGGAGCTGTCGCGCGTGGTGAACCAGCTGGGCGTCGGCCCGCAGGGCCTGGGCGGGGACTCGACGTCGTTCGCGGTGCATGTGGAGACCGCGGCGACGCACATCACGATGAACCCGGTGGCGGTGAACATGCAGTGTCACTCCGCGCGCCGGGCGCGGGCGACGTTCACGCCTGGCGGCATCACCTACGGCTTTTGATGCGGTCATGGGTCATGGGTCAGGGGTCATGCGTGTAATGCGAAACGGCGTGTCCGTGATTGGCAAGCTCTGGCGGATGAAGTAAGGAGAACTCGCACAACACACAGGATGTAGGACGGGTTCTCGACACCCATGACCCATGACCCCTGACCCCTGACGAATAAACGATGGCCCACTACGATTTCACCACTCCGGTAACTGAAGACCAGGTCCGCGGGCTTCGCGTGAACGACACGGTGACGCTGAACGGCACGCTCTACGGCATCCGCGACGCGACCTACATCCACATGTTCGACCGCGGGCGCAAGACGCGCTTCGACCTGCGCGGCCACGCGCTGATCCAC
>Ga0075428_100004046_pt1 | contig 16116 bp, 15 predicted proteins | sample RhiMetdeltSRZDD2_FD_75291 | JGI IMG/M metagenome (GOLD analysis project Ga0075428, IMG submission 75291) | Populus rhizosphere microbial communities from Tennessee, USA - Rhizosphere MetaG P. deltoides SRZDD2 | ecosystem: Host-associated > Plants > Roots > Rhizosphere > Soil | place: USA... | reverse complement strand
AACAGAAAGGTAAGAAATAAAATAAACTCAAATTTCTTACCAGTATAAATACTATTCAACAATTAAATTAATAACTACATTTTATCCTTCACTCCCGCCCTCTTCTTCATTTCAGCGACCGGGAAAACAACCAATCTTCCCATTTGCTTATCGCCACGATAAGTAATTACTTTCATTGTTACCGCATCCTTTGGTACCATCACGGGTTTTGAAAAAGAAGGATAAAAATTATCCGGGAAAGAATTATCAAATGAATAATGGATAGAAAGATCAGGCACTTCTTTTTTCATTTCAACAGTAATATCATTCTTATCATTTTTTGTAAACTTAAACTCAGGGTCGTACATGCTTGGTGCATACTTCTTTTGTGCTGCATCAAAACGAGGAAAGTGATTTTCCACTTTCTTATAAAAATTGTCCCAGTTCTTTTTGTTTTTAGGACTCCATAAAGCTTCTGCAATCGCAAAAGCTCTTGGCCATAGCATATATCTCAAATGACGCATATTATATATCTGCTCGGTCCATAAATTCGCCTGGCCACCTTTAATATATTTTGCATCTACACCTTCAGGTATTGGCTCAAATTCATACGCCTTGCTCAAACGCAATGTTGCATATACAGGGGGTTCAAGCATCACATCACCTTGCATATAGTCTAAATAGGCGAATGTAGTGGGGCTCATCACCACTTCGTGACCAAGTTTTGCAGCTTCAATGCCACCTTTCATTCCCCGCCAGCTCATTACTGCTGCATTGGGCGCAAGTCCACCATCAAGGATCTCATCCCAGCCGATCATTTTCTTTCCTTTTGAATTGATGATCTTTTCAACACGTTTTACAAAATAACTTTGTACTTCATCAAGATTCTTCAGGTTTTCTTTTTTCATTAATGCTTTTATAACGTCACTTTTCTCCCAAAAATTTCTTGCTGTTTCATCTCCGCCCATATGTATATATTCAAAAGGAAAAAGCTGGGCTACTTCTGTCATTACTTTATCGATGAACTGGTATGTTTTTTCATTGGCAGGGCAAAGTGTATTATCAAGCAACCCATAAAAGTGTCCGCTGGGTGGCCATACCATAAATTTTTCACCTGAATTCACCTGGTAAGTACCGGGTGTACAAGTAAGATCAGGATAGGCAGCAATAGCAGCCAGGCTATGGCCAGGGATATCGATCTCAGGCATCACGTTGATGAATCTATCCTTCGCATATTGAACGATCTCTTTAATATCATTTTGAGTAAAGAACCCCCCAAAATTGCGAGGCTCATCCGGCTCAGGATTTGAAAACGTTCCAAAAGTTCCTGTCTTCTGTACATTCCATGCACCTACACTTGTCAGCTTTGGCAAACTTTTTATTTCAATACGCCAGCCCTGGTCATCGGTAAGGTGCATATGAAGAAGATTGTATTTATAGGCGGCCATATCATCAATAAACTCTTTCACATCTTTTACTCCAAAAAAATGGCGTGACACATCAAACATCAACCCTCTCCATCCGAAACGTGGATAGTCGGTGATCTCAACAACCGGGACTGACCATGAAATATTTTTTACAGGTGTTTTACTCTCGATAACTGACGGCAAAAGTTGAAGGAATGTTTGTGCGCCATAAAATAAACCAGCGGGCTCATTGGCGCTGATCTTGATACCATCATTTGCTAATGTTGAAAGTTGATACCCTTCTTTGCCGATAGTTGCATTCGCTGTTTTATTTAACAAGAGCACTATATCTGCTTTCTCATTTGAGGACACGATAGAAATGGATAAACCTGTAGTTAATAATTTTCCCTTTAACCAATCGGCAATTTTTTTGGCAGAAGCATCAGCCCCAATGGTAATATTATTTTTAAAACTATAGCTTCCTTCTTTTTGTTGAAGTGAAACAGGCTCTGGAATAATTGAAACCTGCGATAGCGAAGGAAAACTAACTAAAACAAAAAAAGTAATTACAAAAATAATTCGTGCAAGCATAACGTAAGTATTAGATTGAGCGATGAAGATAAATTATTTTCAGGGGTAATTTGCTGATGAAATGTAAATTTTCAAATAGTTGACAATTCCATGCTTTTGAGATCTTTTAGTTGCAGAACACATAGTTCGACATTTGTCCTTGGGATAGATGCTTCGATAATACAGAATAGTTGCAAGTCCTGTTTTGAAATTATACAGTCGTTCTTTTTGATAATTCTCATTACATCGTTAAGGATAGTATAATCAAACTGCAACCTGTAATTTACCAATACCGGTTTTTTAATAATTGGATTCAACTGCAGAGCAAAAGACGCCGCCGTCTTATAAGCGTTGATCAAGCCGGGAACACCAAGGAGAGTACCACCAAAATACCGTACAACAACAATTGCCGTATTGCTTAGCTCTTTACTGTCGATCTGTCCAAGAATAGGACGGCCTGCGCTGCCTGAGGGCTCGCCATCATCACTGCTTCTGAAATTATTTCCATCAGTTCCGATGCGATAAGCAAAACAATGATGAACAGCTTTTGGATGCGCCTCCTTCAGCTCTTTCAATCTTTTTTTAAAATCAACTGCAGATAAAATGGGAAATGCATACCCTAAAAAACGGCTGCCCCTGTCTTTAAATTCAGCGAAAGATTCCTTTTCTAATGTCTGATAAAAATCAGTATTCTTATTTGTCACCTGTTTTGTTTACTTCATTAAAATAAAAACTTACCGAATCATTTAAAATTTTTATATGCTGCCTTGAGTTTTGAACAGTTAATTGCGGTGCCGCGAGTCCATTATTAATTATTAATTTTTCATTTTTAATTATTCTTGCTTCGTCCCAAATTCCCTCATCAATAAATGATTGCAATAACCTTGCGCCGCCTTCCACGATCACACTTTGAATTTTCAATTGATATAATGCATTTACAATTTGATGCACAAGATTTACGTCTTCGGTCACCTGGTAAAAACTCAAACTACCGTTCTCTTCATGTTTTATCGTATTGAATACAATAGTTTTTTGTTTACCATTAAATATTTTCAATGACGATGGTAAGCGTAGATCCATATCAACTACCAGTCGTATTGGCGAAGGGCCGGGCCAATTTCTTGTCGTCAACTCCGGATCATCCATCAAAGCAGTATTCGTACCAATTAAGATGGCAGCCTCTTCGCTTCTCCATTTATGAGCAAGCCGATTTGTTTGTTCATTAGAAATATATAAACGATCCGTGCTGTCGCCAGCTATTTTTCCATCTGCCGTTTCAGCCCATTTTAAAATAATATATGGGCGGTGTTGAGTGTGAAAAGTTAAAAATCGTTTATTCAATTCCTGGCATTCTTTTTCAAGAACTCCATAAACAACGTTTACACCTGCCGCCTTTAATTTTTCAACCCCCTTTCCATTAACTTCTTTAAATGGATCCCGACAACCTATAATAACCTGAGGAACCTGATTGGTAATTATCAGATCAGTACAAGGTGGTGTTTTACCAAAATGAGCGCAGGGTTCAAGTGTTACATATAAATTCGATTCGTTGATCTTCTTCTTATCCACTCCTTTAACGGAGGTTATACAATTCACTTCAGCATGAGCCTGGCCATATTGCTGGTGATACCCTTCACCGATAATTTTTCCATCATGAACAAGAACAGCACCCACCATTGGATTTGGCGCCACATAGCCTGCACCTTTTTCCGCAAGTTCAAGGCAGCGATGGATGTAATCTTCGTGAGTCGTGAGTCGTGAGTCGTGAGTCATGAAAAGCAAAAATATTGATTATACGATGATAAATTTTATTCAGAACAACTGACCATTGACGATTGACCATTGACCATTCACCATTCACATCGTAAGTTTGCTTTATGACTTTGAACGAAGCCAGAACAGTTTTGACTAAGGAACTCAACAAAATTTACGACAGCGATGAATTAAAAAATATCGTCGACCTTGTTTTGGAATATGTAACAAGCATGCCGAGAATTGAACAGTCAAAAACTAAGCTTTCTTACCTTACCTGCGGTCAACTTGAAACAATTGATTCGATAACCGAAAGGTTAAAGCGAAATGAACCCGTACAATACGTATTAGGTGAAGCCTGGTTTGCAGGATTGAAGTTTACAGTAAATAAAAATGTATTGATTCCAAGACCGGAAACGGAGGAACTTGTAGATTGGATCGTTAAAGAAAATGCTCAACGCTCAATGCGCAATGCTCAATTTTCAATGATAGATATTGGTACTGGCAGTGGATGTATTCCAATAGCATTAAAAAAGAAATTGCCAGAGGCGGATGTATCAGCAATTGATGTTTGTAGTGAAGCTTTATTTACAGCCACTGAAAATGCAATCGAGCATAAAGTTGACGTAGATTTTATCTTACTTGATTTCCTTGATGAAGAAAAATGGAAAGAACGGGGACAGTTTGATGTTATCGTCAGCAATCCTCCTTATGTAACACAAAATGAGAAAGACACGATGCATGCTCGTGTAAAAGAATTTGAACCTCATCTGGCTTTATTTGTTCCTGACAATGACGCCCTTTTATTTTATAGAAAGCTATCTGATTTCTCATTGAAACATTTAAAGCCGGGTGGAAGCCTGTTTGTTGAAATAAATGAATCGCTTGGTGATGCGGTTGTAAACTTATTCAGATCAGCAGGATTTGCTCATCTTGAATTGAAAAAAGATATGCAGGGGAAAGATAGAATGCTGAGGGCCTCGATTTAATATAACCCAGATATTAAGGTTTCTGCGCCTTAGGATCCACCAGTAAGGTACTCTTGGCACCAAGTTCCTGGGCAATACGCATTACAGCCACCACATTATCAAGAGGAACAGTTTTATCAGCATTGATGGCAATTGTAGCCTGTGAAGTATCTTTTAAAATGAATGGCTCTACTGCAGCTCTCAGTTGATCAAACGGAACTGATTTTCCATTGAGAATATATTCACCTGTTGATTTGATATTGACAATTACAGATTGTTTGGCTTTGGACTGGCTCTTTGCTTTAGGAACGGTCAGTGGTATTACATTCGGATTGGCAAGTGTCGAAACGATAAGGAAAAAGAAAAGCAGGATGAACAGGATATCATTCAATGCACCTGCATGTAACTCTGGTTGTGACTTATATCTTTTTTTGATATTCATTCTGAATTATTAATTAATAATTCTTAATTATTAATTTTTTATCGGGTGGGCTCCTGTAAAATATCCATAAACTCGGCGGCGCTGGCTTCCATCTTGTTGGTAACTTTGGCTATTTGAGAATTTAAAAAATTATACCCGATATAGGCCAGCATACCAATGATCAGACCCGCAGCTGAAGTGATCATTTTGGTATAAATACCACCGGCAATCGAAGCAGCAGTAAATTCACCGGTAGAACTGATATCATAAAATAATTGCAACATACCTATAATCGTTCCTAAGAACCCTAGCATTGGTGCAATTCCATACACCAATGATAGCACTGAAAGATTTCTTTCCAGATTATATAATTCCAGTTTACCTACATTTTCCATGCTGTCTTCAATAATATCGATCGGCTTACCAATACGTTGAATACCCTTATCGATAATTCTTGCAACTGGATTATTGGTATTTTTTGCAAAACTTCTGGCTGCGGAAACATTGCCATTTACAATATGATCACGAATATGATTCATGAAGTTTTGATCAATTGTGCCTGCTTTACGAATAGCGATCAATCTTTCCACAAAAAAGAAAATAGCCAATAGCAATAACCCGATCAAAGGATACATGAGCCAGCCACCCATAGCGAGGAGCTCACCCAGGCTCAAACTTCCATCTCCATTTTTATCTGCATGTGAAATTGCGCTGTTTACATTAGAGGCAAGCTGATTTAATGTGTCGGTCTGTAAGAGGTGAATCATTATTAATTTCTTTGGTCCGTAAAAGTAGGTCTATGCACAAGACCCACCATGAATAAATTTTCAACAACTGTGGAAGAACGTGAAAAACAATGCCACGTTGTATAAGGGAGTTAAGTTTTGGACTTCTTTAACAAGTAGTTGTTTGAGGTTTGAGGTTAGTTAGAAGATTCATCCTTTTTCTTTATATCAGTAGCCTTTTATTGCAGGTTCCCGGGCATAGTTAACATTTACAATTCTTAAAAACCTTAAACGTCAAACCTCAAACTTATTTAGGTGTCGATCCGGCTGGCTTCATCATCAATGCCTGTATCTGCTTCATGGTATTTTCCATTCCCTGTGCACTGCCATCAAGAAAGATCACGTTGCCTTTGCCATACTCTGCAAAATTCTTTACTGCCTCGGTCCACATGCTAAAGAGAATAACGTTTGTATCAAGATTGGCTTGTTTCATTTGTTCCGCTGCCTCGGTCATGCCCTGCGCCACTTCCATCCGAAATAATGCGACCCCTTGCCCACGCAACCTTGCTGCTTCCTTCTCAGCTTCAGCAGAAATTTTTATTGCATTTCCTTCGGCTTCGGCACCTTTTGTTTTTGTAATTAATAGGGCCTGGCCTTCATTCTCAGCAGCAGCTTTCAGATTATTGCTGGCAACGACTTTACTCATTGAATCCAGTATCACTTTATCAAAAGTTATGTCGTTTATCTGAAGGTCCTGTAAATGATAACCCCAGGTTTCCAGTGAATGATCAACCTCTTCTTTCACATATTCAACTATCTCCCTGCGAAGCCCTAGCACTTCAGCTTGTTTTTTTGTGGCAACAAATGAACGGATATTACCCTCAATAGTTCTTATCAAAGCCTGCATCAGATCTTTATCGGCAATAAATTTGAATGCTACTTTTTTAATTGTTTCTTCATCTGCGTTTTGCACGGAATACAAAAGCATGCTTTTGAAATAAACATTAGCCTGGTCCTGTGTTACCGCCTGAAACTCTAATTCTACAGAACGATTTTGAATGGAAACTCTCTTATGTACTGTTTCTATAAAAGGTATTTTCAATCTCAAGCCTGGTCTGGCTATACGCTGGTATCTACCAAACATGGTAATAACACCAATAAAACCCTGGTTGATGGTAAAAAAGGTGCCGAATAAAAGAAAGAAAACAACTATTGTCCACCAATAATTAGCCCAAAAGTCTTGCATAAATATTTTTTTTGTATGAGCTAAAGTAACAAGAATTTCAATGGCAGGGAATTATTTTACTCACGATAAAAGCAAGTAAAGAATAAGATTACCTTTATGGAAATTATCCGCATGTCACGCAATAAGAAAATAATCATTGGATTACTAAGCCTCTTGCCAATCATTTTTATTGCTATTTACCTTGTTCAATTTTATACATTGTTCATACACATGCTTGAGTGGGGTGCTTATGATGAACCCGATCCAAGAGAATTCATGAGAACTTTTATGCCACTTTTTTTATTGATCTTAATAAAAGTCCTGATCTCACTAGGCCTTCTTATTTTCTTTCTTATTAATGTGATAAACAATAAAAAGATCGATTCAGGAGAACGAATAGTTTGGATACTTACTTTTATATTCGTTGGATTTATAGCATTTCCTCTTTACTGGTATATGAGAATATGGAATGACCAGTCACTCTAGTTCAGGATTTTTCATTCCAAATACAAACTAAATGTACCATTGTCTCCACTGCTTTATTCATATCCTGCACACTGATGAATTCAAGCTTGGAATGAATAGCTTGCTCACCTGCAAATAAATTTGGGCATGGTAAACCCATAAATGATAAACGACTGCCGTCAGTTCCGCCGCGAATGCTTTCCATCTTTACCTTCAATCCTGCCCTTTTTATCGCTTCTTTGGCATAATTCACCACTTCAGGATGAAGCAGCAACACTTCTTTCATGTTGCGGTATTGCTCGGTCACTTTATATTCAAATGAAGCCTTGGAATAAAGACGCATCAACTCTTCGATTTGTGTCCGCAGGTAATCTTCTTTCTTTTGCAAACCTTTTGTTTCAAAATCACGAATGATAAAATCGATAGTGCATTTTTCAGCAATACCTTCTACTCTTACAGGATGAATAAATCCCCTTTTGCCTTCGGTAGATTCCGGCGATAATCGGTCTTTTGGAAGTGCTGCCAGAATTTCCCCGGCGATCTTCATCGCATTTATCATTTTACCTTTTGCATAACCGGGATGAGCGATCACGCCATGAATGATTACCTGTACAGCATCTGCACTGAAAGTTTCATCTTCAAGGCTGCCGGCATCACCTCCATCCAAAGTATAAGCAAAATCGGCCCCTAATTTTTTCAGATCAACCTTTTCTGTACCTCTACCAACTTCTTCATCAGGAGTGAATAGAATTTTTATTTCGCCGTGCTTTACATTTTTATTCGTTATTAAAAAATTTGCAAAGTCCATGATCTCCGCCACACCGGCTTTATCATCACTTCCCAATAATGTTTTTCCTGATGCAGTGATAATGTCATTGCCAATTTTTGTTTGCAGGTAAGGATACTCACTGTTTTTTAAAACCTGAGTTTCGTCATCCGGCAAAACAATATCCTGACCCTGGTAATTTTTATGAACAATTGGTTTTACATCCATACCGCTGCAATCAGGCGCAGTATCAACATGTGCACAAAAACAAATAACAGGAACTTTCTTGTCTGTATTCGATGGGATCGTCGCATATACATAGCCCCATTCATCCATATGTGCATCAGCTAATCCTATTTGTTTTAACTCTTCCGCTAAAAGTTTACTAAGATCCTTTTGTTTTTCTGTGGAGGGGCCTGACTTTGATTGAGGATCGCTTTGTGTATCTATCTGAACATAACGTAAGAACCTTTCCGCAGCGGTGAACTTGTAGTTTTCAAACATAGCTTTCTAAAAATGGGTAGCGAAGATACGACGAAAGCAGTCAATGGGCAATTGACAATAGACAATGAGAACCGTTCGATAAACAGTTGCCTATTGCTTATTGCATATTGTCTATTTGCTTAACCGGAGTTACTATAGACAAACGGAGCGTCGCAACGGAAGTTTAATCAGGGCTCAGAAGCCCGTTAACAACTCCACTTGCAAAACATAAAATAAGTGTTTACCTTTTATTCCTAAACCAAAATCAACTATTATGAAAAAATGGTTAATCGGCTCCTTAGTTGGGGCCATCCTTGTTTTCTTATGGCAGTTTCTTTCATGGACAATACTGCCTTTTCACAGCGGCGAAGCCAAGTACACAGCTGCACAGAATGAAATTCTTACTTCGCTTTCCGCTTCTCTTAAAGAAGACGGGGTGTACATGTTGCCTAATGTTCAGCCCGATGCGTCAATGGACGAGCATGAAAAGCTAATGAAAGAGGCAGAAGGCAAACCCTGGGCAACGGTGATCTACAGGACTACTTACAAACCTGACATGGTGATGCAAATGATCCGCGGCTTTCTTGTAGATTGGTTCCTTGTATTTACATTGATCTATATCCTTACCCGGGGCGGGACGCCGACAAGAACAAGAACATTAGCCGGTTCCGTTGCAGTGGGATTATTTACTTTTTTGGCGGGTCCATACACAATGCACAACTGGTTTCAAACACCTAATGAAGCATACACCGGTCACCTGATCGATGCATTCGTTATATGGGGATTGGTTGGCGTTTGGCTGGGATGGTGGTTGAATAGAAAATAGTTTGAGGTTTGAAGTTCGAGGTTTGAAGTCATAGATTCGGCAACATAAAACATCAAACCTCGAACTTCAAACAACTAAGGCATTATGATCAGCGGCTTGCTGCCAACTATCTCCACCAGTTCAATATCAAATATCAATTCTTCACCTGCCAAAGGATGATTCGCATCGAGAACAACAACTTCATCCTTTATCTCGGCGATCTTGACCTGGAATTGCTGACCAGATGCGCTGCTCATCATCAGATCTGTTCCCTCTTTCATTTCTATATATTCAGGAAATTGAGACCTGGGATATTCAATAAGCATGTCAGGATTTATTTCGCCATAAGCATCTTCTACCTTGATATTGATCGTTTTCTTATCTCCTACTTTCATCCCGGTTACTCCATCATCAAAACCTTTTATCACCATTCCACTTCCTACTTCAAACTCGAGCGGCTCACGACCTGCTGATGAATCGAATGTTTCTCCGCTTGTTAATTTACCATGATAGTGAACTTTTACTTTGTCACCACTTTTAACTTGTTGCATGATTAAAATATTTATGTGATCAACTATTGGATTTCTAATCACCGTCCCTTGCGTCGCACTCTTCAACTGGTGGTAATTCTGCGGAGCAATTAAGAAGATAAAAAGAATGAGCCCGCAATTTAAACCAAAATGCCCAATGCAACCCTTCAAATATTAATTCAGGTCTTACTGATAATTTTCCAGAAATTTGACGATATGAAAAGAATGTTATTTATAAACGCTGTTGTATTGTTAAATTGTTTAATCGCCTGTTCTCAAAATTCAGGAAAGCAATCCAACAATTTAATAATTAAACAATCTAATTACGAAAAGATCACTCCCGGTGCCGAACGGATCAACGTTTACCTGTCATATCTAAAAGGAAAAAGAGTTGGCATTTTTGCTAATCAAACATCAATGGTTGGCAATACACATCTTGTCGATACATTAAAAAAGCTTGGTATTGACATTAAAGTAATATTTGGACCTGAGCATGGATTTCGCGGTACAGCAAGTGCCGGTGAAAAAATTGGCAACTATACAGATGAGAAGACCGGTATTCCTGTTGTTTCATTGTATGGTTCCAAAAGAAAACCTTCAACAGATGATATTAAAGATGTTGATCTGTTGATTTTTGACATACAGGATGTAGGGACCCGTTTTTACACCTACATTTCATCGATGCAGGAATTTTTGGAAACAGCATTGGAAAATCATAAGCCTTTATTATTATTGGACCGGCCAAATCCTAATGGACATTATGTGGATGGACCGGTACTGGATGTAAAGTTTAGAAGTTTTGTTGGCATGCAGCCAATACCCATCGTATATGGATTGACAATGGGTGAATATGCTATGCTGCTGCTTGGCGAAAAATGGTTAACCGAAAAAGCAAATACGATCAATGCACATAATATTACCACAAAGCCAACAGCTGATACACCTTTTCATTTTTTGGTTATCAAGAACCAGAATTATACGCATAAAAGCAAATATGTTTTACCGGTAAGGCCTTCACCAAATTTACCAGAGATACAGGCTATCTATTTATATCCGACCACCTGCTTATTTGAAGGAACTGCATTAAGCGAAGGTCGCGGTACCGCAAAACCATTTGAATACATAGGCCATCCTGATCTGCCAAAAAATATGTTCTCCTTTACTCCCAGTCCCAATGATGGTGCAAAGAGCTCAAAGCACTATGGAAAAATTTGTTATGGATGGAACTTTGGTGGCACACCAGAAGAGGTATCTAAAAAAGTAGAAAATAAAATACAATTAAAATGGCTTTTTGATGCCTATAAGATTTTTCCTGATAAAGACAGTTTTTTTCTAAAAACAAATTCATTTAATCGTCTTGCCGGCACAGACATGCTGATGCAGCAAATAAAAGATGGAAAAAGTGAAGAAGAAATAAGAAAAACCTGGGAGCCGAAATTGAGCGAATTCAAAGCGATGAGGAAAAAATACCTTTTATACGACGACTTTGAATAATTATTAATTATTAATTACTAATTATTAATTTTCCTCATGACCGATCATTATAAAGAACTCCGCATTGTCTTCATGGGCACACCTGAATTTGCCGTTGCGTCACTTGAAGCCCTGGTAAAAGCAAAATGCAATATAGTTGGGGTTGTTACCGCTCCCGATAAACCTGCAGGCCGTGGAATGAAGATGACAGAGAGTGCTGTAAAAAAATATGCTCTTCGAAAACACTTAAAGATCCTCCAACCAGAAAAATTAAAGAACCCTGAATTCCTGCAAGAATTAAGATCATTGAATGCCGACCTGCAAATAGTAGTGGCTTTTCGAATGTTACCCGAATCGGTTTGGAGCATGCCACCCCTAGGTACTATCAATCTTCATGGCAGCTTATTACCGCAATACCGCGGCGCTGCTCCTATCAATTGGGCGGTTATCAATGGTGAAAAGGAAACAGGTGTCACTACATTCAAACTAAAACATGAAATTGATACAGGTAATATTTTACTGCAAGAAAGTTTTCCCATCGATGAAAATGAAACCGCGGGTGAAGTACATGATAAAATGAAAGATATCGGGGCAAGAATTTTAGTTGAAACGGTAAAAAGGATTGCCGATGGCACGTTGGAGGAAATGCCTCAGTCAGCATTCGGCAGTCAGCAGTCGGCAATCGGCAGTGAGCAATCGGCAAAAGAAAATCCTCAAAATCCGGAAATTCATTCACCATTGACCATTGACCATTCACGACTTAAACATGCTCCCAAAATCTTCACCGAAACCTGCAATATAGATTGGAAAAAATCAATTCATGACATTCATAATTTGATTCGCGGTCTTTCACCTTTTCCGGGGGCATTTACTGAGCTTGGTGATAAAACCATCAAGATATTTCGGAGTGAAAAAGAACAATCATATCCTACTTCAAAAACCGGCCGCTGGGAATCAGATGGAAAAACTTATTTGAAATTTGCCGCTAAAGACGGATACATTCTTTTAAGAGATGTGCAGTTAGAAGGAAAGAAACGAATGCTAATAGAAGAATTCTTAAGGGGCTATAGATTTAATTAACAATCAATGTAACACAAAGATCACAAAGCACGCACCACGTACACAACGGTACACTCAAAAAAAACTTTGTGCACTTTGTGAATTCTTAGTGTCCGTAGTGTTACTAAAAAACTCTTGCTTAACTTCTTTCATTCATGATCTTTTCAGCGATCAAAAGATCTATCGGTCTTGTGATCTTAATATTATGCTCCTCTCCTTCAAGTAATGATACTTTCAAACCATAAGCCTCCACCACGGCTGCCTCGTCCGTGAATTTTTCTTTATAATCAATTTGAAAAGCCGCCAGCAAAATCTTACTATGAAAAGTTTGAGGGGTTTGTACCAGCATCACTTTATTTCTGTCAATTGCATCATTGCCATCATCATGAACTAGTCTCACACTGTCTTTACTCGCAATAACCGGGACCGCCGTTCCTGTTTCCACTGCACTTGCATAACAACGATGAATTAAGTTTTCGGTTAAAAGGCATCTTACGCCGTCGTGTACAAAAATTATGGACTCATCCTCCACCAATTGCAATCCATTTTTCACGGATTGAAATCTTGTATTTCCACCAGCTATGATCCTGATCTTTTCTTTATCAAAATATGCATCAGTGATCTCTTGCCCTAAACTGACATAATCAACCGGCAGCACGAGTATTATTTGAATATCGGCAAATGCGTGTAAAAAAGTTTGTAATGTATAATAGAGAACTGGTTTATTATTCACTAACATGAATTGCTTAGGAGTTGCTCCCCCCATTCTTGCCCCTGATCCTGCTGCAACAATTATGGCATATTTTTTCATGTTACAAATAACTGTGATTTAGCTGAAATAAAAAATCCCCTCGCCTAAGCAAGAGGATTTAGCTTATGCTGTTAATTTATTTCGCTTTTGATTTCTCTTCTTTTCCTTCCTTACCTTGTTTTAAAGAAAACTTAAGTTTATTATTTTCTTTATCAAGGTCAGCTATCAATATATCTCCCTGCTTCACCTGCATGGAAAGTATTTCTTCTGCAAGCGGATCTTCAAGATATTTTTGAATAGCCCTGTGCAAAGGTCTTGCACCAAACTGCTGATCATACCCTTTTTCGGCAATAAAAGCCTTTGCATCTTCAGTCAGCTCCATGCTGAATCCAAGATTGCTCAAACGTTTCATTACACTCTTCATCAGTATGTCGATGATCTGGAAGATATGATCCCTGCTAAGTGAATTAAATATCACTACATCATCGATCCTGTTCAGGAACTCCGGCGAGAATGTACGCTTCAACGCCTTTTCAATTACTGCCTTATTGCTTTCATCCAAATTTTGTGTTTTTGATGCGGTAGCAAAACCAACACCGTCGCCAAAATCTTTCAGTTGACGAACACCAATATTTGAGGTCATGATGATCATGCTGTTCTTGAAATCCACTTTTCTGCCCAATCCATCGGTAAGTTGACCATCATCCAGCACTTGTAGGAGAATATTGTAAATATCCGGGTGAGCTTTTTCAATTTCATCAAGCAAGATCACGCTATAAGGTTTGCGGCGAACTTTTTCAGTCAACTGGCCACCTTCTTCATAACCCACATATCCCGGAGGTGCACCGATCAATCTGCTTACTGTGAATTTTTCCATGTACTCACTCATATCAATTCTTATCAATGCGTCCTCACTGTCGAACATATATCTTGCTAATGCTCTTGCCAACTCTGTTTTTCCGACGCCCGTCGGACCCAGGAAAATGAAAGTACCAATCGGTTTCTTTGGATCTTTCAATCCTACACGGTTACGTTGAATGGCTTTTACCACTTTTTGAATCGCTTCAGTTTGACCAACCACCATATTAGCCATATCATCGGCCATTCGGCGAAGTTTTTCTGTTTCGGCCTGAACCATTCTCTTCACGGGTATTCCCGTCATCATACTTACTACCTCGGCTATTTCTTCTTCACCAATCGGGTATTTTTTATGCTTGCTTTCTTCTTCCCAATCTGTTTTTGCCTTTTCCAATTCTTCGGCTAATCTCTTTTCGGTATCACGAAGTGAAGCCGCTTCTTCAAACTTCTGGCTTTTTACCACTTTATTCTTTTCGTTCTTTACATCTTCGATCTTCTTTTCAAGGTCAAGAATATTTGGCGGCACATTTATATTTTTTAAATGCACTCTAGCTCCCACCTCATCCATCACATCGATCGCTTTATCAGGAAGCAAACGATCAGTCATATAGCGATCACTCAATTTTACACATGCATCAATTGCTTCTACTGAATAGGCCACGTTATGATAGTCCTCGTACTTGCTTTGAATATTAGTAAGGATCATTATTGTTTCTTCCACTGAAGGCGGATCTACCATTACTTTTTGAAAACGACGATCAAGGGCACCGTCTTTTTCAATGTACATTCTATATTCATCCAGTGTAGAAGCACCGATACACTGCAATTCACCTCTTGCCAAAGCCGGTTTAAAGATGTTGGAAGCATCCAGGGAGCCACTTGCTCCACCAGCGCCAACAATGGTATGAATCTCGTCAATGAAAAGGATCACATCACGATTCTTTTCCAATTCATTCATGATCGCTTTCATTCTTTCTTCAAACTGTCCACGATATTTTGTACCGGCTACTAAAGCAGCAAGATCAAGTGAGATCACTCTTTTATCATATAATACACGAGAAACTTTTCTTTGCACGATGCGTAAAGCAAGACCTTCAACTATCGCTGTCTTACCCACACCAGGCTCGCCAATAAGGATTGGATTGTTTTTCTTACGGCGTGATAATATTTGAGAAACTCTTTCGATCTCTCTTTCACGGCCAACAATTGGATCCAATGCACCGGTTTCAGCCAGGCGAGTAATATCACGACCGAAATTATCCAGAACCGGAGTTTTACTTTTTGCTGTACTTGCGGCACCCTGGCGACCACCTTTTTGCTGATATTTCTTTTCCTCATCAAAATCATCATCACCTTCATCACTAAATTCAGCACGGGGCTCATTACTTTTTATTATTCCCACTTCATTGCGGAAGAGATCATAGTCAACGTCAAATTGATTCAATATTTGGGTAGCAATATTCTCTTTATTTTTTAAGATTGAAAGCATCAGGTGTTCAGTTTCCACGGTTGGGCTTTTCAGAGCTTTTGCTTCAAGCACGGTGACACGAATCACTTTTTCAGCCTGTTTTGTCAATGGCAGACTATTAATGTTGGCGATATTTTTCCCCGTTTTATCTTTTACAGCCAGCTCTATTTCCTTTCTAAGTTCATAAAGATCTACATTGAAACTTTTCAGGATCTTAATAGCTGTGTTTTCACCCTCGCGGATAAGACCAAGCAACAAGTGCTCGGTTCCGATAAAATCATTCCCCAATCTAAGCGCCTCCTCTCTGCTGAACGAAATGATTTCCTTTACTTGTGTCGAAAAATTGTTATCCATTTTTTAGATAATTGCTTGTGATACAATAATAACAAATATTTTTGGATACGGTTTGTCA
>Ga0075428_100004045_pt1 | contig 16119 bp, 14 predicted proteins | sample RhiMetdeltSRZDD2_FD_75291 | JGI IMG/M metagenome (GOLD analysis project Ga0075428, IMG submission 75291) | Populus rhizosphere microbial communities from Tennessee, USA - Rhizosphere MetaG P. deltoides SRZDD2 | ecosystem: Host-associated > Plants > Roots > Rhizosphere > Soil | place: USA... | reverse complement strand
CCAATGAACCAATGAACCGATGAACCAAGAACCCGGGAACCTGGAACCCGGGAACCCGGGAACGACCACGATCTAATTCCCACCACAGGAACTGGATCGCATCCTCACCGCCGAGATATCCATGACCGGCGTGTTGTCGGCCGGGCTCGGTATGCCGCGGCCCGCGACTGGAGAGCCGCCGCCAAACGTCACTGATCCGGCCTTCATCCCTTTGTCGTCGAGCGACGAGCGCTTGACGATGCCGACGACTTCGACCAGGTGACGATCGTGTTTCTCGACCTCTTTCATGAGATCGCGCTTGCCGGCGAGCCGGAACGTACGTTCGCCGACGTACGGGCCGCTCTCGACGTCGGTCTGACGCCTCTCGATCGTCGTGAGCGCGCGACCTTTGAGGCAGCCGATGACGGTGAGCTCGATGGAATCTTTGGGAACTTTCGGTTTTTCCTGCGGGCTCTCCTGCGCGAACGCGAGAGCCGCGACAAGGATCGTCACGTACGGGATCATGACGTTCTCCAAAAACGGGCAGGGCTGCTCGAAGCGTAGCACGAGGAACGGGGCGCGGCCTTATAATTCACAGTTCGCGGAATTCTCGGGGTTGGATTGGCGGCAGCTCGCGCGGATTTCCGGTCTGATCTCAGAGGAGGTTTGTGATGTTGTTCAGTCTTGCGCTGGCGGCTCTGCTGGCGTCGCCCGGAAGCGCGCCGCAGGAAGCCCATCATGCCGGGGGTCACGACAAGATCGGCACCGTGAAGTTTTCGACATCATGCACCGAGGCGGCGCAGCCGGCGTTTCTTCGCGGAATGGCGCTCCTCCACTCGTTCGAGTTCGGTCCGGCGATCGACAGTTTCAACGCCGCGGCGACGGCCGACGCCTCCTGCGGCATCGCGCATTGGGGCATTGCGCTTAGCCGGTGGGGCAACCCGTTCGCGGCAGGCATCAAACCGCCGCCGGTGCTCCAGGCCGGGCGTGCCGCCATCGAGAAAGCGAAGGCGGTGGGCGCCAAGACCGATCGCGAGCGCGCGTTCATCGACGCGGCCGGTCGGCTGTATGCGGATTTCGAGACCAAGGACCAGCGGACTCGCGTCCTGGCGTATCGCGATGCGATGAAGCAGGTCGCGGCGAGCAATCCAAAGGATCCTGAAGCGTCAGCGTTCTACGCGCTTGCGATCGCCTCGTCGCAGGACCCGTCGGACATGACGTATGCGAGCTTGTTGGAGGCGGGGAAGATCCTCGAGCAGCTCGTGCCAACGCAGCCCGACCACCCGGGCTTTGTCCACTACATCATTCACGCCTACGACGCTCCGCCGCTGGCATCGCGTGCGCTCGACGCCGCCAAGCGCTATTCGAAGATCGCACCCGATGCGCCGCACGCGCTGCACATGCCGTCGCACACGTTCACGCGGCTGGGCAACTGGCAGGAATCGATCGAATCGAACATCGCCTCGGCCGAGGCGGCGCGCCGCGTCAAAACACCCGGCGAGGAACTGCACGCGATGGACTATCAGACGTATGCCTATCTGCAGCTCGCGCGGGACGCGTCGACGAAGAAGGTTGTCGACGGGCTCGGCGATGTGCGCGCGCGCCTGGTCGCGCCTGGTGCAGTCGCCGGCGCCGCACCGCCGCTTGGCGCCGCATTCGCGTCGGCGGCGATTCCCGCTCGCTATGCACTCGAGCGCAGCGCGTGGCCCGAGGCCGCCGCACTCGAGGCGTCCGCCAGCACGTTCCCGCAGGCGGATGCGATCACGTGGTTCGCGAAAGCGATTGGCGCCGCCCGCATGGAGCAGAAGGATCTGGCCGCGGCGCGAACGGCGATCGGCAATCTCGAACAGCTGCAGGGGAAGCTTGCAGCAGCGAAAGAATCGTACTGGGCGGAGCAGGTCGCCATTCAACACCTCGGTGCGTCCGCGTGGCTGGCGTTTGCTGATGGCCGCAAGGACGAAGGCTTGTCGCTCATGCGCCAAGCGGCGGATCGCGAGGATAAGATCGAGAAGAACGCCGTCACCCCCGGACCGATCGCGCCCGCACGCGAACAGCTCGGCGAGATGTTACTCGCGCTGAAGAAGCCGGCAGAGGCGCTGCTCGCATTCGAGACCACGTTGAAGAAAGAACCCAATCGTTATCGGGCCATCGCTGGCGCGGCTGAAGCTGCCCGCGCGACCGGCAACACGGCGGCGATGCGCAAGTACTCCCAGGCCCTCGTCCTGGCTTCGGCGAAGGCTGACGGTCCGGTCCGTCCCGAGATCACCACCGCGAAGGAGGCCTTGAAATAGGATGGTTCGTCGAGCGATGGCGATCCTCATTTTCCTCAGCTCCGTTCCCGGGTTGGCGCTCGCGCAGGGCGCCAACCCGGACGCCGACGTCAAACGCCTGCTCTCCAGTCCGGAGTTCAAGCAGGCAGCCGCGTTCATCGAATCCGACTACGAACGGTTCGTGCAGGAGCTGATCGCGCTCAACGAGATTCCGGCCCCGCCGTTCAAGGAGCAGGCCCGAGCCAAGGCGTACGCTGACCTGCTCCGGAAAGCCGGACTCTCGGACGTGGCGATCGATCCCGAAGGCAACGCGCTTGGTGTCCGCAAGGGCACCGGGCCGGCCGGCGGCCCGATGCTGGCGGTTGTGGCCCACCTCGACACCGTGTTTCCGGAAGGGACCAACGTCAAGGTGACGCGGCAGGGCACGCGGCTGGCCGCACCCGGCATCGGCGACAACACCCGCGGCATCGCGCTCCTCCTCGCCGTCGTTCGGGCGATGAGTGCAGGACGGATGCGGACGACCAAGGATGTGCTGTTCGTCGGGAATGTGGGGGAGGAAGGGGAAGGCGATCTGCGCGGGGTGAAGTATCTGCTGCGGCAGGGACCATACAAGGATCGGATCAAGCAGTTCATCGCGATTGATGGCCAGGAGCCATCCTCAATTACACGGGGCGGCGTTGGCAGCCTGCGGTATCGCGTGAGCTTCAAGGGTCCGGGCGGGCATAGCTACGGCGCGTTTGGTCTCGTCAATCCGGCGTTTGCGATGGGCGCTGCGATTGCGAAGTTCTCGAAGCTGCAAGTCCCCTCGAATCCCAAAACGACGTTCAACGTCGGCGTCGTGAGCGGTGGCACGTCGGTGAACTCGATCCCGGCCGAGGTGCGCATGGACATCGATCTCCGCTCCGAGTCATGCGCCGAGCTGAAGAAAGTCAACGAGGCGTTTCTCGTTCTCGTGAAACAGGCCGTGGACGAAGAGAATGCGGCACGATCAACGCGCGAAGGGAAGGTAGACGCCGATCCGAAGCTGATTGGTGACCGGCCATGCGGCGAGACGCCGCAGTCGTCGGCGATCGTGCAGACGGCCAGCGCTGTGGTCACGGCGTTCGGGATGACACCACGCTACGGCATCAGCAGCACTGATTCGAACGTGCCGATGAGCATGGGGATTCCCGCGGTGACGATCGGCCGCGGCGGGCCCGGCGGCCGCGCCCACGCGCCTGACGAGTGGACCGACGTCGAGCGGCGCGGCAGCATCGAAGCGATCACGATGGCGACGGCGACCATCACTGCCGCCGCCAACATGCGCTAGGACTTTTTGTCCCCCGCGCGACGAGCGAAGCCACCTGCGTCGATCGTCTTGCCTTGGTCGTTAATCGTCTGGAAGTAGAGCTGGTCGCCATCGATCTCCATCAGCAGGAACGCGTAGCCTTGATCGAAGCCTTTGGCCGTGATGTCGGAGTTGCCGATATTTCCCTTGCGCAGCTTGGCCGAGCTTCCCGCGACGAAGTAGTGGATGCCTTTTTGCGGTTTGATCCGCTCGTAGAAGTGTTCGTGGCCGGTGAGCACCAGATCGACGCCGTACTTCAGAAACAACGGCTCGAGCTGTTCGCGCAACACTTCGTCAGCTCCGTGCTTGTCGCCCGACGAATAGAGCGGATGGTGAAAGAACGCGATCTTCCACCCTGAATCGCTCGCCGATAATTCCTTTTCGAGCCAGGCGAGCTGCGCCTTGTCCATGTAGTTGCTGTTCAGCGCGAAGAAGCGGACGCTGCCCTGGGGCGCCTTGAACGAGTAGTAGCGTTCGCCGTTCATGTTGAACGGCTTGTAGAAGGCTTGCTTGGGATCGTCGTGGTTCCCGAGCACGGCATGGAACTTCACGCCGCCATCGAGCAGCGCCTTGTAGGGACGCTCGAATTTCCTCGCGAAGTCGTCCGGCCCTTCTCCGCCATAGAGGTTGTCGCCGAGCATCAGGGCGAACTCGAACGGAAACCGATTCCGTGAATCTGTGAGGCGCTCCGCGATGCGCAGCTGGTCGCTTCCGCCAGTTCCGGTGTCGCCAATCACAGCGAACTTGACCGAGCCCTTCTTGTTCGGTAGCGCCGCGTCGCCCGCAGCTTTGGACGGCGGCGTTTGCGCCGCGATTGTCAACGCGTGCGCGGTGAGCATTGAAACGGCTACTCCCGTCAGAACCCAGGAAGACGCAAAACGCCGGCGCATGACACCTCCTACCGTATTGCCTTGGGCATGTAGTCCACGATCACGTTGGCTTGAACATCGCGAAGAATCAGGTCGTTGCCGATAATGCGGTACTCGAGATCGTCGGGAAGCTGCGGCAGGCTCGCCAGCAGGTTTGGCGGAACCGTCGGCAGCGGCGCAGAATCGGGATAGCGCGCATTGACTTTCAGCGGAACGGCTTTCGGATTCGGCGCATCTTCCTTGATCGCCTGCTTCGTTTCTTTCCCTTGTGCGCCCTTGGTTTCCGGATACATCAGGCGCCTGAAGAGCTGTGCGATTTCAGGTGTGAAGATCTCCCCCTGCTTCGCGGTGGCGCGGGCCGAGCGAATCAGCGCGGCGAGCCCATCCTGCGAGGCCTTGATTTTCGCGGGATCCTCGGTCTGTTTCAGCGGCGGCGCCTTCCTCTCCAGGCTGCGCTGCATCTCCATGTAGCCATCGACGCGCTTCTTGAAGTCCAGCAGGAGCTTTGCGTCCGGATTGACCTTCGGCTCCTGCGCTACCACGGCGCCCAGGGTGACTCCGCACGAAAGCAGAACCATGGCAATGGCTCGGTTCATCAAAGCCCTCCGGCTGACCTATTTCACGATGTGTGCCGCACCAGGATTGTGCGACAATGGATCTTGCCTGCCGAGTTTTGGGCCTGTTTCTGTTGTTCGGGCCAGTCGAGGTAATCCCCATGCGTGGAAGCCGAGATCGCTTGCGACGAACGCGAGCATTTCTCCCAGCGTGCCTGGCCGCTGGATTTTCTGTGGCGGCGGTTGCTCAACAAGCGGCACAGGACGCCACACCCCAGCAGCCGTTCCGCAGCGGCGCGAGCACGGTCGCGGTGTATGCGACGGTGACCGACGCTTCAGGCCGCCTGGTTCCGAATCTGACCCGCGACGACTTCGAGGTGTACGACAACGGCAAGCTGCAGCCGCTCTCGCTCTTCGCCGCCGAGACGCAGCCGATCTCAATTGCCGTGATGCTCGATCGCAGCGGCAGCATGCAGGAGAACTTCCGGCTCGTGAACTTCGGGGCCGAAGAGCTCGTGCGCCGCTTGCTGCCGGCCGACAAAGCGCGCATCGGCACGTTCGCCGCGAAGATCACGCTGGAGCCCGAGGAGTTCACCAACAATCAGCAAACGCTTGTCAACATCCTTCGCGGCGAGATGCAGACCGAAGGTCCGACGCCGCTGTGGAACGCGGCGAACAAGGCGATGGCGGAACTTGTCAGCCAAGATGGCCGGCGCGTCGTTCTGCTGTTCACCGACGGCGTCGACAGTCCGATGAACTTCAAGACCAACAACGTCAGCGTGATGGACGTCGTCGATCGCGCGACGAAAGACGACGTGATGGTGTATGCGATTGGTCTCGAGAGCCGCATGCCGTACGGCCGTCGTCAGAGTCCGTTGCCCGGTGTTGGAGGAGGAGGATTCGGCGGCGGCTTTGGCGGATCGGGCGGCGGGATGTCGCAACGGCCCGATCCCGGTTTGCCGAAGATCGCGGAAGAAACCGGTGGTGGATATTTCGAGCTGACCCGCGCCGACGATCTCAAGTCGACGTTCGCGCGCGTTGCCGACGAGTTGCATCAGCAGTACGCGCTCGGCTTCGAGCCGACCAAGCTCGATGGCAAGCGCCATGAGCTCGAGGTCAAGATCAAGACGAAGGGGATGAAGGTTCGCGCACGCAAGTACTACGTGGCCGCAAAGCGAACAACCAGCTAGTCGTCTCCCTAATCGTCTCCGCGAACGGGTTTTCGTCCCCGCTTCGCTTCCGAGCGGCGCTTCTTCGTGGTGAGGCGCCGCTCCTTCGATGCTCCAGTCGGTTTCGTCTTGCGTCGCCGCTTTGGACGAATGGCCGCCTGACGAAGCAGCCCAATCAGCCGTTGCCGCGCGGCGTCCCGGTTCTCGGCCTGCGTCCGAAACGTTCTCGCATCAATCACCAGCACCCCGTCAGCGGTCATCTTCGAGCCCGCCAGGGATCGCAGCCGCTTTCGCAGCTCGTCGTCCAACGAGGGTGACCGCGACGCATCGAAGCGAAGCTGCACGGCGGTCGCCACTTTGTTGACGTTCTGCCCGCCCGGGCCCGAGGCACGCACGAAACGTTCGTCGATTTCGGCATCATCGATAGCGAGATGCGGGGTGATGCGAAGCAGCATGTCCGCAGTCTACTTTCAGCCGGGGGACTTCGTCCCCCGGAGCCCCTTACACGCTCTCTCGCGGGGGCCCCTGGCCCCGCTCCGCTCGCGTGGCTCGGGTCGCTTCGCTCCCTCGCCTCTCTAAATGAAGATCCGGGTTATTCCGGCCGGCGGACCGCGGACCGCGAGCAGCGGCCAGCATCAAGCCTTCGCGGTGCGCCCAGCGCATCACCGTATAATTCCGCCGAACCCGTGCTCGCCCATCAACCTCGATTCCGCACTGTGAGGGTCCGTATGTTGAGACAGTTTGCTGTAGTCGCCGTATTTGGGACGGTCCTATCCGTGAGCAGTACGGCCCAGGACGCAGGGGTCGTCACTAACGCATCGAAAGCCATGGGCGTCACGGACCTGAAGTCGATTACGTACTCGGGCTCGGCCGCCAATGGCAACTTCGGGCAGAGCAAGTCGATCGCCGGGCCGTTGGCGAAGACCACGATCACGAACTACACCCGCGCCATCGACCTCACTCAGCCGGCCTCCCGCGCGACCGGCACAACTCAACCGCCAACGATTCCTGGCGCTCCACCACCGGCACCCGGAACGTTCAACCAGAACATCACTCCGGCGAACGCCGCCTGGGCGCAGCAGCTCGAGATCTGGATCACGCCGTGGGGCTTTCTCAAAGGCGCAGCTGCCAACAACGCGACCACGCGATCGCAGCGGATCGGAGGAAAGACGTACCACGTGGCGCTCTGGAGCCCGGCACAAAAGTCGCCAGGTGGCAAGCCATACACGTTGGCCGGCTATATCAACGATCAGAATCTCGTTGAGCGCGTCGAGACCTGGGTCGAGCATCCCGTCATGGGCGACCTGCTCGTCGACACCAGCTACGAGAATTATCAGGACTACGGTGGCGTCAAAGTTCCGGGGAAGGTCACGCAGAAACGCGCCGGCCTCGTCACATTCGAAGCCACTATTACCAACGCGAGCGCAAACCCCGCAAACATTGCGGAGCTGTTGACGCCGCCTGCTCCGCAAGGCCGCGGCGGCGCGCCTGGCGCCGGAGCACCTGCAGCGGGTGCAGCGCCCGCACCACCGGCCGTTGTGTCCCAGAAGCTTGCTGACGGCGTCTATCGAATCACCGGCGGCTACGTTGCGCTCGCCGTCGAATTCAAGGATCACGTCGTCGTTCTTGAAGGGGGACAGAGCGAAGCGCGCGGGTTGGCCGTTATTGCTGAAACCAAAAAGACGATTCCCAACAAGCCGATCCGATACGTGGTGAACACCCACCCTCACTTCGATCATGCCAGCGGCCTGGCGCCGTTCGTCGCGGAAGGCATCACGATCATCACTCACGAAAATAACAAGAGCTTTCTCGAGCGCGCCCTGAACGGACCGCGTACGCTCGTCGGCGACGCGCTCGCGAAGTCCAACCGCAAGGCGAAGCTGGAATCAGTTGGTGATAAACGCGTGTTGAAGGACGATACGCACACGCTCGAACTGCACTACATCCGGAGTCTCGAGCACTCCGATGGCATGCTCGTCGGATATCTGCCGAAGGAACGGTTGCTGTTCACCGGCGATTTCAACGTTCCGGCGCAGGGGCAGCCGGTCAGTCCGGCGATTGCCACGCTCGTGCAGAACGTCGAGCGGCTCAAGCTGGATTTCGAGGGGCACGTGTTAGTACATGCCCCAAACCCCGATCGCCCAATGACCAAGGCCGATCTGCTTGGCCTCCTCAAAGGGACACAGTAGCGCACCCTCTGTCAGGCGTCCCAGCGAAGTGCTTCTGCCGGATCGATGCGCGCGGCGCGTCGAGCCGGCAGATAGCTCGCGATGAGAGCGGTGCTGGCGAGCGCGACTGAGACGGCCGCGTAGGTCAGCGGGTCGAACGTACTGACGCCGAAGAGCAACGTCGCCATGGCTCTCGTCAGCAGCGCCGCCGCGACCAGGCCGCAAACGATCCCCATTCCCGCCAGCACGGCACCGTGCCGCACGAACAACCCGCTCACATCTCTGGTGGCCGCCCCGAGCGCCATTCGAATCCCGATTTCCTTGGTTCGCTGCGTGGCAACGTACGCGATGACGCCGTAGATACCAACTACGCCGAGAAGCAGCGCCACGGCTCCGGCGATCCCCAGCATCACCAGCGCGAACGACGTTTGCGCCATCGATCCGGCGCGGAGCTCGTCCAGCGTGCGCACGTTGGCAATTGGCAGATTCGCGTTGACGGACCAGACGGCCTGCTGGATTTCTTTGAGCAGCGTCGGCGATCCCGTCCGCTCGGATCTGATCGCATATCCGAGGTTTCGTTGCGCGAATGCCTGGTTGTTGTTGTACCTGTCGATCCACAGCGGCCAGTAGACGATCGACACGGCGGGGCGGGTCACCCCATTGTCGCGTTCGTTGCCGACGACGCCGACGATCGTTCGCCATGGGCTGTCTGGCATCTGACGGATGCGCCGACCGATTGCACCGCCCGGCTCCTTCCAGTACTCCCGGGCGAAGTTCTCGCTCACCATCACCACCGGGACCTTGGCAAACGCGTCCGCCCACGTGATTTCACGTCCAGCCACCAGCGGATTGCCCATCGTCTTGAAGTAATTCTCTGACGTCCACTTGAAGCGGCGCAGCGGCGGAATCTTCTCGGCCGGCATCGGGAAGTCCTCGACGAAGATTGGATCGTTGCTGTCGTTGCCGTCCATCGTGATGGAACTCGATACGCCGACCGAGACCACGCCGGGAATCCGCTCGATCTGCCGGACGATGGCTTCGTGCGTCCGGATTGCCTGTTCGTCGTTGGCAATGAGCGTTTGGGGAATCGCGACGCGCAGCGTCAGGACCTCTTCCGGCCGTGTGAATCCAGGCTCGACGCGGCTGAGCGCAACAAAGCTGCGAATCATCAGGCCAGACGCGATGAGCAGCACCACGGCCAAACCAATCTCGGCGACGACCAGCGCGTTGCGTGCGCGATGCCGATCGCGTCCGGCGCTTGACAGCCGGCCGCCTTCTTTGAGCGCGCCGGCAAGGTTGGGCCTCGCGAACTTCAGTACGGGAATGGCGCCAAACAACAGGCCTGCCACCAACGAGATGCCGACCGTGAAGAGCAGCACGAGCCGATCGATCCCGATCTCTTGGACGCGCGGCAGGCCGTCGGGCGCGTTCGCGACAAGCAGCTGAATTCCAGCCGCGGCAAGCGCCAGCCCCGCCACACCGCCCAGGACGCCAAGCGTCAGGCTTTCGGACAACAGCTCCCAGGCGATCCTCCTCGCACCGGCGCCGAGCGCCGCGTGGATCGCCAATTCCTGCTGACGCGCTTCCGCCCGCACCAGGAAGAGATTGGCGACGTTCGCGCAGGCAATGAGCAGCACGAACCCAACCGTGCCGAGCAGCACCCAGAGGACTCGTCCGATGTCGCCAACGGCGTCAACTGTGAACGGCCGCACATTCGGTGCGATTCTCACGTCGTCGAACATCTTGCGCGTGAGACCGCCAGGCAGAGGGAAGCGATCCGGCAAAACAGGAATCAGACGAGCAACGTCGGCGTTGGCCTGGTCGAGCGTGATCCCCGGCTTGAGGCGGCCGACGCCCCGATAACTGAAATTGGCGACGTGCAGTTCAGAACGATTGAAGCGGAAGGGCAGCACGAGTTGCGGATTGCGATCGAGAAACCGGAAGCCCGCCGGCAGCACGCCGATGATTTCGCGCGGGCGATTCTCGACCATCAGCGATTTGCCAATGGCCGAGGGATCGCCGCCGAACGTCCTCTGCCAGTACGCGTGACTCAGAATCACGCGCTCCGGCGTTGTCGGCGAGTCGTCGTCGGCGGTAAAAAAGCGTCCCAGCGCCGGTCTGACACGAAGCAGGGGCAGCGTGCCGTCGGTGACGTTGAGGGTCTCGACGCGCTCGGGTTCACCATTCCCCGTGACGGACACGGCCCCGTTCCTCCACAGGCCCACGTCCTCCAACACGCGCCCTTCTTCGCGAATGACGAAATAAGTCGCGGGCGATAGCGTCAGTTCGTCGAGGTTCAGGCCGGGACCGGTGAGCCACACTCCGACGAGCGACTCAGGCTCATCGAATGGCAATGGCTTCAAGAGGACGCCGCGCACGACGGTGAAGATGGCGGCGTTGGCAGCGATTCCAAGAGCTAGCGTCAGCACGGCGACGATCGTGAACATTGGCGCCCGTAGCAGGCGCCGGATGACACGTCGAGGGAGGACGTTGATCATGTCGAGCTTAGACGGCTAGAAGCCGAGTAGCGTTTCGTCGCACGGGCTGCGCGGACAAAACTGGCCACGGAAAACACGGAAAACACAAACAACGCTCAATAGCAGAGGCACTAACCCGGCCGTCCTCCACCTCTGGTACGCCCGATGCAGTCAACGCACGGGGTGTGTAGTTGACGCCAAGGAGGGTGTCAGATGACGCGAAAGAGATTCTTCGGATGGTTAGCAGCGGTTGCAACAGTCACCACCATGACCGCCGCCTGTGCACAGTCTGATGCCGGGGTTACGACTGCCGTGAAGTCCCGGCTCGCAGCGGACAACACGGTCAAGGCGTACCGTATCGACGTGGACACGAAGGACCGCGTGGTCACCCTCAGGGGTGAAGTTGACTCCCAAGCGGCAAAAGCCCAAGCGGTCAAGGTCGCTCGATCGACCAACGGCGTGCGAGACGTCATCGACGGTCTGACAGTGGCGCCAAGCGCGGCGCCGACGACCGGCGTCGCCGACGAAGCGCAACAGAAAGCGCGCGAAGGTGCAGACAAGGCAGGTAATCTGATCGGCGATGCCGCGATTACTGCCGCCGTCAAGACGAAGATGCTCGCCGATGCAACCGTCGGCGGCCTCCAGATCAACGTGGACACGAAGGACGGCGTTGTCGTTCTGAAAGGCGAGGTCAAGTCCGCCGCCGAGAGAAAGCGCGCCCTCGAGCTTGCAAAGGAAACCGATGGCGTGAAGACCGTTAAGGATCAGCTCACGATCGTCAAGTAAGGTTCTCGTGCATTGAGGATGGTTCTTCTGAGTTCAACAGGTTCTTTCCAAGAACCTCTCTCGAACTCAGAAGAACCTGTCCATCCCTGAAGAACCCGTCCATTCCAGAAGAACCCCGATCCAGATGAACCCTACCGTCCGCAAGAGGCGTCTTAGAACCCATATCATGCGGCGGAGGTGAGTATGAGCATTCTTGTTACCGGAGGGACGGGTACTGTTGGCTCGCAGGTGGTTCGCGAGCTGCTGTCGCGCGGCGAGCAGGTGCGTGTGCTGACGCGAGACGCGGCGAAAGCCAAGAACCTGCCGGCCGGCGCTACCCCGGTCGTTGGTGATCTCGGGACCGTGCAATCCGTCCGGCGAATCTTCAAGGACGTCGACGGTGTGTTTCTGATTAATACCGTCAGTCCGACCGAGGCTCAGGAAGGGTTGCTGGCCGTCTGCGCGATGCGGCTCGAGTCGGTGAAACGGCTCGTCTACGTTTCGGTGCAGGATGCTGACGTGGCGGCATGGCTCCCGCACTTTGGCGGCAAGGTGGGCGTCGAAGAGGCGGTGCGCAAGAGCGGCATTCCCTTCACGATCCTCCGCCCGAACAACTTCTACCAGAACGATTACTTCTTCAAGGACGCCATTCTGCAGTACGCTGTCTACCCGCAGCCGCTTGGTTCCACCGGCTTGCATCGCGTCGACGTGAGAGATATCGCCGAAGCGGCTGCCGTGGCCTTGACGACCTCTGGCCATGCCGGCGAGAGCTACGATGTGGTCGGGCCGGAAGCTCACACAGGGGAGTCAACAGCGCAGGTATGGTCGCGCGCGCTTGACAAGCCGGTTGTCTACGCCGGCGACGATCTCGACGCATGGGAGAAGCAGTCGCTCCAATACATGCCGGACTGGATCGTCTTCGACTTCAAAAACATGTACAAGTTTTTCCAGGAGAAGGGACTCAGAGCGACGCCGCAAACGATCGAGCGGCAGACGCGACTGCTCGGTCACGCGCCGCGATCCTTCGGGGCATTCGCGGAAGAAACGGCGTCAGCGTGGCGGAAAGCCGGCTAGGAAATCGCGGATAGCGCCATAGAAGACCTCACGATCCAGCTCGCTGGCTTCGATGTGGCCCCCTCGGACCTCGACAAATTTTTTGGGCTGAGGCGCCGCGTCGAACAGCCGGCGGCCTTCACTGAACGGGATGATCGTATCCTCCGAGCTGTGGAGGAAGAGCAGCGGAGCGCGAATCGCCGCGACGCGTTCGATCGCGTTGAACGGATTGCGAATAATCCAACGGACGGGAAAGAACGGATAGCGTTGCTGACCGATGTCGACCACCGACGCCGGAGCACCCTCCAGCACGACTGCCCCAGCCTCCACTTGCGACGCGAGCTGAACCGCGACCGCAGCACCAAGCGACCAGCCGTAGATCACCAGTTGATCGGCCGGGACGTGCAACTGCGAGCGCAGGTATTCGTAGCCAGCACGCGCATCTGATTGAACGCTCGCTTCACTGGGGACGCCATCGAGGCCGTTGTAGCCGCGATACTCCGGCGCGAGCACGTGCAGCCCGAGCTCGTGCAGCCGGGTGTAGTGCGCGACATTCATTCGACTGGCGACGGTGGACGCATTGCCGTGCAAGTACAGCACCCAGCGCTCACGTGCGTCGTCGCCGTTGGCCGGTGTCGATCCGTTGCGCATGATCCAGGCAAACTGCCTGGCCCCATCCGTTCGCGGCAGATCGATCTGCTCGTATCCAAATGACGGCTTCGAGTCGGCGCGCGCGACCGCGGTGCGGAAGATCAGCTCGTTTTCCTGCAGCATCAAACGCACGGTCGCTGCCGCATACGCGACGCCAATGAGCAGCACCAGCCCGATGACTGTGCGACGGAGCAGGCGGCGCGATTCAGCTGCCATTCGGTTTGTACGGTTGATGATTCGTGTAGGTGGTGACCGTCGTCACTTGGAATCGCCTGAACAGCAGCGTACGGCCTGAGCCCTCCAGTTTCAACTCCGATGGGAGCCACGTGTCGCCGACGCGTTTGCGGACGTAATCGAAACCGCTTCCGGCTTCGACTCGCGCCACGACGCCCCAGCCTATCGAGATGTCTTCGAACGCCTGCAGCCTCAGGCGCGCGATGTGGTGCCCGTCCTGCGACACCCACATGCGTCCCTGAAGCTTCTTCATCCATTCGCCCTCACGAGTTTTGACCTGTGCGTCCGGTCGGGGCGTCAGCGCGAGCACGAGTACTGGTTCCGCGTTGAGGATTTCGCGACACACGAAGGACAAGTCGAACACCGCCGCTGCGTCGTCAAAGATCTCATCACGCTCACGACGTTCCTCAGCCTCCTTCTTCAGGCGCACGGCTCGGCGATTCGGCGACTCGGTACGCTCGCGCTCGGCTTGACGTTGCAGGTTGTTCTCGTGCTCGGCGTCGCGTCGCGCGAGCTCCGCCGGATCGAGCGGTTTGCCATCGACCGCAATCAACCGTTTGTACTCGTCGTCGTTCGGCGCGGGGTACACCTCGAAAGTGCGAACTGGACCAACCGTAACCTTGCCTAATCGCGAGATGTCGACATCGCGACGCTGTTCGACATACGTGAACCGCCGAGGCTGCGCGTACTCGCGGCGGAGCGTTTCTCGCACTTGACGAGCCAGCGCCTCCGGGTTGGAGGGCGGCGGTCCGCATTTCGCCGCGACCGGGCCGGCGACGTCGCCTTGACCAGGCTGTACGGCCGGAGCGGCGATGAGCAGCCCGAAAATCAGGGCATATAAAACCCGCATGGAATCCAGTGTACAGGACGTGTGTTGGAGGGCGAAGATGTCTACCAATATGGATGACGTCGGTCACCGGCGCGAGGGCGTCTTGACGGCCGGCATCCAATACTCGGTGCGGTGGTGTACCGACGCACCCTGCCGGCGAACCGTGATCTCGATTGTCCGCTTGCGCTGAGACGCGTCCGGATTGTTCGAGTAGTACCCAATCATGTAGTAATCGCTCGTCTCAGCGTCGATTCGCTTGAGCGATTCAGTAAAGTTGTTGCGATTGATGATGGCCCTGCCGCCCGTCTGCTCCGACAGTACTCGCAGCGTGTCCTGCGTTTTTGTGACGTACTTCTGGTACTCAACCGTATCAATCGGCTCGCTGATGTCCGCGCCTGCGGTGAGCCCTCGCGGATCGATCGCGTAGATCGAGACATTCGCCCGCACTGCTGCGCGCGTGACTTCCGACAGTTCCGACACGAGGTCCGCCTCCGAGAATGTCGTTTGCTGTCGCGGCGCGGTGTCGGCCTGCTGCGGCGTACGCTCCGCCTCGCGCTTCGCGCGGGCATCGGCGAACGGGTTCAAATCGTAGCCATTGCTGATGTAGACGAGGACCTTGCGGCGATCGTGAACCTTACCGAGCTGCTGGAGGAGATCGTAGGCAGTCGAAAACGCCACGTGCGCGTTGTGACGCACTTCGGCAGGACCTTGCGCGCTGGACGGCGCCTCGAGAATGTCGCGTGGCCTCAGGCCGCTGCCGACAATCTTCGACTTCGCCTGCTCCAGACGTCGGCGATCGTAAGTCAGCTCGATCTCGATCGACGATGTGCCGGTGGAGAGGATGCCGAACATGTCGCCTTCGTGGATGAGCTCGCGGGCGACCGTGTCGAATAACGCACGCACTCGCGGTGTCTGGCTTGGCTCGAGGTGCCGGTCGTCGACCAAGATGAGGATGATTCGACCCGAGGTGTTCTTGACGGGCCTGGGATCCGGCAGAAGGATTCCTTCCAGGCCGGATGGTGGTGTGGATCCCGAGACGTTGTAGACGCGGCCACCGTGCGTCAGCGAGAACGTCACGATCGCCTGCCTGACGCCGTCCTCGAAAACGTCGAAGTCCTGCTGTTTCAGATCGGAAATGAACTGCCCTCGTCCATCACGGACCGTCACCGCAGTGGTCACGAGCTCGACGCCAACCCGAATTTGCGACGCCGCGACCGTTCCCAACCCCGCCGCGAGGATGGTCCCAAGAGTACGCGTCCCGAATACCATGCGTCTCCTCCCGAGACGTTAGACGCGGGCCCCTGGGTTGGGGTCTGACCCCGGTGTTGGGGTCTGACCCCGTGTTTGGGGTCTGACCCCGGTGTTGGGGTCTGACCCCGGTGTTGGGGTCTGGGACCCCGGTGTTGGGGTCTGACCCCGGTGTTTGGGGTCTGACCCCCGGGGTTGGGGTCTGCCCCGCGGTGTTGGGGGTCTGACCCCGGTGTTGGGGTCTGACCCCGGTGTTGGGGGGTCTGACCCCGGTGTTGGGGGTCTGACCCCGGTGTTGGGGTCTGACCCCGGTGTTGGGGTCTGACCCCGGTGTTGGGGTCTGACCCCGGTGTTGGGGTCTGACCCCGGTGTTTGGGGTCTGACCCCGGTGTTCCCGAGCCTGAGTCCCGGAACTCTACCGAGGTAACGCGGATGCCGGCGGGCCGAGCAGCGCGCGGACTTCGCGGACCCATTCAAGGCTGACGACCGCTGACGTGGCCGCTGTATCAGCACGGCTGACGAGCAG
>Ga0075428_100004043_pt1 | contig 16121 bp, 16 predicted proteins | sample RhiMetdeltSRZDD2_FD_75291 | JGI IMG/M metagenome (GOLD analysis project Ga0075428, IMG submission 75291) | Populus rhizosphere microbial communities from Tennessee, USA - Rhizosphere MetaG P. deltoides SRZDD2 | ecosystem: Host-associated > Plants > Roots > Rhizosphere > Soil | place: USA... | reverse complement strand
CCAGGTCAGCGGGAACAGCAGGGCGGCCTGCGGATTCGCGAAGAACGGTGCGCCGCCGTACGCGTGCGGCACCCAGAGCGGAAATCGGCCGGACCTGATCTCGGTCCCGCTCCACAGCAGCGCGGGGTGAAACCACTGCGTGACGTCGCTCAGCGCCGGATTCGGGGGGCCGGCGTCGGCGGCGAGGCCCTGCCAGGGATAGCTCGTGTAGAGATTCGCGGCAGGCGACCAGGCCCAGCCGGCGATCAGCGCCGGCGCGGCGAGGACGAGCGGGAGCAGAAGGATGGCGACGGCGAAGGCCTCGGCGCGACGGTGGTGGACGGGCGAGGGCGGGACGGTCACCCTACGCCCGACTCTACGGTGGGTCACCGGCCAAGCTTTCACGAATCCTTCGGCTCGCCTCGCGGGTTGTATCCGTCAGGGGTACCTTCGACCTCGAGGAGGCTGGCTATGCGCCGGATACGCATCGTGGCCCTGCTGGTGGCTTCCCTGCTGATGGCCTCGACGGTGGCGTCAGGCTCCAACTACGCGCCCGGCAGCCTGGATCGCTACTTCCGCATCGACTTCAAGATCGTTCCGGGCCCGGGCGGTCAGGTCCTCGAAGGCTACGTCTACAACCTGGCCGGGATGCCCGCCGAGCGCATGCTGCTGGAGATCGATCAGCTCGACGCCTCGGGCGCGGTGGTCGGCAAGACCAGCACGCGGGTCCTCGGCGGCGCCCCCGCGGGCAACCGGGCCTGGTTCCAGGCGAAAGTGCCGCCGGCGGCCGGATACCGGGTCGAAATCTCGTCCTTCGACTGGATCCGCGTCGGCGGCGGCGCTTAGCTTCCGGCCGCACGCCTTTTCGGCGTAACATGGTCTCGCCATGAGACTGACGCGCGGGTTTTCCCTGACAGGGCTGCTCGTGATGCTGGCACTGCTGCCCGTGCCGGTCGCCGCCCAGAGCTACGCCGGTCCCGCGTACGTCATGCGCGTGGTCGACGCCGTAACGCTCTACGCCGACGTCAACGGACAGATCGAGACCGTCCGCTACCTCGGGGTCCGCGTTCCTCTCATCGAGGATCCGATCTACGGTTCCCGGCCCTATGCCGTGGCCGCGCGCGAGGCCAACCGGAAGCTCGTCGAGGCCCGGTGGATCTACCTCCTGTTCGATGGTGAGCCGCGCGATGCTCAGGGCCGTCTGCGCGCCTGGGTCTGGCGTGACGGACTGTTCGTGAACGGCAGCCTCGTCCACAGTGGCTGGGTCGTGCCCACGGTCACCGATCTGAGTCTCGTGGAGTATTTCGGAAAGCTGGAGGTCGGCGCGCGGCAGGATGGTCGCGGGCTGTGGCGTAGCCCCCGCTCGATCGCATTCTACCGTCAGCAGCCCCGGGGCGACGCCGCCGATGCGGGTGGACCGGATGCCACCGATACGCGCGTGTTCTCCGCGCCGGCGCCTTTTCCCCCACCCGTGTACTCATCGCCGGGCCGCACGTCGTCGACGCCATCTTCGGCGGCGCCCCCGCCGAGTGTCTCGGGCTCGTCGAGCTCGAGCGGGATGGGCTACACCCCCCCGTCGTCCTCGCGAAGCAGCAGCGGCCGGACCTTCAAGTAGCCCGTCGCCGCCAGCGCCGCAGCGCGACGAGGGCCCAGATGGCCTCGACGAGGCCGAACGGCCACGCCCCCTGGAGAAAACCGTACACCGAGCCCAGCACGCACGTGCCGGCGAACGCCAGCACGAACCACGGGCTGCGCGCCTCGAGCGCGTAGCACACGAGCATCGCGATGACGGCTACCAGCCCGAACAGGGTGAGCGCGTCGAGGGACGGCATCCTCAGCACAGTAGCCGAACTGCGGATCAGCGCTTGAGCAGATAGGGCACGTCGGCGACGACGAGATTGCGGCGAAAGAGCAGCGCGCCTTTCACCAGCAGCGCCGTCTGGTTGTGCAGGATATGCTGCCACCACCGCCGCGGCAGGAATTCCGGCAGCACGACCGTGACCATCATGTCGTCGCCGCGCGACTGGAGCTGGTCGACGTAGTCCAGCAGCGGGCGCAGGAGCGAGCGGTACGGCGAGGTCAGCACGACCAGCGGCACCCCGAGCCCCCAGCGCGCCCACTTTTCCTCGAGGCGGGGGGTCTGGGCCGGATCCGTCTCCACGTAGACCGCACGCACCGCGGCGGTGGGCGCCAGCGTGCGGGCATACTGCACGGCGCGCACCACGCCCCGATGCACGTCGCCGATCAACACCAGCACGGTGTGCCGAAACTCCGGCGGCGAGTCGAAGCCTTCCAGCGAGAGTCCCAGCGCGACGTCTTCATAGTGCCGCCGCATCGCGACGAAGCTGGCGACCAGGATCGGAATGACGATGACGACGATCCAGGCGCCGTGCGTGAACTTGGTCACCGCGATCACCAGGGTCACGATCCCGGTGGTGACCGCCCCCGCGCCGTTGATGACGAGCCGGTGGCGCCAGCCCGACCCCTGCGTGCGCCACCAGTGCCGCACCATCCCCGATTGCGACAGGGTGAAGGAGATGAAGACGCCGACCGCGTAGAGCGGGATCAGCGCGTGAGTGTCGCCGCCGAAGATCACGATCAGCAGCGCGGCGAACCCCGCCAGCACCAGGATCCCGTTGGAAAACACCAGGCGCTCGCCGAGACTGCCGAACTGCCGCGGCACGAAGCGATCGCGGGCGAGCAGCGACGCGAGGCGCGGGAAGTCGGCGAAGGAGGTGTTGGCGGCCAGCACCAGGATGAGCGCGGTCGAGGCCTGGATCAGGTAGTAGAGCGCGCCGGTGCCGAACAGCCGGCGGGCGATCTGCGACACGACGGTCTCGCTCTGGGCGGGGACGATCCCCAGGCCGGCGGCCAGCATCGTGATGCCCACGAAGAGCGTGCCGAGGACGAGCGCCATGAGCCCCAGCGTGATGGCCGCGTTGCGTGACTCGGGCGGGCGAAAGGCCGGGATGCCGTTGGAGATGGCCTCGGTGCCCGTCATGGCGGTGCAGCCCGACGAGAACGCGCGCAGCACGATGAACCAGGTCAGCGCCTCGGTCGCCGCGGTGGGCGCCGGCGCCGCCGGCGGCAGCGACCCCGTCAGGAGTCGGTAGACCCCGGCCACGACGAGGAACCCGAAGCTCGCGATGAAGACGTACGTGGGCACCGCAAAGATCCGGCCCGACTCCCGCACGCCCCGGATGTTCGCCATCGCGATCCCCGCCACACACAGCACGCCGATGGCGATCTTGTGGGTGGCCAGCTCGGGGATCGCGGAGGTGATGGCGGCCACGCCGGCCGCCACCGACACCGAGACGGTCAGCACGTAGTCGACCAGCAACGCGGCCGCGGCCACCAGGCCGGGGCCGGTGCCGAGGTTCGCTCGGGCCACGATGTACGAGCCCCCACCGCTCGGATAGGCGTGGATCGTCTGCTGGTAGGAGATGGTCACCACGACGAGCAGGGCCGTGATCGAGATCGCGATCGGGACCGTCAGGTGCGTGGCCGCCGCGCCGGCCAGCACCAGGACCAGGAGAATCTCTTCCGTGGCGTAGGCGACCGATGAGAGCGCGTCCGAGGAAAACACCGCGAGCGCAACGCGCTTGGTGAGGCGCTCGTGTCGCGCCTGGGCCAGCGGCATGGGCGGCCCGACGACCCAGCGCTTCAGCAGCATCAGTTGCATCGTCTCCCGATGCTATGCCGAACTTCGTCGGCCGGAACACGGCGGCCGGATTTTTACGCGGCTTTTACGTCGCTGCTCGATCTCTTGACAAGCGCTTGAGGGTGGCAGTGGGACAGTACGGGCCAGGAGGGAATGGCGACGATGTGCGACACGCCTCGGCCTCCCGGACCGACGATCGCGCGCCCGCGCTGGGGCGTGCTCTACGGGGCGGCCTTCTCACCGCTGGCGGCGCTCGCGGTCGTGGAGGTGGCCTCGCCGCCCAACGCCGTTCGCACGCTCCTCCGCTGCGTCCTGGCTATGGTCGCGTTCGCGGGAATGGCCGTCTGGGTGCGTGGGAGTCGGACGGCCCTCGACATGCTCGACTGGTGCGCGTGTGCCGGCGCGACCGTGTCGGTGCGGGTGGTCCAGTCGGAACGCTCACGTCCGTTGCTTGGACTCGACGCACCCGGTTTCTCGCCGGCCTGGACCGAAGAGGAGCGAGAGCTGGCTCTGCGCTGAGCGGGCGCTTCGGCGTTGGTGTGGCGTCTCGAAGGACGGGCTAGAACTGCGGGGGCCCCGACGGGCCCCCGCCGATACGCGGTGAAGCGCTAGGGCTGCTGAATCGCCGACAACCGCCAGGCGTGCGGCCCGACCGGCCGGACGAACGTCCAGTACTCCTCGAACCGCACGGGCTCGGTGCGGCTGCCATCGATGACTTGTCCGGACTCGTCCGTGGTGTAGTCGAGCACGCTCGCCACGAAGGCGACCGTCACGAAGTCCTGTCCCTGTTCCTGCCAGGCCTCGGTGACGTCGGTCGACCGGACCGCGATGTTCTCGAGCCGATTGATCCGGCGCTGGGCTTTCAGGTCCGCGCACTGCGCCTGCATCCGGTCGTACATCTCGGGCGTCAGGCTGTCGCGGGCCGAGCCCATGTCGCGCGCCGTCCAGGCCGCCTGCACCTTGAAGAAGACATCGGACGCGGCCGTGGCCATCCGCGCGGAGTCGAAGGCCGAATCCATCTGCCGGATGTGGCCGATGCCGGATTGCAGATCAGTCGGTCCGGCCGGCGCCTCGAGCGTCGCCGACGACGCCGCGCTGCGATCCGGCGACCAGGTCTGTCCGCCACCCGGATACGACGTCCCGTAGCCCCCCGCTATGGCAGGCTGGGCTTCGCGGCGGCGCCGCAGGAACGAGAACGCGAAGTAGGCGAGCCCGCCAAGCAGCAGCATCTCCAGCAGGCCGAACCCGCCGCCGAACCCGCCGCCCATTCCGCCGAAGAGCATGCTGCCGATCAGGCCGCCGAGGACGAGTCCGCCCAGCCCACCCATCAGGCCGGCGCCCCACCCACTGCGCTGCGGCGCGGGGGATGGCTGCATCGGGGCCGGCGCGGTCGAGCGGTTCGGCGAGGTCGGTGACGACGGCGACGAGAAGCCACGCGAGCCGCGGCTTCCGCCGGAGGACCCGCCCCCCGCACGCGCCCACGCCGTGTCGCCCGTGACGAGCGGCGCGCAGAGCACTCCCGTCGTGGTTGCGAGCATGAGCGCGATCGTGGTAGCCGCAAGTTGATGCTTCATGAGGTGTTCCTCCATGGGAGCCGTCTCGCCGCGTGGGCGACGTGCGAGCACATACTAACAGGTATCCGATGCGAGGGCCTTAACGACCGAGTGGCCGTTCGTTCGTGGCCTCAGCGTCGAGGGCGACGTTGAGCGTGAGCACATTCACACGGGGCTCGCCCAGCATCCCCCACTGGCGGCCTTCGGTGTGCCGGCCGACCAGATCCCGGACGACGGCCTCGTCGAGCTTTCTCGCTTTCGCCACCCGTCCGACCTGGTACAGCGCGGCCGCTGGGCTGATGTGCGGGTCCAGGCCGCTCCCCGAGGCGGTGACGAGATCGACCGGCACCGCGGCGGTGTTCTCCGGATCGGCGGCGTGGAGGGCATCGACGCGTCCCTGGACGGTCCTGATCAGGTCCGGATTGGTCGGGCTCAGGTTCGACCCGACGGACGCGCCCGCGTTGTAGCCGAACGGACTCGTCGCCGACGGGCGGCCCCAGAAATACTTCGGGTCGTCGAACGTCTGCCCGATCAGCGTCGAGCCGATGGCCTTGCCGTCCTTCACGATGAGGCTGCCGTTGGCCTGGCGCGGGAAGACGAGCTGCGCGACGGCGGTCACGATCGCCGGATAGGCGAGGCCGGTCACGGCCGATAGCAAGGCCAGCGAGACGAGCGCGGGACGGAGATGGGTACCCATGGTGTCGGCTCCTTAGACCAGCCCGATGGCGACGAGGATCATGTCGATGAGCTTGATGCCGGGGAACGGGACGATGATGCCGCCGATGCCGTAGATCCAGACGTGACGGCGCAGCACGGCGGCGGCGCCCAGCGCGCGATAGCGCACGCCCTTCAGGGCCAGCGGGATGAGCGCGATGATGATGAGCGCGTTGAAGATGACGGCGGACAGGATCGCGCTCTGCGGCGTGGCCAGGTGCATGACGTTCAGCGTCTCGAGGACTGGATAGGTCGTGGCGAAGGCGGCCGGGATGATGGCGAAGTACTTGGCCACGTCGTTGGCGATGCTGAACGTGGTCAGCGCGCCGCGCGTCATCAGCATCTGCTTGCCGGTCTCGACGACCTCCAGCAGCTTGGTCGGATTGGAGTCGAGGTCGATCATGTTGCCGGCTTCCTTGGCGGCCTGGGTGCCGGAGTTCATGGCCACCGCCACGTCGGCCTGGGCCAGCGCCGGCGCATCGTTGGTGCCGTCGCCGGTCATCGCGACCAGCCGCCCCTCGGCCTGAGTGTCGCGGATGAGCTTGAGCTTGGCCTCCGGCGTGGCCTCGGCCAGGAAGTCGTCGATGCCGGCCTCGGCGGCGATGGCGGCGGCGGTGAGCGGGTTGTCGCCGGTGATCATCACCGTCTTGATCCCCATTTTCCGCAGCTCACCGAACCGCTCCCGGATCCCGCCCTTGACGATGTCCTTCAGCTGGATGGCGCCGAGCACTCGACCATCGTCGGCCACCACCAGCGGCGTGGCGCCCGCCTTGGCGATGGTGTCGACCGCGACGCGAACCTCGGGAGGCACGGCGCCGCCGATCTGCCGCACGTGGGCTTCGATGGCGTCGGCGGCGCCCTTGCGGACCTGGCGGCCGTTCAGATCGACGCCGCTCATCCTGGTCTGGGCCGTGAACGCCACGAAGGTGGCGCCGAGCTTCTCCACGTCTCGTTCCCGGATCGCGTACTTCTCCTTGGCCAGCACGACGATGCTGCGCCCCTCCGGCGTCTCATCCGCCAGCGAGGCCAGTTGGGCGGCGTCGGCCAGATCGCGCTCGCTGACGCCCGGCGCCGGGAAGAACTGCGTGGCCTGGCGGTTGCCCAGCGTGATCGTCCCTGTCTTGTCGAGCAAGAGCACGTCCACGTCGCCCGCCGCCTCGACCGCGCGCCCCGACATGGCGATGACGTTCTTCTGGATCATCCGGTCCATGCCGGCGATGCCGATGGCCGACAGCAGCGCGCCGATGGTGGTGGGAATCAGGCACACGAGCAAGGCGACGAGCACGGTCACCGTGACGGGCATCCCCTGCCCCGCCGACCCCACCGCGTAGAGCGAGAACGGCAGCAGCGTGGCGGTGGCCAGCAGAAAGATGATCGTCATCGCGGCCAGCAAGATGTCGAGCGCGATCTCGTTGGGCGTCTTCTGCCGCTTGGCAACTTCGACCAGCGAGATCATCCGATCCAGGAATGCCTCGCCCGGGTTGGTGTTCACCTCGACGATGAGCCAGTCCGAGAGCACCTGCGTACCGCCGGTGACCGAGCTGCGATCGCCGCCGCTCTCGCGGATCACCGGTGCGCTCTCGCCGGTGATGGCGCTCTCGTTCACCGATGCGACGCCCTCGACGACCGTGCCATCGGCCGGAATGAGCTCGCCGGCCTCCACCAGCACGAACTCGCCTCGCCTGAGCGCGGAAGCGGCGACCAGCTCGTACTTCGCGATCCGCTCGGGTCGGGCCAGCCGTTTGGCCTGCAGATCCCGCCGGGCCTTACGCAGCGACGCGGCCTGGGCCTTGCCCCGCCCCTCGGCCATCGCCTCGGCAAAGTTGGCGAACAGCACTGTGAACCAGAGCCACACCGACACCCAGAAGATGAACCACGCCGGCGCTTCGCCCTGTCCGACGGCGGCCTGTGCCCACAGCAGCGTGGTGAGGATGGAGCCGATGTACACCACGAACATGACCGGATTGCGGACCTGACGCCGCGGCGTCAGCTTGCCGAACGAATCGACGATCGCCTGCCGGATGATCGAGGCGTCGAAGAGCGAGCGCGTCGTGACCGAGCTTGTCATGGCAGTCATCCCCTCACTTGGCCGCGATCAGCGTCAGGTGCTCGACGATGGGGCCGAGCGCCAGCGCGGGCACGAAGGTGAGCGCGCCGACCAGGATCACCACGCCGACCAGCAGCCCCACGAACAGCGGCGTGTGCGTCGGCAGCGTCCCCGAGCCGACCGGGGATCTTCTTCCGGGCCAGCGAACCGGCGATGGCCAGCACCGGCACGGCCAGCCAATAGCGGCCGAACAGCATCGCGAAGCCCAGCGCGGTGTTGTAGAAGGGAGTGTTCGCACTCAGCCCCGCGAAGGCGCTGCCGTTGTTGTTGGACGCCGAGGAAAACGCGTACAGGATCTCGCTGAACCCGTGGATGCCGGGATTGGCGATGCCGGCCTTGCCCGCGGCGGTGACGACCGCGATCGACGTCCCGATCAGCACCAGGGCCGGCGTGATGAGGATGACGAGCGACGACATTTTCATCTCGTAGGCTTCGATCTTCTTGCCGAGGTATTCCGGCGTGCGCCCGACCATGAGTCCGGCCACGAAGACGGCGATGATCGCGAACATCAGCATGCCGTAGAGCCCGGAGCCCACCCCACCGAACACGACCTCGCCGAGCTGGATCAGCCACATCGGCACCAGGCCGCCCAGTGGCGTGAACGAGTCGAGCATCGCGTTGACCGAGCCGTTGGAGGCGGCGGTCGTGGCCGTCGCCCACAGCGCGGAATTGGCGATGCCGAAGCGGACCTCCTTGCCCTCCATGTTGCCGCCCGACTGCAGCGCGCTCGCGGCGTGATCGACGCCCTGCTTGACGAAGACGTGGCCATTCTGTTCGGCGACGACACACGCAATCAGCAGCCCGACGAAGATGACGGTCATGGCCGCGAGCACCGCCCAGCCCTGGCGCCGGTCGCCGACCATGACGCCGAAGGTGTAGCAGAGCGCGGCCGAGATCTGCAGGATCGCCAGCAGCTCCAGCCAGTTGGACAGCGGTGTGGGGTTCTCGAACGGATGCGCCGAGTTGGTGTTGAAGAAGCCGCCCCCATTGGTACCGAGTTGCTTGATGGCAATCTGGGAGGCGACCGGCCCGACGGCGATGACCTGCTCGGTCAGCGTGGCTTTCTTGGTCGTGGGCTGGCCCTTGTCGTCGAGGACCGGCTTGCCGTCCTTGTCGGTGACCGGCTCGTCGTACTCGCTGGGCTGGACGACCGCGACCTTGGCATACGGACCGAACGTCTGCACCACACCCTGGGAGACCAGCACCAGCGCCAGGACGAACGACAGCGGCAGCAGGATGTAGAGGGTCGTCCGGGTGAGATCGACCCAGAAATTGCCGATCGTCTGGGCCGAGCGGCGCGCGAAGCCCCGGATGAGCGCCACCACGACCGCCATGCCCACCGCCGCCGAGACGAAGTTCTGGACGGTGAGGCCGAGCATCTGCGTGAGATAGCTCATCGTCGTCTCGCCGCCATAGCCCTGCCAGTTCGTGTTCGTCGCGAAGCTCACCGCGGTGTTGAACGATGAGTCCGTCGACACGGCCCCCAGCCCTTGCGCGTTGAGCGGCAGGATCCCCTGCAGGCGCTGCAGGCCGTACACCGCGAGCAGCCCGGCCAGGTTGAAGACGAGCATCGCCGCCGCGTAGGTCTTCCAGCCCATCTCCTGGTCAGGGTGGACGCCCGCCGCTCTATAGATGAGGCGCTCGAGCCAGCCGAGTGCCCGATCCAGCCCGAACGGCCGGCTCTCGTAGACCCGGGCCATGTAGGCACCGAGCGGCCTGGCCAGCACGATCAGCACGACCACGTAGAGAGCGAGTTGAAAGATCCCGTTCGGCGTCATGAGAAGAGCTCCGGTTTGAGCAGGGCCAGGACCAGATAGGCCAGCAATCCGATCGACACGAGGCCGCCGACGACATAGAGCAGTGGCATGGACCGCCGCCTACACCCGGTCGCAGAGCTTGACGAACGCCCAGGTGAGCCCGAAGAACAGCACGCTCAGTCCGACGTAGAGCAGATCCCCGGCCAGATTCATGATCAGCCTCCGTCATCGATCGTAGAGCGCTGGCTGTTAACGCGGCATCAAGATCGGGACTCTCCGCGTTAACGCCGCGTAGCCGCCGGTCCCTCGAGCGCTCCTTGACACCCCCTTGATGCCGTCTTCCCCCACATCGACAGCCTTTTGACGCTCGCTGGCGTCTCGTGGTTACGGGAGGAAGCGTCAATGCGGTGGCAAGAGTGGTCCGTCTCGTACGAAACGCCCACGTGGACGGCGTCGTGCTGCGGAAGATCCTCGAGACGATCACCATCGCGGCCGGGTTCGGCTCGATCTGCGTGTGGCTGCACGTGAACCGCATCGCGTTCGATCTCGACAAGGGCAGGCGGCGGGGCTGACTCACATAACGCGGGTTCGCGTGCGGATCCGGCGAGTAGAATGGGCCGAGGCCCTCATGAGCGAGTATCGGCCCGATCCCGAGGCACTCCTCGCCCGCGTCAAGGAGGAGGAGGCCCGTGCCCGTCGGGGCAAGCTGAAGGTGTTCTTCGGCGCGGCAGCCGGCGTCGGAAAAACGTACGCGATGCTGGAGGCCGCGCGTGAGCAGCGCGCCGACGGGGTGGACGTGGTCGTGGGTTACATCGAGACCCACGGACGGGCCGAGACCGACGCACTCCTCGCCGGACTGGAGATCCTCCCGCGGCAGCCGCTCGAGCATCGCGGCGCCGCGCTCACGGAGCTCGACCTCGACGGCGCCCTCCGCCGGCGGCCGGCGATCATGCTCGTCGACGAGCTGGCCCACACCAACGCACCGGGCTCCCGCCACGCCAAGCGCTGGCAGGACGTGGTCGAGCTGCTGGACGCCGGCATCGACGTCTACACCACGGTCAACGTCCAGCACGTCGAGAGCCTGAACGACGTGGTGGCCAAGATCACCGGCGTCGTCATGCGCGAGACCGTGCCCGACTCGGTGTTCGAGCAGGCCGACGAGGTCGAGCTGATCGATCTGCCGCCCGACGATCTGCTCCAGCGCTTCCGCGAGGGCAAGGTGTATCTCCCGGGTCAGGCCCAGGAGGCGCTGGGGAATTTTTTCCGCAAGGGTAACCTGATCGCCCTGCGCGAGCTGGCCCTGCGGCGCACCGCCGAGCGCGTCGACGCGCAGATGCGCGTGTATCGGAGCGAGCACGCGATCGATCGGATCTGGCCGACCGTCGAGCGCATTCTCGTGTGCGTCGGCCCCAGCCCCATGTCGACGCGGCTGGTGCGCGCGGCCAAGCGCATGGCCGATCAGCTCGGCGCCGAGTGGATCGCGGCCTACGTCGAGACACCGGCCCAGCTCCGCCTGCCGGCGGAGACGCGGGACAGCGTCATCCAGACTCTGCGGCTGGCCGAGCAGCTCGGGGCCCAGACCATCCGGTTGAGCGGCCCCACCATGAGCGAGGCGTTGCTGGCCTACGCCCACGACCGCAACGTGACGCGGCTCATCGTGGGCAAGCCGAGACGCACCCGGTGGCAGCGTGTCTTTCTGGGCTCGATCGTGGACACGCTCGTGCAGGGCAGCGGCGACATCGACGTCCACGTCATCGGCGGGGAGCGCGAGGAGGGAGCCGCGGCGGTGCCGCCGCGCCGGCCGGCTCTGCCGACTGACTGGCCGGCGTACCTGCGGGCCGCCGTCGTCGTCGGTCTCGCGACCGGGGTCGCCTTCGGGCTCTTCCCCTTCTCCGAGCTGTCGAATCTAGTGATGGTGTATCTCCTGGGGATCGTGATCGTCGCCATGCGCACCGGCCGTGGTCCGTCGCTGCTCGCCGCGGTGCTCAGCGTCGCCGCGTTCGATTTCTTCTTCGTTCCGCCCCGCTTCACCTTCGCCGTCACCGACGCCCGCTACCTCTTCACCTTTCTGGTGATGCTGATCGTGGGGCTCGTGATCAGCGGTCTCACGGTGCGCACGCGCGCGCAGGCGGAGGCCGCGCACCATCGCGAGCAGCAGACCGCGGCGCTCTACGCCATGAGCCGTGAGCTGGCCGGCACACGCGGGGTCGACAACTTGTTGCAGGTCGCGGTCCGGCACGTGACCGATGTCTTCCACGGTCAGGTCGTGGTGCTGGTGCCCGGCAACGGCGGCACCCTCACCGCCTGGACCGGCGGTCAGTTCGAGGTCGACGCCAACGAGCTGGGGGTGGCGCGGTGGGTTTACGAGCACCGTCAGCCGGCGGGGCTGGGAACGACGACGCTGCCCGGGGCCTCGGCGCTGCACGTTCCGCTGATCGGATCGACCGGCGCGGTGGGCGTCCTGGGCCTGCGCCCGACCGACCGCCACGCCATGGACGAGCCGGAGCGCCTGCATCAATTCGAGACCTTCGCCTCGCAGACGGCGCTGGCGCTGGAGCGGGCCAACCTCGCCACCGATGCGCAGGAGGCCGAGGTGCGCATCGAGACCGAGCGGCTGCGGAACTCCCTGCTCAGCTCGGTGTCACACGATCTACGGACGCCGCTGGCGACGATCACCGGCGCGGTCAGCACGATTCTCGACGAGGGCACGCGACTCGACGAGACGACCCGGCGCGAGCTGCTGGAGTCGGTGCACGAGGAGGCGGAGCGACTGAACCGGCTCGTCCAGAACCTGCTCGAGATGACGCGGCTCGAGTCGGGCGCGCTGCAGCTGCGCAAGGACCTGCACCCGCCCGAGGAAGTCATCGGCGCCGCACTCTCGCGGCTGGGCAAGCGGCTGGGCGACCGGCGCGTCACGACCCGCGTGCCGCCCGACCTGCCCCTCGTCGCGATGGACGACGTGCTCATCGAGCAGGTGCTGGTCAACCTGCTCGACAACGCGATCAAGTACACGCCGGCCGGCAGCCCGCTGGACATCATCGCGACGGCGACCGAGCAGAACCTGACGATCGAGGTGGCCGATCGCGGGCCCGGCCTGCCCCCCGGTCGCGAGGATAAGGTGTTCGAGAAGTTTTACCAGACCGAGCCGGGCGAGGGTCGCGGCGCCGGCCTCGGCCTGGCGATCTGCCAGGGGATCGTGCGCGCCCACGGCGGACGGATCTGGGCTCAGAACCTCCCCGGCCGCGGCGTCGCGTTCCTCTTCACGCTGCCGCTCGTCGCGCCGAGCCCGGCGCCGGGCCATGCCTGATCCCGTCATCGTCCTCATCGAGGACGAGCCACAGATCCGACGCTTCCTGCGCGCCACGCTCACCGGTCAGGGCTACCGGCTGTTCGAGGCGGGGACCGCCGCCGATGGGCTCGTCGAGGTCGCCTCCCGCCAGCCCGACGTCGTCATCATCGATCTGGGCCTGCCCGATCTGGATGGACTCGAGGTGATCCGGCGCCTGCGCGAGTGGAGCAAGGTCCCGGTGATTGTGCTGTCCGCCCGGGGTCAGGAGCGCGACAAGGTCGGTGCGCTCGACGCGGGCGCCGACGACTACGTGTCGAAGCCCTTCAGCGCCGGCGAGCTGCTGGCCCGCGTGCGGGTGGCGCTCCGTCACGCGGCCGGCGCCGCCCACGAGGACAGCGCGGCGTTCACCGTCGGCGAGCTGCAGGTCGATCTCCTGCGGCGCCACGTCACCGTCGCCGGTACCGAGGTGCGGCTGACACCGATCGAGTACAAGCTGCTCGCCACGCTGGTGCGCTACGCGGGCCGCGTGGTGACGCATCAGCAGCTGTTGCGCGACGTGTGGGGGCCGACTCACGACGACCAGTCCCACTACGTGCGCGTCTACATGGCCCACCTGCGCCACAAGATCGAGGCCCAGCCCGCGCGGCCTCGCTACTTGCTCACCGAGCCGGGAGTGGGCTACCGGTTAGCGGCGGAGTGACGCCAGCGGGACGCGACGTCCCGAGAATCCGCTCCCCGGTCACGGTGATCCAAGAAAGAGTACGATGATCGTCCGCGGTGTCGGTAGCGAGTGTGTCGCCCCTGACACCCGGCCGCGGTTGTTCGGGAGGGTGACGATGCACATTCTCTTGGCCGAGTCCGATCCTCGGCTCGCCGACGTGTACGCCGACTTCATTGGCGGGCTCGGTCACGAAGTGCGTGTGGTCAGCGGGTCCAGCGCCGCCCTGGACCAGTGGCAGAGCTGGCCGCCGGACGTCGTCATCCTCGACATGGCGATCAGCGCCCATGAGCAGTCGCTCCTCGAGCACCCGGTCGTCCAGGCCAGCGGGATCCCCGTCATCGCGGTGATTGCGGGGGCCACCGAGCGCATGGGCCGGGAGTGCTTACACCAGGGCGCCGTCGACTTTCTCCCCAAGCCGATGTCGTTCGAGCGGCTGACCGCAATCCTCTCCTGGCTCGAGATCTACGCCGTCGAGGGCGGCGACCGCCGCCGCCTGCCGCGCGCCGCCGTGCACATCCCCATGCGGGTGCGGGCCGAGACGCAGTGGACCGCGCTCGACCTGAGCCCGGTCGGGGTCAAGATGCCGCCGCAGGCCTGGATCGAGCCCGGCGCCACGGTGTCGCTGCTCTTCGCCCTGCCCGACGGCGGCGCGCCGCTGCATCTGAAGGCGGTGTTCTCGCGCGCCGAGACCGACGGGCACATCTTCACGTTCGTGAACCTGTCGGATGCCGAGTTCAAGCGTCTGGCCGACTACTCACGGCGTGCGACGACGCCGTCCTCGGTGTTCGTTCGCCCCGTACCGCCGGCGCCGGCGGGCGTTCGCTAGGGCCGCCCCGCCGTGGACGCGCGGCGTCGCCACACGGCCTCCCACTGCATCCAGCGCCCCGTCTTCGGGGCGGCCCGCTGCATCACCTGCTCGCGCGGCTCGCTCACAACGTCGAACGCTGGGCCGGCGCGCGCCAGCAGATTATCGCGCGAGCAGAAGTGGATCAGCAGTCCCTGCTTCGGCCCCTCGTCGTACCGGATGGTGAGACCGCCGAGATCGTCGCGCTCGATCACCGTGTGGCGGTGATAGATCTCGGTCGCGACCGAGTTCACGCGCACGAACAGCAAGCCGCCCGGCCGTAGCAACGCCGCCGCCTGGGCGAAGCTCGCACTCACCGCCGCGCCGTCGCCGTGCTGGAACACCTGGATGGCCACCAGGTAGGCGAAACGTCCGTCCGCCGGCAGCGCGTGGAAATCGCCGCAGGTCAGCCGCGCGGCGAGCGCGGGGCGCCGCCGCACGAGCTGGTCGATCGCCTCGGGGGAGAGATCGATGCCGGCGAGGTCGGCGCCGCCATCCACGAGCGGCAGGTAGTTCCGGCCGTTGCCGCAGCCGACGTAGAGGCCAGGGCCGGGCCACAGGCTCGGCTCCCCGCGCAGCGTCTGGAGGATGGTCTCGACGAAGGCGATGGGAGCCTCGCCGGAATATCGGCCGCCACGATACTCCGCATCCCAGCTGGCGCTCACTCGCTCGCTGCGTCCCATTGCCGGCGGGCGTAGGATAGCGCCGATGACCACGGCGCTCGACGCGGATATACTCCCGGAGTTGCCGAGCAACCACCACCCCACGTCAAACAGGAGGCAGTGATGGCGATCAAAGTAGGCGACAAGCTCCCCGAGGGAACGCTGACCGAGTTCGTCGAGACCGAGCGGCCGGGCTGCACCGTCGGCCCCAACGCGTTCCAGGTCGGCGACCTCACCAAGGGCAAGAAGATCGTGATCTTCGGGCTGCCGGGCGCCTTCACGCCCACCTGCTCGGCCAAGCACGTGCCGAGCTACCTGCAGAACATCGACAAGCTGAAGGCCAAGGGCGTGGACGAGGTGTGGTGCATCTCGGTCAACGACCCCTTCGTGATGGGCGCGTGGGGCAAGGAGCAGAAGAGCGAGGGCAAGGTGCGGATGATGGCCGACGGCAGCGCCACCTTCACCAAGGCGCTCGGGATGGAGTTCGATCTGATCGCCCGCGGCATGGGCGTGCGTTCGCAGCGCTACTCGATGCTGGTCGACAACGGCGTGGTCAAGTCGATCAACCTCGAGGGCCCAGGCAAGTTCGAGGTGAGCGACGCCGACACGATGCTGAAGCAGGTCTGAGCGAACCGTTCGTGGCCGCGATCACCGAGGGCCGCAAGGCCCCGAGCTTCACGCTGCCGGACGCCGAGGGCCGGCCCGTGTCGCTCAGCGACTTCAAGGGCAAGGACGTCGTCGTCTACTTCTATCCGCGTGACGACACGCCCGGATGCACCAAGGAGGCGTGCGGGTTCCGCGACCACTGGAAAGAGCTGCAGCGCGCCGGAGTGG
>Ga0075428_100004042_pt1 | contig 16122 bp, 19 predicted proteins | sample RhiMetdeltSRZDD2_FD_75291 | JGI IMG/M metagenome (GOLD analysis project Ga0075428, IMG submission 75291) | Populus rhizosphere microbial communities from Tennessee, USA - Rhizosphere MetaG P. deltoides SRZDD2 | ecosystem: Host-associated > Plants > Roots > Rhizosphere > Soil | place: USA... | reverse complement strand
GCGGACGCCCGGTCGACAACCATCAGCGCGCACGCGTACGGGAACTACACAAGCAGGGCTTGAGCCGCAACGAGATCGCCCGCCTCCTTGAGATGTCCTCCTCCACGGTGTCGAACATCGCCCGCGATGCCGGTTTGTCGTTCGACCGCACGAAGACCGAGCAGGCCACCGCCGCGAAAGTCGCTGATGCGAAAGCCCGCCGTGCCGAACTGGCCGAACTCCTGATCGACGACGCTCACCGGCTGCGGCAACGCCTGTGGGAACCCGCCCAGCAAGTCCTTGGCTCCATCGAAGGCCCACAGATCATCACCCTGGATCTGCCGACCGCCCGTGAAGCCAAGGACTTCATGGCCGCCGTCAACGGCGCATCAAAGGGCCACCTCGATCTAGTCCGCCACGACGCGGACGCCGGCACCGACGGTGCCCGGTCGATGCTCGGCGGCCTGGCCGCCGCGCTCGCCGCAGTCGCCGAAGGGTTGCCTGATGAACCTGGAAGCGGTAACCCGGGTCCTGTCCCCGAAACAGATCCGTAGCGTCGCGCAGGCCAACGCACGCCTCAACTTCTGGACCGGCAGCATCCGCTCCGGCAAAACCATCGCCAGCCTCCTGCGCTGGCTCATCTTCGTCGCCCAAGCCCCCACAACCGGGGAACTGGTCATGTGCGGCAAGACCCGCGACTCCATCGGCCGAAACATCTTCGGCCCCTTGCAAGACCCCGCCTTGTTCGGCGGCCTGACCAGGTACATCAGCTACAACCTCGGCGCACCCACCGCCAAGATCCTCGGCCGAACCATCCAAGTCATCGGCGCCAACGACGAAAAAGCCGAACCCAAGGTGCGCGGCATGACCTGCTGCGGCGCCTACGTCGACGAAGCCACCGTGCTCCCCAAGACGTTCTTCAAGCAGCTCACCGGACGCCTCTCCGTGCCAGGGGCCAAGCTGTTCGCCACCACCAACCCCGACAACCCCGGGCACTGGCTCCGCCAGGAATACCTACTCCGTGCCAGTGAACTGGATCTGCGGTCGTGGCACTTCGTCCTCGACGACAACCCGCACCTCGACCCCGACTACGTCAGGTCGATCAAGGCCGAATACGTCGGACTCTGGTACCGGCGTTTCATCCTCGGCCACTGGGTCCAAGCCGAAGGCGCCATCTACGAAGCATGGAACCCGGACCGGCACGTCGTAGACGCACTTCCCCGCATCGATCGTTGGTTCGCCGCGGGCATCGACTACGGCACCACGAACCCGTTCGCCGCGCTGCTCCTCGGCTACGGCCAGGACGAGCAAGACGTCACCCGCCTGTACCTGACCCACGAGTACCGGTACGACTCCAAGCTCAAGCGCCGGGCGCTCACCGACCCCGAGTACTCCGAACAGCTGCGCACCTGGCTGTCCACTGCTGACCGGCCGCACGAGCGTGAGCGCGGTATCCGACCGGAATGGATCTACGTCGACCCCTCCGCGGCGAGCTTCTCGTTGCAGCTGTACCGGGATGGCGTCACCAACGCCGCCCACGCCGACAACGAGGTCATCCCCGGCATCCGCACCGTGTCCGGGCTCATCGCCCGCGACCAGCTGCGCGTACACCGCTCCTGCAAAGGCCTGATCGACGAGTTGCCGGGCTACTCCTGGGATGACGCCGCTGCGGAGAAGGGCGAGGACAAACCGATCAAGATCGCTGACCACTCGCTGGACGCGCTGCGGTACGCCGTCCACACATCCGAATACGCCTGGCGACCACACCTCATGGAGGCAGCCTGATGCCACTGCCGCAGCCCGGCATCCCTTGGCCGCCGCCGCAGCACGCGCCCGGCCTGGAGCGGATGCGCGAACACGACGCCTGGTTCTGCGGCGACCCGGACAGGCTGACCGAGGTCTACGCCAACCGGCTCGCCAACCACCCCAGCAACCGGCCCAGCCAGTACCGAGGCGGAGTCACCGGCAGGCTCGCCCGCTGGTGGTGGGGCGAACCAACACCACTCGGCGAAAAGCGCACCAAACTCCACATCCCTGTTGCCGGTGACTTGGCAACAGGATCCGCGGACCTGCTGTTCTCCGAAGCCCCACAGCTCACGTTCGAAGACGGGCCCACGCAGGACCGGTGGGACGAGCTCGCCGACCAGCTCGGCCTGCACGCCCTGCTCTGCGAGTCCGCCGAGGTCCAGGCAGCTCTCGGCGGGGTCTACCTGCGCGTCGGGTGGGACACGGCCCTAGCCGACCACCCGCTGCTGTCCGTCGTCCACGCCGACCGCGCACTACCCGAGTGGCGCATGGGCATGCTGCGGGCCGTCACCCTGTGGACCGTCCTCGGCAGCGACGGCAACACCGTCATCCGGCATGTGGAGCGCCACGAACTCGACCCCAACGGCAACGGCATCGTGTTGCACCAGGTGTACGAAGGCACCGAAGCCAACCTGGGCAAGCCCATCGGCACCAAAGCACACCCAGAAACCGCAGACATGCCGGAGATCGTCGACCCGAACGTTCCAGGCTTGCTGATTGACTACGTGCCGAACATGCGACCCAACAGGGCCGACCGTGGCAGCCAGCTCGGCCGTTCCGACTACGACGGCGCCGAACCCCTGATGGACGCCCTCGACGAGGTGTACACGTCGTGGCAACGGGACATCAGACTGGCCAAGGCCCGGCTCCTGATGCCCTCGGCGTACATGACCAGCCTCGGACCCGGTAAGGGTTCGGCGGCGGACTTGGATCGTGAGATCTACCAGCAGCTGGACATCCCGCCGACCTCGGACGCCGCCGGCATCACCTTGGCCCAGTTCGCGATCCGCGTCGACGAGCACCAGGCGACGGCGCAGGATTACATGCGTCGCATCGTCGAGTCCGCGGGCTACAGCGCGCAGACGTTCGGCCTCGCGGGCGCCGACGGCGGGGACGTCACCGCAACGGAGATCCACGCCCGCGAGCGCCGCAGCTTCACCACGCGAGGCAAGAAGGCCAACTACTGGACCTATGCGTTGCGCCGACTAGCCCCGGCCTTGCTCGCCGTGGATGCCGCGATCTTCGAGAACAAGTCCGTACCGTCCGTGCCCGACATCGAATGGCCCGACAGCGTTTCCGAGCAGCTGCTCGTGCTCGCCCAGTCCGCGCAAGCCCTACGCGCCGCCGAAGCTGCTTCCACCGAAACGCTCGTACGCATCGTGCACCCGGATTGGGATGACGAGCAGGTGACCGAAGAGGTCCGGCTGATCGACGAGGCGTCCGCGCTCACCGACCCGATCACGCTCCAAGGGCCCGGCAAGCAACAGCCCGGCACCCAGGAGCCGGGACAGTCCGCCGAGGACGACCAGGGCACGGAGTAGCCCATGCCCGTCGATCGTGGTCTCGGTGAGCAGCTGGCACGAACGCTGGTCGACATCTATCGGGACGTCGAGGACAAGCTCGTCACCGAGATCGCCACCCGTCTCCGCCAGGGCCTGGACGCACCTGACTGGGCTGAGACCAAGCTGCGGGAGATCACCCGCCTACGCAGGTACGCCGAGCAGCTACTGGCCACCGTTCTTGGCGACCTGCGTGGCACCGTGGAGCAGACTCTCGTCCTCGCCTATGCGCGAGGCGGTCAGGCTGCCCTGGACGAGATCGCCCGCATCGTCGGCGCCTCGGCCGGGGAACTGGCCGCGATCCGCGCAGCCGCACCGAACGTGGACGCCGTGCAGCCGCTCGTGTTCGCCCTGACGTCCGCACTGTCCGGGACTCACGTGCCGATCCTGCGCTGGACCCTGGACTCATACCGGGCCGTCATCGCCTCCGCCGCGCCGCACGTGCTGCTGGGCACGCAGACCCGGCTACAGGCAGCACAGTTCGCCTGGGAACAGTTCCTCACCGCGGGGATCACCGGTTTCCGGGACCGCGCTGGACGCAACTGGGAGCTGGCCTCGTACGTGGAGATGGCCACCCGCACCGCGACCGCACACGCCGCCGTACAGGGCCATCTCGATCGGCTGGGCGAGAACGGCATGGACCTGGTGATCGTGTCCAACGCCCCGCAAGAGTGCGCGTTGTGCCGCCCGTTTGAGGGCAAGGTCCTGCATCGCACGGTCGGTGGTGAACGCACGATCGAGGTCGAGCACGCCATCGTCGATGACCGGATGGTGTCCGTTCGGGTCGCCGGATCAGTCACCGAGGCAGTGGCCCAGGGCCTCATGCACCCGAACTGCCGGCACAGCCTGTCCGCGTATCTGCCGGGCGTGACGAAGGCCCCGACGCACACCGCCGACCCCGAAGGCAACGAGGCACGTCAACAGCTCCGCTATTTGGAGCGGGGTGTGCGTAAGTGGAAACGCCGCGAGGCCGGTGCGCTCGATCCGCTGGCCAAACGGGCCGCCGCCCTGAAGGTGCGCGAATGGCAGGCGCGGATCCGTGAGCACCTGGCCGCCAACAGTGGCTTGCTGCGGCAGTCGCACCGCGAACGCATCGGCACCGCCCGCTGACCCCCAGTTTTCCGCCGCACGGCGGTCTACGCCCGCACGGGCGACCAGCACTACCCGAAACGGGAGAACACCGATGGACCCGGAGACCACTCCACCCGCTGCACCGCCCGCGCCTGTCATAGAAGGTGCGACGCCACCGGCCAAGTCTGAGCCACCCGCAACGGGTGAACAGGAGATCGACTGGAAGGCGCACGCCCGCGACTGGGAGAAGAAGGCCAAGGCCAACAACAAGGCGGCCGATGAGCTGGAGAAGTTCAAGCAGGCCGCGATGACCGACCAGGAGAAGGCGGTCGCCGAGGCTGAGCAGCGCGGCCGTTCCGCCGTGCTGGCCGAGACCGGCAAGAAGCTCGCTGCCGCCGAGTTCCGCGCCGCAGCCGCAACGGCTGGCGTGAACCTCGGAGACGCCGCAGACCTGATCGACACCTCGAAGTTCGTGGACGACAAGGGCGACGTCGACTCGGCAGCGATCACGGCCGCGGTGAAGAAACTCGCCCAGCTCGCCCCAAAGGCCCCGCCTGGGCGTTCAGGGGGCGACAACCCCGGTGGTCCGGGTGAGCAGCAGAAGCGGCCCACATCTCTCACCGATGCCGTACGGCGCTCGTACGGCTGATCTAGGAGCACATCTATATGCCTGTCACCCTCGCTCAGGCGCAGCTGAACACGCAGAACGACATCGATTTCGCGGTGATGGACAATCTGCGTCGTTACAGCTGGTTGGCCGAGCAGATCGTCTACGACGACACCGTCACACCGGGCACGGGTGGCGGCACTCTCACGTACGGCTACACCCGCCTGACCACTACCCGGTCGGCGGCGTTCCGTTCGTACAACACCGAGTACACCCCGGCCGAGGCGGCCCGCAGCCGCTACACCGCCGATCTGCACCCGCTGGGTGGAGCGTTCTCGGTGGACCGCACGTTGGCCAACCTCGGCCCGGCCGCGTCCAACGAGCTGGCGTTCCAGATGCAGCAGCTCCTGGCCGGTGTCATCTCCAAGTTCCAGCTGGAACTGATGTTCGGTGACGTCGCGGTGGACGCCACCGGTTTCGACGGCCTGAACAAGGCGCTCACCGGAACCACCACCGAGGTGTACCCGGGCAGTGCGGGCGCGAACTTCGCCGACTGGTCCCCGGCCACCCTCAATACGGCGGACGAGGCCAACGACGCGTTGGACACCCTGGATGACTTCCTGTCTCGCCTGGTGCCGTCCCGTACCGGTGGCGGCATGGGCACGCCCGGTGATGTTCCGCCCGGCACCAAGGCGATCCTGGGCAACACGAAGTCCATCACCCGTGTGCGCTCTATCGCACGTCGTGCCGGTACTTACACCAACACCAAGGACGACCTCGGCCGCCACATCGAGCGCTACGGGGACTGGGTGTTGGCTGACATCGGTGACCGCGTCGACGGCGCCACGCCGATCATCCCGATCGAGACCCGCGACGCCGACCTGACGGGCGGCACGAACAACCAGACCAACCTGACCGACCTGTACGCGGTGTCGTTCGGTTTGGATGCGTTGCACGGTGCGTCCGTCGCCGGAAAGCAGTTGGTGCAGACCTGGATGCCGGACTTCAATACCGCTGGTGCGGTCAAGTCCGGTGAGGTCGAGATGGGCCCGGTCGCGGCCGTCTTGAAGAACACCAAGTCGTGCGGCGTGCTCCGTAACGTCAAGGTGGCCTGACATGGACGAGTACCGCGTCACCACCCCCGTGAAGGACTTTTCGGGCGAGGTCGCCGGAGTCGCCTTCGTCAAGGGCGAGGCTGTCACCTCGTCCGGTCCGGCGCTGGCCTACTTCCGGTCCGCCGGGTACGGCGTCGAACACATCCCGCCACACCCGCCGCCTGTCGAACAGGACCCGGCTGCGCTTCCCGACGGCGCCAAGGTCGAAGTCGTAAAGGACCAGGGAGACCCGCCTGCCGAGGGCCAGGATGCCGAGCCCAACCCGGAGGCCCCCGAGGTTGTCGAAGACCAGACCGAAGAGGCCGCCGAACCCGAACAGGCCGAGCCCCCCAAGCGTGGCCGCACCCGAGCCCCGAAGGAGCCAACCGCATGAGCCAGCTCGGCCGATACACCGGCATCGTCCGCGACGAACTCGCCACCATCTCCGACGTCGCCCGGCAGCAGCTCGGCGGCGTCAACCCCACCTCCGGTGGCGCGGCCCTGTCCAGCGGCATCTACCGGGCCAACATGAGCCGCCTCGACGCCACCGCCGACACGGGCGCGCTCACCACCCAGATCATGACCAGCGTGCCGCTGTTCCTACGCAAGGGCGACGTCGTCACCTCGCTGACGTTCCGCAGTGGCGGCACCGCCGCGGGCACCCCGACCAACTACTGGTTCGCCCTGTACTCCAGTGCGGCCACTCCGGCGCTACTGGCGCAGACCGCCGACCAGCTCACCGCCGCTTGGGCCGCCACCGCCAACAAGACGTTGGCGTTGTCCAGCCCGGTGACCATCTCCGCCGATGGCATCTACTGGGCGGCGGTCATGGTCAAGGCCACCACGGTGCCCAGCCTGGTCGGCGTCTCCACCACGGCGGCAGCGCCGATCATCTCCGGATCCGGCGAGGTCAACCTCGCCCAGTCGTCCGGTTCAGCGCTGACCACCACCGCACCGGCCACCATCGCCAGCGTCACCGCGCTGGCCACAGTGCCGCTGGTCATCGCCACCTAACCCCCGATCGTCCACAGCGGGCGACCCGTCCCCCGCCCGCTGTGGACACTCCCTTTTGGAGCGCCATGCCCGTCTATGAGCGCGTCGTCGACGGCCGTGTGGTCGAGAGCATCGACCCCGGCCAGCATCCGCAGGAGAACGCCCGTCTGATGGCCGCCGCTGTCGACCCGGCCACCGGGTGGCGCCGCGTCCTGTTCCAGGCGCCCGGCGAGGACCCGCTACCGGTGGACACCACACCCCCGCAGGCACCACCGCGCATCAAGCCTCAACCGCGGCCCGCCGCCCGCCGCCCGACTACCACTAAGGACGCATGATGGCACTGGACAGCCGCATCAACGTGGCCGTTATCGCGAACTTGACCAGCCCTCTCGACCTGGCCACCGGCAGTGTGCCCTTGTCGCAGTCCGCCGACGTTCCTCTGATCAACGGCACCGGCAGCGGGCAGGCTGACCGGATCTGGCATGACCAGCGCACCATCGCCGCATCGGGCACTGACTCCCTGGATCTCAAGGGCTCGCTACTCGATGCGTTCGGCGCCGCGTTCACCCCGGCCAAGCTGAAGGCGATCTACGTCAAGGCAGCCAGTGCTAACACCAACAACGTGGTGATCACCCGGCCGTCCAGCAATGGTGTGCCGTGGGCGAGTGCGGCCGGTGACGCGGTCCCGGTGCTGCCCGGCGGCGTGATCGCCTGGGTTGCTCCGGGCGCTGGAATCACGGTCACCGCGGACACGGGCGACCTGATCGACATCGTCAACTCCGGTGGTGGCACCTCGGTCACTTACGACATCGTGCTCATCGGCACCAGCACCTGATCATGGCCCGCGTCTACGCCACAGAGGCACAGCTGGCCGCGTACGGCGCCCCGGCCGGTGTTGTCCTGCCGACCGGGGCTGACGCCCTACGGCAGCTGACCAGGGCATCAGAACTGGTCGATCTGGCCATCATCACCGCTGTGTACGACACCGACACCGTGACCGGACTACCAACGGCCACAGCAGTCACTGAGGCCTTGCGTGACGCCACCTGCGCGCAGGTGGCGTACTGGGCTGAGACCGGCGACCAGTCCGGCACCGGGGGTCAGTGGCAGTCGGTGAAGATCGGCAGCGTCAGCCTGACCGGAAGCAGCAGCGGGCAGTCAGGTACATCGTCGGGTCGACAGCTCGCCGAGCAGGCCTGGACGCATATCCGGCTCGCTGGCCTGCTTCCGGGCGCGATCATCCACTAAGGAGCTGCCGTGGCCGCGATTCCCACCTGGCTGCTCCGGCACCCGGCCATCATCGAGCCGTACCAGGGCAACAGCCCCTCCGGCCCGGTGTACGGCCTGCCAGTGCACATCCGATGCTTCGCCGAGGACCAGCGGCGACTCGTGCGCGACGACCAAGGCACCGAGATCATCTCCGAAACAACCCTGTACTGCCCGCTGTCCACCGTGGCCCCCGCCGAATCTCGGGTAACGGTGGCCGGTCGGGTCAGCACGGTGATCGTGGCCCGCCGCCGCGACGGCGCCGGACTTCCCACACCCGACCACCTGGAGGTGAGCGTGCGGTGAAGGTCGACCTGAAGTTGGACTTCGACAGGGTGTCCTTGCGGGCGCACGAGGGCGCGGCGAAGGGCCTGCGGTCGGCCGCCGAGCACCTGCTCCAGGTGTCCCGTGAGCTGGTGCCACTGGAGGAGGCCACGCTGGAACGTTCCGGCAAGGCCGACCTCGACCGCGGCAACTTGCAGGCCACGGTGTCCTTCAACACCGTTTACGCGGTCAGGCAGCACGAAGAGCTCACGTGGCGGCACGCCCCCGGTCGCCAGGCCAAATACCTGGAGGGCCCGTTCGTGACCGAACACGAGGTGTTGCAGGGCCTGATCCAGGCCCAGATCCGGCGGGCCTTGCGGTGACCGTCACCGAGCTGGTCGCGCAACTACTCGCTGACCTCGGGTGCGGCACCTACACTCCCGGCGCCACGAGCGGCGACATCTACCTGCACGCCTTGCCGCAAACCCCTGACATCGCCCTGGCCGTGGCCCTGTATCCGGGGGCGGCATCCGATTCCCGGTTGCCGTACGACGAGGTTCGTGCGCAGGTACGTACCCGGGGCACCACCGCTGATTCCCGCATCAGCGAGCAACGCGCCCAACTGGCCTACGACGCCCTGATCGGCGTGACCAACCGGACGTTGTCCGATGGTGCGTGGCTGTCGTTGTGCACACCCGTCCAAGGCGGACCGATCTACATGGGCCGCGATGAGTCCGGCCGCCACGAACATGTCGTGAACTTGGCCTTGGAAATCCACCGGCCGACCGCGAACCGGCCCTGATAACCCGCTATCCCCTACCCGGCCACCGGTCGGGTCCTAGCCATGCCCGAGGAGCCATCCATGGCGCAGCGAAAGATCCCAGCCCGCGACATCATCGTGCAGGTCGAGACCAGCACTCCCGGTACCTGGGTGGCCATCGGTGGCCTGACCTCGGTAACCCCGAACCCCAGCGAGAACGAGGAAACCGCCGACGCGACCACCTACGAATCGGTGGGCCAGTATGAGCAGCTGGTCATGCAGCGCGGCGCGGCCATGGAGCTGGAAGGGTTCCTGCTCAAGGACCACGTGTCCGGCGCTCAGGACACCGGTCAGGCCCGCTGCGAGACCATCGCCACCGGTATCGGCTACACCTCGCTCGGCTCGATCCGCTTCCGCCACCCCGCGGACACCCTGTGGAAGGTGTGGGCGACCGCGACGTTCAGTGTTGGTGAGCAGGGCGGCGGCAACAACGACCTCACGTCCTGGTCGGCCACCATCACCCGTTCCGGCGCGTCCACCACGGCGGCCGTGTGATGACCGAACCCACCCATGACCAGCAGGAGCTCAACGCGAGGTTGGGCGACACCCACCTGTACGACGCCATGCACACTCCGGCCGAACCCCAGGTGGATCACGACTTCGATGCCGCGTGGGCAGCACGACGCGCCAAACCGATCCGGGTCCGCATCCTCGGATCGGTTTACGAGCTGCCGACCACGGTCCCCGCGAAAGTGATCCTGCTGTCCTCGAAGCTCTCCCGGATGCAGTCCGCCAACACCGAAGTGTCATTCGAGCAGGTAGTCGACATGCTCGAATCGATGCTCGGCGTGGACAACGTCAAGAAGTGGCTGGACGCCGGATTGCCCATGGAGCACTTCCAAGACGTGCTGGCGTACTGCATGGAGCGGTACAAGGAGCGGCAGACACCGGGGAAACCGCAGGCCCCCGCACCGGGGGCACCGATGACACGGACACCGGCGACCACGCTCACATCTTCCGGCTGATCTTCCTGCACTGGTCTCTGCTGCGCGCTGACTGGCGCCGCGAGTACCGCGCCGACCTGATGGACGAACTCGACAACGGCCTGTCCTGGGACCAGTTCTCAGTCAACCTCGCTGGCCTGTCTGACCAATCCCGCTGGCGCCAAGCCGCCGGAAACACCCCCGTAGAAGTCACCGGCCACCACGCGGTGTCCGCCGTACTCGATCGCATGTAGGGAGCGCACCTCGATGTCCCTCACGGTCGGCAAGCTCGCGGCGTTCCTGGACCTCGACAAGACAAAGTTCGACCGCGGACTCAAGTCCGCCGAGGGCGGTTTGGTCAAGTTCGCAGGGCTCCTGGAAGGCGTTGGGCGCACGGCCGGAATGGGCGTGGCCACCCAGCAGGCCGCTTCCCTGGGCGCGGCCCTCGCCCCGCTGTCGGGGCTCCTGTACGCGATCCCCGCAGCGGCGGGCGCCGGCGCGTTCGCCATGGCCACACTGAAGATGGCCACCGATGGTGTTGGCGAAGCCATGGAGGCCGCGGCATCAGGTGACGCGGCGAAGCTCCAGGAAGCACTCAAGGGCTTGGCCCCCGAGGCGCAGAGATTCGTGTTGGCGGCCGACAAGATCCGCGACAAGCTCGGCGAGATCAAAAAGACCGTTCAGGGCAAGTTCTTCACCGGGCTTGACCAGGACGTCCAGGCGCTGGCCACGTACACGTTGCCTGCCCTGGGCACCGGCATGACCGAGGTGTCCAAGTCCCTGAACGGTCTGGTGCGGGAAGGCATTCAGGCCGCGAGTACTGAGATGTTCGCGGGTGGCATGGAGAAGGCCGGGCTGAGTACGGCTTCGGCGCTCGGGAACTTCCAGGGCTCTGTTGACGCCCTGGTGGGTGCCCTGCCGAACCTGATCAACGCCGGTATGCCGTTGGTGGACATGTTCACCGCTTGGGCTGGTGAAGGCCTGAAGAGCTTCGGGTTGTGGGCCGGGTCGGCTGAGGGTATGGCCGCGATGCGGGCGAAGGCTCAGGCCGCCGCCGACGTGCTCGCCCAGCTGGGCGACATCCTCGGCAATGTCTGGTCCACGCTCCAGTCCGTCCTGAATGTGGCTCCGGGTGAAGGTCTTCTGACGTGGCTGGTCAATGTCACTGGGAAGCTCGCCGAACTGGCGGGGTCCGCGGAGGGCCAGGCGAAGATCGCACAAACCTTCGAGACGCTGGCGCAAGTCGGCTCAGCCGCTGGTCAGGCACTGGCCGTGGTGGCTGGCATCGTCGCGTGGCTGGTCGACACGATCAACAATCTGCCGGGCCCGGTTAAGGACACCCTGACCTCGTTCGCGGGTTGGGCGATTGTGCTTGGCCCGGTGTCGTCGATGCTGGCCTCGGTTGCCTCCGGTGCGCTGGGGGTGGTCGGCAAGATCCCCGCGCTGGTGTCAGGGATCGCTACCGCTGGCTCAGCTATGGGTGGGTGGATCGCTACCGGGGCTCGGGTTGCGGCCAGTTGGGCTGTGATAGCCGCACAGGCGACCGCGCACGCCGCTCGGGTGGTTGCGGCCTGGGTGGCTGCCGCAGCGCAATCGCTTGCTGCCGGGGTCCGAATGGGGGCGGCTGCTGTTGCCACCGCGGCGCGGGTGGTGGCCGGATGGGTGCTGATGGGCACGCAGTCCCTGCTTCAGGCGGCCCGCATGGCCGCCGCTTGGGTGCTCGCCATGGGTCCGGTCGGCTGGATCATCGCCGCCATCGTCGCCCTGGCCGTGCTGATCTACACCTATTGGGACGAGATCGTCGCCTGGACCACCAAGGCGTGGTCGGCCGTCGTCGACGCGGTATCAGCGGCATGGGACTGGATCGTCAACGCGATCGGCGCCGCACTCGACTGGATCGGAAACTTGATCAAGTCCGCGTGGGACGCCTACATCGGCATCTACATCTGGGCTGGTCAAGCCATCCTCGACGCCGTCACGGCCGCATGGAACTGGGTCGTTGACGCCGTCTCCAGCGCGCTGGACTGGATCGGTGAGGTGATCTCCGCCGGTTGGGACTACGTCGTCAACATCGTGACCTCGGCAGGCCAGGCCATCTGGAACACCATCAAGGCCGCGTGGCGGATGGCGTCCAACGCCGTCAGCGAAGGAATCGACGCTGTCGGCAACTTCATCTCTGGTCTTCCAGGCAAGATCATGGGCTGGCTGGGTGACCTCGGCTCCCTGCTCTACAACTCCGGAAAGTCGCTGCTCGAAGGCCTGTGGCGCGGTATCCAGGCGTCGGTTGGCTGGGTGAAGGACAAGGTCGCCGGGGTGGTCGGCGAGATCAGGAACTTGTTCCCGTTCTCCCCTGCCAAGGAGGGACCTTTCAGCGGCAAGGGCTGGACGCTCTACTCAGGACAGTCCATTGTCGAAGGTCTGGCGGCTGGTATGCGGATGGCCACCCCGGAAGCCCTGCGCACCGCTACCAGCCTGGCGGGAAGCCTCGCCGCAGCGCTGCCTGGCGGGGGAACGCTCAACCTCGCGGGCGTAGGTGCAGGCGCAGGTACGGGGTTCGGCGCCCCCAGTGCGGCTGGGATCTCCATCGGCACCATGAACGTCTCCCCGCACCAGACACCGACCGACGTGGCCCGTGACCTGTACTGGCTGAGCCAGGGACGAGGTGGCCGCTGATGGCCGCCGGTGACCTGATCACCCGGGACGGGCAGATCGAGTGGCGCGGCGTGCTGCTCGGCGCCGGCACCCCGTACCGGAAGGTGGGCCTCGAAGGCTGGCAGGACCTGGCCGACGTGCGCAGCGACAATCCGAACATCTCCGGATACCACGGCGCCTACCAGGGATCCCTGTTGTCAGCGCCCCGGGTGGTGACCTTCTCCTACCTGCTGGCCACGTCCACCGCCACGTTCCCGGGCCACGTGCGTGAGCTACAGCGGATCACCGCGCTGCGTGAGGACACCACCGAGGAACCGCTGGTCATCCAACTCGACGGCCGCAAGCACTACGCGATGGCCCGCTGTCATCGCAGGTCGATCCCGGTCGACAAGCGCTACCCGCTCGGCTACACCACCGGGGCGATCGAGTGGGTGGCCACCAACCCGCGCAAGTACCAGCTCCCGCAGCAGTCCGTCAGCTGCTCGCTGGCCGCGCCACCGGTCGGTGGTCTCGTGTGGCCGTTGGTGTTCCCCCTGGATTTCAACCAGACCATCAGCGGCGGCGTCATGACGCTGACGAACAACGGCAACGCCGACGCCTGGCCCACCTTCACCGTGCTGGGACCCATGACCGGGCCCACGATCACCAACCTGACCACCGGCCAAAAGCTGGTGTTCAACCCGGTGGTCACGGTGATCCCCGGCGGTATCGAGATGGTCATCGACACCCGCCCATCCGTGCGCACCGTACGTGGAGCCGGGACGAGTGTGCGGCAGCTGCTGATCTCCGCCGACTGGTTCGCCGTACCCGCCGGGTCCTCCATCCAGGTGGGCATCACCTCCAGCACATACGACCCCGCCGCGCTGCTGACCGCAGCTTGGTACCACACCGACCTGTGAGGATTCATGGCTGAACGCAAAAGCTGGGCGGTGTCCGCGTCCCCCGGCGGCGAAATCACCACCCTGGACGGCCGCCACGCCCTCGGGTCGATGCTCACGGGGATCACCGGCAACGCCACCTACAAGCGCACTGGGCGCATCCCCTACGGCTCCGAGCCCCTGAAGGTCACCGCCACCACGCCGACCCCGAACGGATTCGTCCACGTCAGCCCCGGCCACCTGGTGCTCATGGGCACCCGGAGCCTGGCCCCGTACGTCTGCACCCTCGATGCGGTGAAAGACCTCAATGTCTTATCGACGGCGGCGCATGGATCGCTGGCCAGGATCGACCGGATCGTCGCGCAGCAGAACGACACTGGGCACTCCGACGCGGACAACACCTGGACCATCAAGCAGTTCGTAGGCAACCCCAACGCGGTCCCGGTGCCGGCGACCGTGACCGGCAGCCCTGACTACGTCGTCCTGGCGGAGGTGACCGTGCCGGCGGGCGCCTCGTCGATCTCCTCGGGCAACATCGCCAACCAGTACGCCCCGTACACGGTGCCCCTCGGCGGCATCTTGCCCGTGCTCAACGCGACCGAACGCGACGCGCTGTTCGCCTACGAGGGCATGGCCGTCTGGCAATCCGATACCGACTGGCTGCTGACCTACACCGGGTCCGCCTGGCGAGTGATCGGCATCCCGGTCGTCTCCACCTCCGGCAACCTGTCGACCATCCCCAGCCCGTACAACGGGCAGATCGCCTGGGTCACCGCCACCAGCGAGCTCTACCGGTACAACGGGTCAGCCTGGGTCGGCCTCCTCATGGAGGCGCACGTCTACCAGACCAGCACCCATGCGCTGACAAACGGCGCGTTCACCTCGCTGCTCATGCAGGCCGAGGGCACCGACCCACTCGGCTGGCACAGCACCGTGTCGAATACCGACCGGGTGATCCCGAACATCGCCGGTCGATACGAGGCATTCGGGACTTCCTGTGCCGCGATCTCCGCTGTCGGCAACCGGGCAGCGCAGATCTTCAAGAACGGCGCTGGTATCACCGGGTACGGCTACAACTCCTCACCCGCACCGACCGGATCCGATGCGGTCTCGTCCGTCTACGCGTACGCACAGGCCGACATGAACGGAACCAGCGACTACTTCACCATCGGTGGCTACCAATCCGCCGGAACCCTGAGCAGTGCCTACTCGGCCGGTAACTACGGATCGAATCTGACCGTCCGGCGGATCGGCCCGTAATGGGGCTCTACCGCTACGAGTTCCGTAGCCTCGCGGGCAACGTGATGATGGAGGAAGTCGCGCTCGCCGACGTGCAGTTCACGCGGGCGCTCAACGAGACCGGGACCTTCTCCGCGAAGTTCCCCCTCGGCGACCCGGGCGTGCAGATCAAAGACCCGTACCAGCTCACCACCCCCTGTCATTCGACGATCACCGTGTACCGGGGTGAGGTGCCGGTGTGGGGCGGCATCATCTGGACCCGCAAGTACGACTCCGCTTCACAGATGCTCGATGTCGGGGCGGCCGACTGGTGGAGCTACTTCGACCACCGCCGCGTGCTCCCGGTGCTTCCGCCGTCGCCGGACACGACCGTCGTGGCACCACTGTCCACGGTGTACAGCGCCGTTGAGCAGAACGACATCGCCCGCGGCCTGGTGACCCTGGCCCAGTCGCACACCGCCGGGGACATCGGCATCGAGCTCGACACGACCACCTCGGCGATCACCAGGGACCGCACCTACTGGGGCTACCAGCTCGCCGAGGTCGGCGAAGCCCTCAGGCAGCTGACGGGGGTTATCGACGGCCCCGACATCGTGTTCGGTGTCGGGGCACCGTCCGGTACCGATGGCAAGCCTCGCCGTCTGATGCGGGTCGGCACACCGGATCTCGGCCAGCAGGGCGCGCCCTGGGTGTTCGAGTACGGCGCGAACATCTCGAGCTACACCTGGCCCAGCGATGGCACACGCATGGCAACCCGGGTCCTGGCGGTCGGCGACGGCACCGAGCAGGCCATGCCCATCGCCGTCTCCGAGGACACCAGCAAGTACGAGTTCGGCTGGCCGCTGCTGGAGAGCGATTCGTCGTACACCTCGGTCACCGACATGGCCACGCTCCAGTCGCATGCGGACGCCGACCAGCGCATTGCCCGGCTCCCGGTGGCTCTGCCGGAGTTGACGATCCGGGGCGATGCG
>Ga0075428_100004036_pt1 | contig 16129 bp, 17 predicted proteins | sample RhiMetdeltSRZDD2_FD_75291 | JGI IMG/M metagenome (GOLD analysis project Ga0075428, IMG submission 75291) | Populus rhizosphere microbial communities from Tennessee, USA - Rhizosphere MetaG P. deltoides SRZDD2 | ecosystem: Host-associated > Plants > Roots > Rhizosphere > Soil | place: USA... | reverse complement strand
AACAGGAGGCCGAGCTCGAACAGGAGGCCGAGCTCGAACAGGAGGCCGAGCTCGAACAGGAGGCCGAGCTCAATCGCGAGCCGGAGCCAGAGCAGGTGCAGGAGCCGGAGCCTGAGCCCGAGCCGGCCGCCGAGCACGCGCCCGACGAGCTCCAGATCCCGGGCGGCTACCGGACGCTGCAGGGCGAGGCCCACGGCGACAATCTCGCCGTCGCGATCGTCGTCAGCCGCTTCAACGGCGAGATCACGAACCGGCTGCTCACACGCGCGCTGGACGAGCTCGAGTCGTACGGCGTGGCCAAGGACGCGGTCACCGTCTCGGCCGTTCCGGGCGCCTTCGAGCTTCCGCTCGCGGCCATGGCGCTGGCCAAGACGCGCCGCTACGGCTGCGTGATCGCCCTCGGGTGCATCATCCGCGGCGAGACGAAGCACTTCGACTACATCTCGTCCGAGGCCGCCAGCGGCCTCCAGCTCGCCGCCCTGGAGACGGGCACGCCCGTTTCCTTCGGCGTTCTGACGTGCGAGACGCGCGAGCAGGCCGAAGCCCGCATCGACCGCGCCGAGGACGCCGTCCGCAGTGCGCTCGAGATGGCGGACATGTTCGCGCAGCTCCGGGCCTCGGCCTCGCACTGAAAACGAACGATCGGGACGAGTAGCTACACTCGCCGCGTGTCCAAGGTCTGTTCAGTCTGCGGCAAGAAGCCGTCCTTCGGCAACAGCCGCAGCCATTCGATGGTCGCCACGCGGCGCCGGTTCGAGCCGAACCTCCAGCGCGTCCGCATCCTCGTGAACGGCGCGGCCAAGAAAGCCTACGTCTGCACCCGCTGTCTCAAGAGCGGCAAGGTGCAGAAGGCCGCCAAGACCCCCTCGGCCTAGCCGGACCGACTCCTAGACTGAGGCCGTGCTTCCAAGCGGCTTCGCGGGCGCGGACCCACCTCCCGAGTGGTCGCCCACGCGTGGCGCGCCGAAGCCTGAGTTGCTCGAGAGATCGGTGGATGTGCTCGCCGGCGTGCGGCCGGCGGTGAAGAAGCGTCTGGCCACGCTAGGGCTGCGGACGATCGGCGATCTCCTCCGCTACCGCCCCCGCCGGTACGAATCTGCGGCACCCGAGCGGCGTATCGCCGACCTGTTCGGCGATGAGGACGTGGCGATCGCGGGAGAGATCCTCTCCGTATCCGAGCGCCGGCGTGGGCGGCTGAAGATCCTTACCGCGCGGGTCGCCGACGGTAGCGGGACGATCTCGGCGACGTGGTTCAACCAGCCGTGGCTGACGCGCCAGCTCCAGCCCGGCCGCCACGTACGGCTGCGGGGCCGGCCGGGTCGGTACGGATTCGACGTCAAGTCGTTCGACCTGAACGGAGTCGTGGCGACCGCCGACTTCGCGCCCGTCTATCCCGCGAGCGAGGAGGTGACACCCAAGAAGCTGCGCGAGGTGGTGGGTCAAGCACTGGTCCACGCGCGCGACCTCCCGGATCCACTGCCGGCCGAGCTGAAGCAGCGGGAAGGCCTGCCGCTCCGGGCCGACGCGCTCTGGGCGCTTCACCGGCCGCGGTCCGAGCGGGAGGCGGAGCAGGGTCGCCGCCGTCTCGCGTTCGACGAGCTGCTGGCTTTGCAGCTGGGTCTCCTGCGCCGGCGTCGTGGTGAGGAGGACGCGGTCGCGCCCGCCCTCGACGCTCCGGAAGAGCTGGTCGGGCGCTACCGGGAGGCGCTGCCATTCGAGCTCACTCCCGACCAGGAGGGTGCGATCACCGAGATCGACGCCGACCTCGGCCGCACCGCTCCGATGCAGCGGCTCCTCCAGGGCGACGTCGGCTCGGGCAAGACCGTGGTCGCGTTGTACGCGCTTCTGCGTGCGGTCGAAGCCGGGTACCGCGGCGCGTTGATGGCGCCGACCGAGACGCTGGCCGAGCAGCACTTCCTCACGATCGAGGAGCTCTGCCGTCGGATCGGCGTCAGCGTCGGTCTTCTGACGAGCTCCGTCCCGAAGGGGCAGCGGGACACCGGCGCAAGCATCCTCGTCGGGACGCACGCGCTCATCCAGGAGGGGATCGATCTCTCGAATGTCGCGGTCGCCGTGATCGACGAGCAGCACCGCTTCGGCGTGGAGCAGCGCAAGGCCCTCGCAGAGGGACGCGTCGCGCACACGCTGCACATGACCGCGACGCCCATACCGCGCACGCTTGCGCTCACGGTCTACGGCGACCTCGCCGTCAGCGAGATCACCCATCCGCCGGCCGGGCGCAAGCCGGTGGTCACGAGCTGGGTAGGCCAGGAGAAGAGTCCCGAGGCGTACCGGCGGATGCGCAGCCACCTCGAGGCAGGGCGGCAAGCTTTCGTCATCTGTCCGCTCATCGCCGAATCGGAGACGATCGAGGCTCGCGCGGCGGAAGAGGAGGCCGAGCGACTGCGGCGCGCCGAGCTGCATGGGCTGCGCGTCGGCTGTCTCCATGGGAAGCTTCCGCCGCGCGAGCGGCGCGAGCTGATGGGCCGCTTCAAGGTTCGGGAGCTGGACGTGCTCGTGGCGACGACGGTGATCGAGGTCGGTGTCGACGTCCCGAACGCCACGATCATGATCGTCCAGGAGGCCGACCGCTTCGGTCTCGCCCAGCTCCACCAGCTGCGAGGACGGGTCGGGAGGGGCTCCGAGCAGTCGTACTGCCTGCTCGTCTCGCGCGCGAAGGACGAGCTGACCGACTCCGCCCGTGCGCGCCTCGACGCACTCGTCCGAACGACGGACGGTTTCGAGCTCGCCGAGGCCGACCTCGAGATCCGCGGCGAGGGCCAGCTGCTCGGGACGCGGCAGTCGGGGTTCTCCGATCTCGCGTTCACGAAACTGCGTGCCGACCGCGCGCTGCTCGAGCGGGCGCGTGCTGCCGCGGCCGGGCTGCTCGACCACGAGGGGCCGCTGGACGACGAGGTCGAGCGCATGTTCCACGACGCCGACGTTGCTGCCTGAGCAGGTGGAGATTGCGGTGGCGATCATCCGCCTGGGCGGCGAGCTGCTCATGATCCGGCAGGCCGGGCAAGGAGAGAACCCCTACTGGTCCATTCCCGGCGGAGCGCTCGAACCCGGTGAGTTCGCCACCGAGGCGCTCGTTCGCGAGGTCAAGGAGGAGACCGGCATCGTGGTCCTCGATCCCGGAAAGGTTGCCTTCGCAGCTCAAGTCGACGATCGGAGCCTCGGCTGGTTTGCGACCGTCTGGACGTTCGACGTGGCCGCCTGGGAGGGCGTCATCGACGTTCACGACCCCGACGGGCTCGTGCTCGAGGCCGCCTGGGTGCCGCTTGAGGAGGCCTGCCGGCGGCTCGATCTGATCAGCTGGCAGCCGCTGACCACCCGCTACCTGCGCGGCCAGCTCGAGCCGCGCCCGCTCTGGTTTCGGCGCGTGCATCCGGACGGGCGCGAGGAGTGGCTCTAAGGTTCCTCCATGCCGGTCGAGCTGATCGATCCGGACGGGCTCCTCGAGCGCCCGACCTACAGCCATATCGCGATCGCGACCGGCTCTCGTCTCGTCTTCATCAGCGGGCAGGTCGGGTTCGACTCCGGCGGGCAGCTCGTCGGGCAGGACCACTACTCGCAGGCCGAGCAGGCCTTCGAGAACCTCGCCACTGCGGTACGGGCCGTCGGGGGATCGATGGAGGACATCGCCAAGATCACCATTTACGTCGTCGGTCACAACCCGCAGGTGCTCGACCGTCTCATGGCTGCGCGCGCGTCGGCGTTCGGAGAGCACAAGCCCGCGAGCACGTATGTCGGCGTCGAGGCACTGGCCCGGCCCGGTCTGCTGGTCGAGGTCGAGGCGGTCGCGGTTCTTTGACGAGCGAGGAGGCGCGCGAGCTGGCGCTCTCGCTGCCTGAGGCGGTCGAGCAGGATCATCACGGCCGTCCGTCGTTCCGGGTGGCCGGGAAGATCTTCGCGACGCTTCGGGACGAGGGCCATCTGAACGTGATGCTCGACCAGGGAGGCGTGCGTATGGCCGTCGAGCGGCACCCCGACCTCTGCGCCGAGGTGTGGTGGGGGAAGCGGCTCACTGCCGTGCAGGTCGACCTCGAGCAGGCGACGCCGGAGCTGCTCGGTTCGATGCTCGAGGAGGCGTGGGAGCTCCGAGCGCCCAAGCGCCTGCTCGCCTGAGCCATGCGCATCGTGGCCGGTTCGCGGAAAGGTCACACGATCTACGCCCCCAAAGGCCTGGACACCCGGCCGACGGGCGACCGCGTGCGCGAGGCCGCGTTCAACCTGATCGGGCCCGTGGAGGGCACGTCCGTCCTCGACCTCTTCGCGGGCTCGGGCGCGATGGGGCTGGAGGCGCTCTCACGCGGGGCCGAGCGCGCGGTGTTCGTGGAGTCCGACCGCGTCGCCTGTCGCGCGATCGAGCGCAACCTCGAGAAGCTGCGGCTGACCGGAGCGCGCGTCGTCTGCCACGACGTCCTCCGCTTCCTGGCCACCGAGCGCGGCCGCTACGACCTCGTGCTCGTCGATCCGCCGTATGAATTGGTTGAATCCCTGCAAATGCGGCTTTCCCGCTACCTGCACGACGTCCTGGCCGAGGACGGGCTGCTGGTCTTCGAGAGCTCAGCACGTGACGAGCCCGACCTGCCCCTCGCGAAGCGTACGAGCCGCACCTACGGCTCGGCACGCCTGACCCTGTTCGAGCGCGAGTGACGACTGCGATCTGCCCCGGCAGCTACGACCCGGTCACGTATGGCCACCTGGACGTGATCAAGCGCGCCGCCTCCATCTTCGACCGCGTCGTCGTCGGCGTCGTTCGCGATCCCCACCACAAGGGGACGATGTTCACGGTCGAGGAGCGCGTCCGGTTCTTGCGCGACGCCCTGAACGAGAACGGCAACGTCGAGGTGGACGTCTTCGCCGAGCTGGTCGTCGAGTTCGCGCGCCGGTGGGGCGCGACGACCATGGTGAAGGGGCTGCGCGCGATCTCGGACTTCGAGTGGGAGTTCCAGATGAACCACCTGAACCGAACGCTCGCCCCCGACATCGAGACGGTCTACGTCATGGCGAGCCCGCAGTTCAGCTTCGTCTCCTCGAGTGGCGTCAAGGAGATCGCCTCCTTCGGCGGAAACGTGGAGGAGTTCGTCCCCCCGTCGGTGGCCCGGCGATTTTCGGAGCTGCATCCCGGCGGGCGGCCGGGAGCACCGGTCAACCCGCAGGAGTGATCCGACCTAGCCAGTAGACTGGAGCGCGATGGACGTTCTCGTACTCATCGACAAGCTCGACGACCTCGTGCACAACGCGAAGGCCGTTCCGCTGACCGACCAGGTGCGCATCGACCGCGAGGAGATCTACGACATCCTCGACCAGATGCGGGCCACCATTCCCGAGGAGATCAAGCAGGCGCGCTGGATCGTCAAGGAGCGCCAGGAGATGCTCGCCGAGGCCAAGCGAGAGTGCGACCGGATCCTCGGGGAGGCGCGTGAGCAGGCCGCCCGCGAGGCATCGCAGACGGAGATCGTCAAGCTCGCCGAGCGCCAGGCCCAGGAGATCGTCGACGACGCCAGGCGCGAAGCCAGGGAGCAGAAGCTCGAGACCGAGGACTGGATCGACCAGATGCTCTCGACGCTCGAGATGAACCTGGACAAGTTCCTCGGCGCCGTGCGGCGCGGTCGCGAGCGGCTCCACGAGCGCTCCCAGGAGTCGGTCATGGTCGGCGTCAGCGGCGACAACGACGAGCAGCCCCCGCCCTACTAGACGCGCCGCCGGCTCGCTATTTTTGAGGGCGTGACCGTCCTCAACCTGCGCACGATCAGGCTCAGGTCGGGCGAGGAGCACAGGACCGAGCAGGAGATCGAGCTGGCGCCGCTGACGCTGGGCGGCCAGCGCTACCTTCCGGTTCCGGACAAGGTGCCGGCAGAGGTCGCCGTTTCCAGGGCGAGCACCGGCACCGTGTTCGAGCTGTCGTTCCTCGGCCGGCTCCACGGCCCGTGCTTCCGTTGTCTCGCCGAGACCGTGGTCGAAGAGCGGATCTCCGTCCGTGAGTACGAGGCGAACAATCCGGCGGGGTCGGACGAGCTGCGCACGCCCTACCTGCAGGATGACCGGCTCGACCTCACCGCCTGGGCTCGCGACGCGCTCGTGCTGGCGCTGCCGGACAAGATCCTCTGCCGCCCCGACTGCGCCGGCCTCTGCCCCGTCTGCGGCAAGGACCTGAACGTCGAGTGGCACACTCACGACCACGTCGAGCCCGATCCCCGCTGGGCTGCGCTCGCCGAGCTCCGGGACAAGCTCTAGAGCACGTCGATAACCGGAAAGCTCGTGTCCAGATCGAGGCACGCGGCGGCGAAGAGCGCGGTGCCGACGTCACCGGTGAAGAGCGAGTAGCGGCGACGGCCGTTCGCGTCGGCAATCCGATCCGCCTGTGCGAGCGCATGCACGGCGAACCTGCGAGCGCGCTCGACCCAGCGCTCGTCGCCGGTCCGTCCGAACGCCTTGAGTAGCGCGAAGCCGTTTCCCGACGTGCCGTGGCAGAGACCATGGCCCTTCTCGTCGCCATGCGCGCCGGCTAGCCAGATCAGCTCCGCGCCTGCGAGCAGCAGCTCTTCGTCGAGATAGGCCCAAGCGCCGGCGAGGATGCCGGGCGCACCCGTGCACCACTGCAGCCGAGCCGGCTCGCGACCCGGCGCTCCCGCCCAGTTGGCGAGGCGGTCCTCTCGGACCGCGTGCCGGGCGAGAACGGCCGCAGTCTCGCCCGCGAGCGCCTCGTCGGGCTCGGCACGGGTCAGCGCGAATGTGTTGCCGGCGGCTCCGTGCAACGTGCCCAGGCCACGGTAGTCATCGTCCTGGCGCCACAAGCCATCGTCGCCGCGGCGGGCACGTAAGACCCCGGCCGACTCGCGTGCCGCTTCCATCCATCGCGACTCTCCCGTCCACTGGTGGACCGCCAGCAGCGCGAGGAGCGTCCCGGGTATGCCCCACATGATGTCGTCCGTCGGGTTTGTGAGGTTCGACTGGACAAGCGCGTGAAGATCGGAGAGGAGCGTTGCGTCGGGTGCGAGCCTGAGCGCGACGACCAGAGGTCCCGTCTCGCCGAGCAGCAGCGACGCCGGATGGTAGTGCGTCTCGCCCGGCTCGATGTCGGGCTCTGTGCGAAACAACTCGAGCGTGCGGAGTGCTGCCGCCGGAAGGTCGAGCGACGTCTCGGCATGGCCGCGGCGTCGCAGAGCATCCAGCGCCCAGATCACTCCGGAGGCGCCCACGTACAGGCTCTTGAGCGGCAGCGGAGCGTCCCCGGCGTCCCATTCGTGTGCGGGCCAGAGCCCAGCCCGATCGAACGCGTCATCGGCGTCCTCGACGATGGCCGCAATCGCGCCCTCGGCGCGCCCCGGATCCCAGGCTTCGTCGAGCAGCGGCTCAAAGTGGGCCGGGTCGTGGAGCACCGGCCGAGTGTAGGAGAGGTAACATCCTCGGCGGCGCTTCGGCGCCGAGCTATGACGGACTGATTGAGCTCATCTCGTTTCCGCGCCTACGGCGCTTCGCTCAACCAGGAGAACCGCATGCTCACGCTCGATTCGATCACGAAATTCCACGGCGCCGCCCCTATCCTCCTCGAGGTCACGCTCACCGTGCCTCCCGGTGCCAGGATCGGCGTCGTCGGCCCGAACGGGGTGGGCAAGTCGACGCTGCTCCGGATCGCGGCCGGCGTCGAGGAGCCCGATTCCGGAACGGTCACGCTTGCACCGGGTTGGCTGACCGTGGGTTACATGCCGCAGGAGCAGAACGGACAGGTCGCGCTCTCCGGAGGACAAGCGTCACGACAGGCACTCGACGCGGTGCTGACGTCCGAGCTCGACGTCCTCCTCCTCGACGAGCCGACGAACAACCTCGACTTCGAAGGCCTGGCGCGGCTCGAGCGGTTCATGCGGACGTCTCCCGCGAGCATCGTCGTCGTCTCGCACGATCGGGAATTCCTCGACCGTACGGTCACGCGCGTCCTGGAGCTGGACGAATGGACCCGGCGCGCGAAGGAATACCACGGGGGCTGGAGCGAGTACGAGTCCGCACGCGACCTGGCGCGACGGAGGCAGTACGAGCGGTGGGAGAGCTCGGTCGAGCAGCGCCGCCGGATCGAGGAACAGGCGGCGCGCATGCGCCGGTGGGAGGAGCGCGGCTACGGGCAGGGACGCAAGAAGAAGAAGTCCAAGGACGTGAAGAAGGCCTACGCCAAGAAGCTCGAGCAGGTCGCGACGGCTGAGAAGCCGTACGAGCCGTGGGAGCTGCACATCCCCCTTGCCGCTGAACGGCGAAGCGGACGCGTCGTCGCCCGGCTCGAAGGCGCCGTGCTCGAGCGTGGAGGCTTCCGGATCGGTCCGCTCGACTTTCAACTGGACTGGGGTGAGCGAGTGGCGTTGACCGGCCCGAACGGGAGCGGCAAGACCACCGTCCTCCACGCCTTGCTCGGAAGGCTGCCCCTCGCGACGGGGACACGCTACGTCGGACCGGGCGCGGTGCTGGGCGAGCTCGACCAGGAGCGCGCGCGCTTCGCGGGTCGCGAATCGCTGCTGGACGCGTTCTGTCGAGAGGCGGGCGTCCCGACGGACGAGGCCCGGACGCTCCTCGCCAAGTACGGCCTCGGCGCGGACGACGTGCTTCGTCCGGCCCGGTCGCTCTCGCCGGGAGAGCGGACGCGCGCAGCTGTCGCCCTCCTCGTCGTGCGCGGTGTGAACTGCCTACTGCTCGACGAACCCACCAACCACCTCGATCTCCCCGCGATCGAGGAGCTCGAAGACGCGCTCGAACGCTACGACGGCACCGTTCTGCTGGTCACCCACGACCGCCGTTTCCTCGAGCGCTTCGCCGCCACAAGAACGGTTCAGCTCTAGTTTCCTCGCGCTCCTGAGCATCGCTGGCAAAGGAGGCAAGCGGTCGGCGCGCGGGGACAGTGCAGTCCAGCACCGCCAAGCGCCGGGCGCGCCGCATCCTGCCGCCAGCGGTGCCAGCCGCCGGCGGGAGCCGGGCTCCAACCGGCCTGGCGGCCGGCAGCGGTTAGAGGCGCGAGGCAGCTATAGTCGCCCGGACGAAAATGGCCGTCCCCAAGCGAAAAACATCCAAATCCCGGCGCGACAAGCGACGGGCGACGCATCGCATCGAAGCGCCTCGCGTGAACGAGTGCCCACAGTGCCACCAGCCCAAGCGGCCGCACCACGTCTGTCCGAACTGCGGGACGTATCGCGGTCGCGAAGTCGAGCCTCTCCGCACGCCTACCCCGTAGGCCCATGACCGTCCGGGTTGCCGTCGACGCCCTGGGTGGCGACCGCGGTCCGGACGAGGTGATCGTTGGCGCTGTTGAAGCCTCCGAGGCCGGCGTGCGGCCGATCCTGTTCGGCCCGGGGGAGCTCGATCCGCACGGGCTCGACCTCGTCGCCGCCGCCCAGGAGATCTCGATGGAGGAGAAGCCGGCCGAGGCGGTGCGCGCGAAGCCGGACAGCTCGCTCGTAGCGGCGTGCCGTGCCGTCGGCGAGGGGCGCGCCGAGGCGGTAGTGTCGGCCGGGAATACCGGGGCGATGCTGGCCGCGTGCCTGCTCGAGCTGCGTCGGCTACCCGGCGTGATGCGACCCGCGATCGCCGTACCCATCCCGGCGATCCGCGGCCGCCCGTCCGTTCTCATCGATTCAGGTGCGAACGCCGACGCGCGCCCCGAGCACTTGCTCCAGTTCGCCTACATGGGCGCGATCTTCGCCGAGGAGATCCTCGGTATCTCGCGGCCCTCCGTCCGCCTGCTCTCGATCGGCGAGGAACCGGAGAAGGGCAACCAACTGACACTCGAGGCCCACGAGCTGCTGGCCGGCAGCGACCTCCGCTTCGACGGGAACGCCGAAAGCCGGGACCTCCTGTCGGGTGCGGCCGACGTGGTGGTCTGCGACGGCTTCACCGGGAACATCGCACTCAAGCTGATGGAGGGGACGATCAAGTCCGTCCTCAACGCGCTGCGGGAGGAGATCACCCGGACCCGCCGCGGCCGCGCCGGGGGTCTTCTGATCCGCGGTGCCGCCCGCGGGCTTCGCGACCGGCTCGACCCGGACACCTACGGCGGGGCGTATTTGCTCGGCCTGAACGGGATCGCCGTTATCGCGCACGGGAACTCTTCCGCACACGCGATCGCGAACGCGATCGAGCTCGCGGCGCGCGGGGTGGAGCACAACGTCGTCGGTCGCCTGGCCGAGCGCTTGCCCGACCGCCGTAACGCCGTGTTAACATCGGCGCGCTCTCAGCCAGACAGTCGACAAGAGGAGTGATATGGCAGCTTCGCGCGAGGAAGTCTTCGAACGGGTCAAGGAAGTCCTGACCGAGCAGCTCGGGATCGAGGAGAGCGAGATCACCGAGGAGGCTTCGTTCCAGGAAGACCTCGACGCGGACTCGCTGGATCTGGTCGAGCTGATCATGGAGCTCGAGGATCAGTTCGGCATCAAGATCTCCGACGAGGATGCCCAGCAGATCCAGACAGTCGGGCAGGCCGTCGACTACGTCACGTCGCACCAGTAGCGCCGACAGCTCCGAGCTCGGACGGCTGATAACCGAGCTTCCCGCCGAGCGCCGGCGCCACGTCTTCACGCACCCGTCGTGGGCGGCGGAACGGTCCGACTCGTATGAGCGCCTCGAGTTTCTGGGCGACAGCGTCCTGGAGCTCACCGTCGCCCGCGCGCTGTACGAGGCGTATCCCGACTTCGCCGAGGGGGAGCTCGCGCGCCTGCGCGCGCACATCGTCTCGCGTCAGAGCTGCGCGGTCGTGGCCAGCGAGCTCGGTCTCGAGAACATGTTCGCCGAGCACGCGGAGGATGTCTCCGCCGACGAGGTGGCGCGGCTGGCCAAGAACCGCAACGTCCGCGCGGCGCTCCTGGAGGCGGCGCTCGCCGCGCTCTTCCTCGAGCACGGCTTCGCGGCGATCGAACCGGCGATCGCGGCCGCCTTCAAGGGGCGGATCGAATACGCGGCCACGAGCTACGTCGACCACAAGACGGAGCTCCAGGAAGAGCTGGCGCGCAACGGACGCCAGGTGACGTACATGGTCCTCCAGGCCGAGGGGCCGCCGCACGAGCGCGTGTTCACGGTCGCCGCGCTCATTGAGGGGAAGCAACTGGGCATCGGCAAGGGCCGGTCCAAGAAGGACGCCGAGCAGGGGGCCGCGCAGCAGGCGCTCGCCGCCATCCGGGCTGCCGAGTAGCGTTCTGCCCCGAGTGCCCCGCCCGGCGAATACAGCGCGCTCCCGCGGCTGCAAAGCTGCGCCCGGCAGCGTCCTCGGTCGCGTCCGTATTGCTCTGCATACGAACGCTCCCTGCGTCCTTGCCGGGCGCGCTTTTCGCGTGCCGGAGCATCGCCGTACCCGCCAGACGGGGCACTAGTGCACCTGCGCTCGATTTCCCTGCGCGGCTTCAAATCGTTCCCCGATCCGGTGGAGATCCGGCTGGAGGAGGGCGTGGCCGTGGTCGTCGGGCCGAACGGCTCGGGCAAGTCCAACATCGCGGACGCGATCGTCTGGGCGGCCGGGAGCCTGAGCCCGTCCGAGCTGCGCGCCGAGAAGGCCGACGATGTTCTCTTCGCCGGAGCCGCGGGACGTCCACCGGCGGACTGGTGTGAGGTCGAGCTCCTGTTCGACAATTCGGACGGCCGTCTTGCCGGCCTGGACTTCTCGGAGGTGTCGATCCTTCGCCGGCTGCACCGGGGCGGGGAGGGGCAGTACCTCGTCAACCGCGCCTCGGTGCGCCGCACCGACCTTGTCGAGCTCCTGTCGGACGTGGGCCTCGGGACGGGGATGCACTCCGTGGTCGGGCAGGGGAAGGTGGAGGCGATCCTCGCGAGCAGTCCGGCGGAGCGGCGCGCGCTCGTCGAAGAGGCCGCCGGGCTCGGGCGCTTCAAGCGACGCAGGCACCGAGCCGAGCTGAAGCTCGCGCGCGTCAGCCGGGAGGTCGAGCGCGCGCGGGATGTCGAGACCGAGGCGCGCAAACGCCTCCGGCCCCTCGCCTTGCAGGCGACCGCGGCCGAACGTGCTGAGAAGCTCGGCCGCCAGATCGCCGCTTCCGAGGCGCGGATCGCCGAGCTCGACCTGATCGAGCTCGCCGACCGGCTCGCGCGGGCCGAGGAGCGTAAGGCCGCTTCGGCACTGGAGCGCAAGAGAGTTGAGGGGCACCTGGAGTCCCTCCTGCTCGAGCGAGGGCGCGTCGAGGAGGAATTGGCCGACGCGGCCGGCCGCCGGGAGGCGGCGACGGCCGCGCTCTATCGACTGCGAAGCGCCGGGGAACGCGCGGCTCTGCGCGCCGAGACCGTCGGCGACCTGGCCGCGCGGCTCGCGAACGAGCTCGAGGCGGCGCGCGTGACACGGCCTCCGCGCGCGGTCGAGAAGACGATCGCGTCCGCGAAGGAGGCTGCGCGGGAGCGTGATCGGCTGGCCGCGCAGGCAGGCGCCGCCGCCGACCGCCTCCGCGCGCTCGAACGGTCGCTGGCCGAGCGCGAAGGCATCCCCCCGGCCGCACGCGAGCTGTCGGAGCGCGGGCACGCACTGGCCCTGGATGGACTCGAGGTGGAGCCTGGATACGAGCGCGCCGTCGCGGCGGCGCTCGCGTCCCGCGCCTCCGCCGTGACGGCGGCCTCTCCGACCGAGGCGTTCGCGCTCGTCGAGGACGCCCGCAGCCGCGGGCTCGGCCGCCTCTTCGTCCTCGTTCCAACGACGGCGCGTGGGGCGCGCGGCGAAGCGCCGACCGCAACCGCGGAGCCGCTGGCCGAGCACGTGCGTGGGCCGAACCTTCCCGACGACGCCTGGATCGTCGACCGGGACGAGCTCCTCCAGGCCCGCCGCGGGATCGTCGTGACCAGGGACGGGCACGGCTTCGCTCCCGAGCGCGGGGAGCTCTGGTTCGCCGGCGAGACGGCGGAGAGCGTTCTTCTGGAGCTCGAGGGCCGGCGCCAGCGTCTCGAGCAGGAGGTGGCCGAGCTGGAGGGTGCACTCGCCTCAGCGGCTGAGCGGGCAGGGCAAGCGGAAAGGCTGGCGGCAGAAATGCGTCCCACCCCGCCACGGATGCCCCTGGCCATCCTGGAGCACCTCTCGGGGCTGACTCGCCGCGCCGCCGCCGTGCTCGCTGCGGCTCAAGACATCTCGGCTCGGCTCGAGGCGCCGCTTCGCGCACGTGCGGACGCCGGCGGAGCGCGTACGGGCGAGCTCGCCGCGGAGCTTCGTCGCCTCGGCGCCTCCGAGGCCGACCTGCGCCGGGAGGCGGGCGAGGCCCGAGAGCGGGCCGCGTCGATCGAGGTCGAGCTGGCCACCATCGCGGCCGAGCGCCGGGAGGCCGAGCGCCGCCTGGCCGCCGCCGGTGCCGATCCGGCGGAGGGCGACGACCGGGAGGCGCTCGAGAGCGCGCTCGAGCGGCAACGCCGCCGGCGCGAGGCGCTCGGCCAGGTCAATCCTCTCGCCCAGGAGGAGTACGAGCGCGAAAAGGAGCGCGTCCAGGAGCTGGTCGACCAGCGCAAGGATTTGGAGGAGAGCCTCGACCAGCTCGAGCAGCTGCGCGCGGAGCTGACCGAGACCGTGGAGCGCCGCTTCGGCGAGACCTTTGCCCGCGTGCGCGAGCACTTCGAAGAGGTCGCCGCGACCCTGTTCCCCGGTGGGGAGGGCCGTCTGCGCTTAAGCGAGCCCACCAGCGAGGAGGACGAGGACGAGGAGCCCGGCGTCGAGGTGGAGCTCCGTCCGGCGGGCAAGCGCGTGACCCGGCTTTCGCTGCTCTCCGGCGGCGAACGCGCGCTCGGGGCGATCGCCTTCCTGTTCGCACTCTTCCTCGCGCGGCCGTGCCCGTTTTACCTGTTGGATGAGGTCGAGGCGGCACTCGACGACCCGAACATCGGCCGCTTCGTCTCGCTCCTCCGCGCCTACGCCGAGCGGGCCCAGTTCATCGTCGTGACGCACCAGAAGCGGACGATGGAGGCGGCCGACGTCTTGTACGGCGTGACGATGGGGCAGGAGGGCGTCTCGCAGGTGGTCTCGCGGCGCGTCCGGCGCGAAGACGAGCAGACGCTCGCAGCCGCCTCATAGAATGCCTCTCCATGGATGGACGCGCGGTCGCGCTGCGGCCGGTTCAACTCTTTGGTCTCGGTGTGCTCGCCTACGGGCTCCTCATGCGCTCGTGGCCCGCCGGCATCGCAGGAGCCGCCGTCCTCGCCTACGACGCCCGGCGTGAGCTGGCGCGCCCCGAGTTCGAGCCGCTCGATCTCGTAGCGTCCCGCTAGTGCCGGTGCACTAACGTTGGCACGCAGCTGGGGGGAGCTGCTCGGCGACTCCGACGCGGGGCCCGAGCCGGAGGAAGAGCGGTCGGGCTTCTTCTCCAGGCTCCGCGACTCGCTCGGCAAGAGCCGCCGAGCCCTCGTCGGGGAGCTGGCGGCGGCGACGTTCGATCCCGACGACGACGAGGCGTGGGAGCGGCTCGAGGAGGCGCTGATCTTCGCCGACGTCGGCGTTCCCACGACGGCTGAGCTCGTTCGCCGGCTCGAGGCCCGCGGCGATGTGGCCGACGGGCTGGCGGAGGCGCTCGCCCAAGAGATCGAGGCGCTGATGGGGGAGCCGGGGCGGCTCGATGTGGCGGAGAGGCCGAGCGTTCTCCTGTTCGTCGGCGTCAACGGAACGGGGAAGACGACCACGATCGGAAAGCTCGCCCAGCGTCTGCGGGAGCACGACCGCGAGGTGGTCGTGGCCGCGGCGGACACGTTCCGCGCGGCCGCGGACGAGCAGCTGGAGGTCTGGGCGGAGCGTGCAGGAGCCGACTTCGTGGGCGCGGCGCGCGGAGGCGATCCGGCCGCGGTCGCCTTCGACGCGATCGAGGCGGCCCAGTCGCGCGGACGGGACATCGTCCTCGTGGACACGGCCGGCCGCCTCCACACGCACACGAACCTGATGGCCGAGCTGACCAAGGTCAACCGCGTGATCGCGGGGAAGCTCGAGGGTGCCCCTCATGAGACGCTGCTCGTGATCGATGCGACCACGGGGCAGAACGGCTTGCAGCAGGCGCGCCTGTTCCAGGAGGCCGTGGACGTCAGCGGGGTCGTACTGACCAAGCTCGACGGCTCCGCGCGGGGCGGCGTGGCCGCCGCGATCGCCCACGAGCTCGGCCTGCCGGTCAAGCTCGTGGGGGTAGGGGAGCGGCTGGAGGATCTCCAGCCGTTCGACCCGCATGACTTCGCGCGCGCCTTAGTCGCGGGGTAGGGGCTCGAACTGGGGGTCGAACGGCGACGGCTGCGCTGACGGGCGACCGAAGCCGCAGACCGCAAGCGTGCCTTCGTCCAGCCCGTCCAGCCCGATGCGCTCGTCGAGGTCCGCGTTGTTGATCGCCGCCGTGACGAAGGCCCCGAGACCCATTTCCGTACAGACGAGGTAGAGCGTCTGACTCAGGTGCGCGGCGTCCATGAACATCGCGGCGAGCCCGCGTGGATGCTCGCGGTATTTCCAGAAGGCGCGCTCGAACCGAGCGGCCAGGACGACGAGGACCTGCGCGGCGGAGAAGTACGACTGCCCGCACACGAAGGAGGTCACTTCCTCGCGGGTCAGGGGGCCGATTAGCTCGAGTGCATGAGCGCGTGGGTCGTAGCGGTACAGCCCCGGCTCGACCCCATCGACGTTCAGGACGAGGGGGTACGCGTCGACCGGATGCAAGCCTCCGCCCGAGGGACTGGTGCGCTTGAGAGTCATCACCTCGCCGAACAACGGCGCGTAGCCCTGGTAGCCGAAAACGTACTGGAGGACGGTCCCGAGCTCCTCCTCCGACAACGGGGCGTCCCGGTCGAAGCTTCGGGTCGTCCTACGCGCCAGGAGCGTGTCATACAGCTGGCCCGTCCGCTCGGTCCGCGGAAGCTCCTGCAGAGGGGCGTGCGCCTGGCGGAACGGCTTCGGCGGAGGACCGTAGGTGTCGAGGAAGCTACGGATGATCTCGCCGGTAGGCGGGAGGAGCTCGCCCGTTGGATCCTGGCCGGAGAGGCGCCGCAGGTCGACTCCGCTCCACCGGGTCAGGAAGTAATAGAAGGCGCCGAAGAAGTTCCATTGTGATTCACGGAGCCGGTCGTCTCGTCCCCGCAGCTCCTCGTCGTCTTCCGCAACGAGGACGCCGAACTCGGTCAGACGGCCGACGGAGTCACCATCGATCTC
>Ga0075428_100004034_pt1 | contig 16131 bp, 14 predicted proteins | sample RhiMetdeltSRZDD2_FD_75291 | JGI IMG/M metagenome (GOLD analysis project Ga0075428, IMG submission 75291) | Populus rhizosphere microbial communities from Tennessee, USA - Rhizosphere MetaG P. deltoides SRZDD2 | ecosystem: Host-associated > Plants > Roots > Rhizosphere > Soil | place: USA... | reverse complement strand
AAGCTGCCAACCCATCGCGGCTCGTCGGCCGCGGTCCAACATCGATCCTGCGCATGCCGCCAACATCGCGATCTCACGCGCGAGGTCCACGATCGGCGGTCGCGGCCGTCGGACGCTTACGCACGTCAAGTCCAAGCCCGAACACAACGCGAAGTTCTGCTCGTCTTGCGGGGCGAAGGGAGTCGACCGCTGCGCCGGGTGCAGCACGCCGATCAAAGGGGCGACCATCTTCCCGGCGAACGTCTACGTCATGGACATGTGGACCCCGCCGCATCACTGCGCGGAGTGCGGTTCGCCATTCCCTTGGACGGTAGCCAAGACCGAGGCCCTCCGTGAGGCAATCGAGGAACTCGACGAGCTGAAGCCCGAGGAGCGCCAGAGGCTTCAGGAGTCGATCCCGGACATCATCACGAACACGCCGAAGTCGGAGCCCGCAGCCCTCCGCTTCAAGAAGGCGATCACCAGACTGGGGAAGGGTGCAGCTGAGATGGTGCAGAAGGTGCTCGTCGACGTTGGGACCGAGGCCGTCAAGAAGTCGATGGGACTCTGAGCGCCCTGACCTGGTGCGGCGTGGTGGTCGAGAAGTGGACCAATCCCGAGGGCGTCGAAGTCGACGGAAACCACCGGGGAAGGTCTGGGCGCGAAAGCTGCACGTAGCCACCCCTTCGCGCTACCGGCCCCACATTGCAGAGTAAAAGATCCACCACACTGCGAACATGAAAGCAGCGAGGATGATTCTCCAGGCGGCAACGTCAGCATCGAAGGGGCGAGGACGGCGGTAGGTCGGATGGCGCATGGTCACGGGTGGCGTGCTGCAACGTCCAGGATGGCCGCTGCTGCCCGGCAACGACAAGGGGCGCCAACCATGGGCGCCCCGTCGTCTCGCTCTGTGCAGGCGTGCTACAACACCCGCGCGACGTCGACAGCGGCGCCGTAGCCAGCGGGGGTGAGTGTCGCGAGCAGGAACGCCCGCTCGCGCTCGCATTCGGCGTAGGACGCCATCGCCTTGCGGACGTCTTCGGCCTTGCCGCTGGCGAACATTTCCGACCGGGATCACGATGCGATCTCCGAGCAGGTCGATGTCCTCGTGTCGCATGCGCGCGAACTCCGTTCGGCGGACGCCCGTGCCGGCCACGAACGCGAGCACCGCGTAGTCATTGCCCGAGATCTTGTGCAGCACGTCCATGACCTCCGACCACGCGAGGCGCAGACCGGGATCGCGCTTCTGCACCCTAGGCCGGATGATCTTGGTCGACTTCACTGGGTTCGGCTCGATGCCCGCGAAGCGGATCGCGCGCGTGAGCGCCATCAAGTCGTGCTTGATCGTGAGGCCGGCGACGGTCTCGCGCCTCTTGTCGATGAAGTCCTGCACGTCGCCAACCGTGATGGTGGCGAGCACCTTGTTCGGACCGAAGTGTCTCGCGACTACGCCCAGGTGGGACTTGTAGAACTCGCTGGTTGCAGCTCGTCGTTCACGGCGATCGCAGTCCTTCAAGATCTCGTCGAGGATCTCGGCGATGGTCATCGCCGAGACCGGGTTGCCGTTGCGCCGTTCGAGCATCGCAACCGCATCCTGATGGGCTTCCTGCGCCGTTTCGCGCACGGCTCCCTTGACCCTCTTCTCGTCGACCCGCACGCTTGCGCGCCACCCGTTGGAAGTTTCTTCAACGAACGGCCATTTCGCGACTCTAGGCATTGGTTTCTACTTCGGATTTCAGGTGCTCGTGGGGCAACCGTGGGGCTACGAAGAGTAGCTCGAAGTCGAGCCATGCCATGAAAATGGGGTCCATTGGTCCCACGAAAACCCGAAATCGTTGCCCCACGGAAGCCATCTGATCGACTGAAGTAGCTGTATTCACATAGTTTGGGAGTGCATCAGAGCTGGTGTTCTGCCTGGTCTTCAAAACCTGTGGGGTTCCTCCTTGCGAGGGTCCCGGTGGGTTCGATTCCCATGCACTCCCGCCATTTCGCCGGCCGGCTACGGCCGAGCCACGCGCAGCACCGCGAACAGCGGCAAGTGGTCGCTGCCGAAGGAAGCGCCGACCTCCGCGTGCTCGAGATCGACTCCGTTGCTGGCCAGCACGTGGTCGATCGGGATGCGCAGCGGCCACGGCAGACTGCTGGGCCACGTCGGATGGAAGTCGCTCGGGGTGAGCGGCACGAGCTTCGTCGCTTCGAGCATCGCGCGGAACGAAGGGTTCCACGGCGTGGCGTTGAAGTCGCCGAGCACGATGTGCGGCGCCGGCAAACCCGCGACGACCGCCGGCAGTGCGGCGAGCGCCGTGTTGCGCTGCTCGCAGCGCCGCCTGCTGCCGGGCCGCGGCGTGTGCACGCCGAGCACGCCGACGGGACCGGCCGTGGTCTCGACGACGGCGCGGATCGCGGGAGCCCAGTCGAAGCCGAGCGGGATGACCGCTGCGTCGCGCAGCGGCCACCGCGAGAACAGTGCGACGCCGTAGCAGCCCGGGTCGCGCTGCAGGCAGCGGTGCGGGAATGCCGCGAGGCCGGCGCTGAGACCGTCCAGCCAGGCCGGGGTGACCTCGGAGCAGAACACCACGTCGGGCGCGGTGCGAGACACCTCGTCGAGCGCCGCAGTCACGTGCGTGTTGTTGAAGAGCAGGTTCAGGCTCAGCACGCGAAGTGATGCGCCGTGCTCCGTGGGGCGGTGGTCCACGAGCCATCCGGGCACCACGGCTGCTGCGGGGATGGCAGCGAGCAGCAAGCAGCCGAGGCCGGCGCGGACGCGGCGCGCCGCGAGCAGCACCGCACCACAGAAACACAGCCACAACATCGCGTGCACGGGAAAGCACGCGAGCAGGTCGATCGTCCAGTGCCAACTCGCGACGAACGGAGCGATCGCAGCCGGCACGGCGCACAGGGCCGACAGCAGCAAGAGGTTGAGCAAGCGGACGCGCACCGTCATGACGATGCACCACCATGCCGGACTCGAGCAAAAGCCGCAACGCCCGTTGCCCCGACCGCGCAGCATGGCATGATCCGGGGCTCCCGATGGGCAAGCGCTCGCCGAGCCACGCGGAAATCCTGGCCGAGATCCGGACGTTCGTCGCCAACTGGTTTCGCGATGGCCGCGAGGGTGGCCTCGAGCCTGATACCCCGCTCGTGACGTCGGGCATCGTCGACTCCGCGGGGGTCGTCGAGATCGTCGAGTTCCTCGAGCGGCGGTTCCACGTCGAGTTCAGTGACGAGGACATCTCGCTGCAGAACTGCAATACGCTGCGGGCCTTGAGCGACCTGGTGACGAGCCGGTCGTGACGGAGCGCCTGGCTGGGCTCGATGCAGTCGAAAGTGCGGCGCGGATCGCTAACCTCTGTCCCATTCTCTGTCGACCCATTGGATTGCTCGTGGCCTGCCCGTGACGACGGTACTCCTCCCGATCCTGTTCTCCGCGGCCCCCGTGTTGGCGATCGTGTTCCTCGCTCTCGGCGGGCGGGGATTGTCCGGGTCGTGCGACGCGATGAAGCCGGACGGCAGTTGCCGGCGATGTGGCAGACCACCTGTCGAGGCCGACGGCGCGAGTCGGGTCCCGCAGGAAAAGCCTGGTGGCTCCGGCGGCTGACGCCTTTGGTCAGCGCCGAACGACGGCGACGCGAAAGCCGATGTGGTCGTAGCGGCGCGCGGGTTCGAACCGCAGGCGGAACGCGCTGCGCAGCGCCCAGCCGTCGTCCGACCAGCACCCGCCGCGGCGCACGCGGGACGCGTCCCCGTGTTCGCTGCGCGTCGCGGTGTCCTTCGCATCGTGCAGATCGGGGTCGATGCCGCCGGGCAGTTTCGCGTGATACCAGTCGCGGCACCACTCGAAGATGTTGCCGTGCATGTCGTGCACGCCCCAGGCGTTGGCGGGGTAGCTGCCGACCTTCTGCGCGCGGTTCAGCGAAGGGCCCGGTTCGGCGCCCGCGTATGGCTTGCCCTTGAAGTTCGCCAGCTTGCTGCTGAGCCGATCGCCGAAGTGCGTGGCCGTCGTCGTCCAGGCGCGGCACGCGTACTCCCACTGCGCTTCGGTCGGCAACCGGAACTCCCAGTCGAGTGGCAGCTCGCCCGATCGATGGCCGAGCTCCGTGAGCTTCTGGCAGAAGGCCTCGGCTTCGGCGAAGTTGACGTTGCCGACCGGCAAGTCGTCGCCAGCGGGCAACTCCGCCGTGAGCGGGCCCGGCAGCTCGCCTACGACGCGTCGCCACTGCGCTTGCGTCGCTTCGTACTTGCCGATCCAGAAGCCGACGAGGCTCACCTGGACCTGATCTTCCCCGGGGCGCCGTTCGGGTTCGTGCGGCGGGCTGCCCATGAGGAAGAGGCCGTCCGGGCACCAGCAGAGCTTCACGCCTGCGACCTCGCGCTCGTCGCCGCCCTTGTTGCCGGCGAAGGAGGGGTCGCGCGATTCGAGTTCGGGCCCCGGCTTCACTTTCCCGAGCCGCGCCGCGATGAGTTGCAGCTCGAGCGCGTAGTCGGCCTTCGTCGGATGGCGCGCGACGCCGGCGACGATGCCGCCGCACAGCGAGAAGGGCCGCGCGGCATCCGTGGCCGTCAGTTCGAGGAACAGGGCGGGGCTGCCGTTCACGTCGATCTGCATCGGCACGACGAAGGCCCGGTCGGCGGCCGGCAGGTCCGGCGGCAGGTTCGCCGCGGGAACGCTCTTCTCGAAGCCCATCGAGAACGTCGTCTTGACGCCGAAGCCCGTGATGACGGACCAGAGGCTCGGTTTCTCGACGACCTGCCAGAAATACCCGGCGAGCGCGTCGTCCTCCTGCACGACGTTGAGCAGGGACATCAAGCCGAGCGTGGCCTCGACGAGCGGGTGCAGCGCCACCTCGCGTGCAGGCTCGCTCAGGTTCCCCTGCGCCTGCGCCTGCGTGGCTGCCATCGCACAATCGATCGCGGGCAGCACGCCGCAGCCGAGCAGGCGCACGGGCAGCTTCACGACCGAGGCCGTGAGCTTCTTGCCTTGCTCGTCGCAGACGGTGGCCATGACGGGCAGCAGCTTCGACGTCACCTGCGCGTCCTTGCGCTTGCCATGGTCGGTGATCGTGTAGGTCCAGCTCATCTCCTCCCAGAGGCCGATGCCCTCGTTGCCGAGCGAGCCCGTGAGGCGCTCGCCGAGCACGACGCAGAGACGCAGCAGCCAGCGATCGACCTTCTCACCTCGGCGCAGGCGCAGCGCGAACACGACCTCGTCGTCGCTCTCCCAGGCCCCGTCTTCGGTGCGCGCGTCGAAGCCCGCGGCCATCCGGTTGGCACCCGGGAACTCGGTCTTGGGCAGATCCACCGCCATCGCACCGTTCGGCGGCGGTGGCTGCGGCGGGATGGTGTTGCACGCCGCCGCAAGGCAGGCGATCGACGTCGTGGCGAGGAGACGCTTCAAGAGGATTCGCGCGGTGACCGGCTCTCGCGGAGCAGCCACACCAGCATGCCAACGAGCGCGAAATGCAACAAGCCGCCCCCGTCGAGGCTGCGCCAGAGCGTTTCGCCGATCAGGCTCCTCTGCCGCAGCGTGAGCGCGAACAGCACCGCGAACGCGGACGCCCACCACCAGAAGTCGGGCCCGCGCCGCGGGCCGCGGCAGAAGAGCGCGAACGGCAGCATCGCAGCGGCGAGGTGATAGACGCGCACGAGCGGCGCGAAGAAGACGATCGCGAGCATCACGGCCGAGCATTGCATGGCGAGCCGGTCCGGCTCCGGCCAGGCCCGTGCGCGGATGAACCAGAGCACCAGCAGGCCGCCGAGCAGTCCGGCCCAGGCGAGCTTCGTGAATCGCAGCGCGGTCTCGCCGACGTCCACGACGTTCACCGTGTGTCCTTCCTTGTCGAAGGCGCGGGCCTGCAGCAGGTAGTCGAGCGTGCCGCCGATGCTCGGGCCGCCGTGTGCCTGGACGATCGCGGCGTCCTCGGGGGCGCCGATCGCCTCGGCAATCGTGCGCGCGAAGTCGGCGAGGTGACGCGCGTGTTCGGCCGTGCCGCAGAACGGCCACGGCACGAGCAGCACCGCGGCGAAGGCGACCGCGAGCATCATGGCGGCCGCGCGCGGGCGGCGCATCAGCGGCAGTGCGAGCAGGAACAAGAGCGGCGTGAGCTTGAGCGCCGCCGCGAGACCGAGCCACGTGCCCGCGCGCAGATCGCGCTTCTGCATCAGGTCCGCGACGCCGGCCGCGACGAAGGTGCCGACCAAGAGGCTGAGCTGGCCGTGCGTGAGGTTCTGGGCCAGGCAGCGCTGGAACAGCACGCCGAACACGAGCCACTGCCACCAGCGCAGACCGCCGACCATCGCCATCGCGCAGGCCAGAGAGCGCAACAACAGCGCGGTGCCGAGGCCGAGCAGCAGGCACCAGATCCAACGCGCGAGCGCATCGCCGCAGCACGCCTCGAGCACCACGAACGGCAGCGCCGCGAAGTGGGGGCAGACCCAAGGCCCCGAGTTCGCGCGGTCGCGGAAGATGTCGATGCCGCCCTCGCGGAACTCGCGCGCCACGTCGAGATAGATGTCGAGATCGGCGTAGGTGCCGATGAGGATGAGATTGCGCGCGGCGATGCCGGTGGCCACGAGGCCACAGAGCCAAGGCAGCCAGCGTGACCATGGGCGCCAACGTTCCTGCAGCGTGCGCATCTGCATGGCGCAGGTCTATCGCGGCGGCTCCCCGGATACGATCGCGAGCCGATGCGGAACCGGTTCTGCGTGTGCCACGTGGCCTTCCTGGTGTCGTTCGCCGCTTGCGATGGGCAGGCAGCGCAGGTGCACCAGTTCGACGGGCCGACGATGGGCTCGACCTACGAGGTGAAGTACGTCGGCGCCGTGCCGGTGTCGCTCGTGCGCGCCGTCGTCGAAGCCGAACTCGCCCAGTTCGACCTCGCCTTCAGCAACTGGCGCGAGGATTCCGAGATCGCGTGCTGCAACCGGCATGCGAGCACGGCGCCGTTCGCCGCGTCGGCGCGGTTCCTCGCGGTGCTGCAGCAGGCTCTCGACGTGGCCGCGGCGACCGAAGGAGCCTTCGATCCGACCGTGAAACCGCTCTCCGACCTGTATCGCCGCGCGAAACGGGATCCGCAGCATCGCTTCGACGAGCGGGCGGCCGCGGCTGCGTGCGAGCGGATCGGTTGGCGCAACGTCGAGGTTCGCGACCGCGCCGTGCACAAGAAGCGGCCCGATGTCGAGCTCGATCTCGATGGCATCGTGGCCGGGGCGTGCGTGGACGCGATCGCGCAGCGCCTCGATGCGCTCTCGGTGGAGGCCTTCTACCTGCAGATCACGGGCGAGGTGTATTGCCGCGGCGAGAAAGCGCCCGGTGTGCCCTGGCAGATCGGCGTCGAAGATCCCGCATCGGTCGGCACCGCGGTCGGGGCGCCGATCCGCACGCTGCCGCTGCGCGACCGCGCCTTGTGCACGAGTGGTTGCTACCGCAATGCCGTGCCCGCGAACGGGCGCGTGCTGCATCACATCTTCGATCCACGCACGGGCAAGGGTGCTAGCCGCGGCGTCGTCAGCGTCTCGGTGCTCGCAGACAGTGCGGCTCTCGCGGATGCGCTCGGCACGGCGTTCGTGGTGCTCGGCGAGAGCGAAACCTTGCGCCTGCTGCCAACCACCTCGCGCCTCCTGCCAACACTTCGCCGGCACGCGGAAATCGGCGTGTTGTTCCTGCTCGAGGGCGAGGATGGGTGCTGCCGCGAAGTGGAGGTTGCATGGCCGCGCTGAAGAACACGAAGGTCTTTCTGCTGGGTCTGCTGGGTCTGCTGGTCGCTGGCTGTCAGACGCTGCCCGAGGGCGCCGCTTGCCTGTCGCTCGACGGGAGGCCGCTGTTTGCGGTCGCGCCGGCTCCCGACGCGCGCGTGCGACTCGAGGAGGATCTGGCGAAGGCGCAGGTTGCGCACGCCGCGGCACCGGACGACCGCGACGCGGCGATCTGGCTCGGCCGCCGGCTCGCGTATCTCGGGCGCTACCGCGAAGCGATCTCGACCTACGGCAAGGCGCTCGTGGATCACCCGGGAGACCCGTATCTGCTGCGCCATCGCGGGCACCGTTGGATCACGCTGCGCGAGTTCGGCCTGGCGGAGGCCGACCTTGAGCGCGCTGCCGAAGCTTGCCGCCGAGTGGCGGATGCCATCGAACCCCGACGGCCAGCCGACGCCGGGTCGGCCGCCGCACGGTTCGTTGCACTACAACGTGCACTACCACCTCGGACTCGCGCGGTTCCTGTCCGGGGACTTCGAAGGCGCGGAACGCGCGTTGCTCGACTGCCTCGCGGTGGTGGCCAACGACGAATCGCGCGTGGCCGTGACGCACTGGCTCTGGTGCGTTCGCATGCGACGTGGCGACGCGGCGGGCGCGGCCGCCGTCGTCGCGCCGATCCGGCCGGACATGGACGTCGTCGAGAATCGCTCCTACCACCAGCTCTGTCTGCTCTACGGCGGCAAGCTGCGGCGCGAGCAGATCGCGGAACTTACCGGTAGCGCCGGCGCGGCGCTCGCGTTCGGGCTGGGCCACTGGCAGCTCGTGAGCGGCGACCGGGTCGCGGCCCGGCGCGCGCTCGAGCATCTGGCCGATGACGAGGGTTGGACCGCGTTCGGGGTCATCGCCGCCGAGGTCGAGCTGGCGCGCTGGCGGTAAGGCTCAGGTCCCTGGCCGCTTCGACCTTCGTACAAAAAAGCGGCCTCGGCGAGGCACCACCCCACACCGAGGCCATCCCTGCCACTGGACCCATGCCCAGGCGTTTCTTTCCACGCGCCCTCTAAAGCACGATGCGTGCCACCTTCCCGACGTCGCGCGCATTTTTTCGAGCGAGACACAAACCACTGTCAGAAAGCACATAAGGTGATCATGCTTGACGGCGCGCACGGGCGGCCGCCGACGTCGTCGGATTGCCGTGTCGGGCTGCCGCCGGCGCGTCGAGAACCGGACGATCAATGCGCCTCACCGCGCTCGGCCTGCTTTGCCCGGTCCCAGGCCGCATCCATCTCGGCGAGGCTGCGACCCTGGAGTCGGAACTCGAACTCCTGCTCGACGGCAGAAAAGCGGCGCTGGAACCGGCCGGTCGCGTTCGCGAGCGCCACCTCGGGGTTGACCGCGAGATGACGCGCCAGATTGCAGAGGCTGAAGAGCAGGTCGCCGAGTTCGGCCGCCGTCGCGGTGGTGTCGCCCGAGGTGATCGCCGCGTCGAGCTCGGCCAGTTCTTCGGCGACCTTCGCTCGCGGGCCTTCGCGGTCGGGCCAGTCGAAACCCGCGCGCGCCGCCTTCTCGCCGAGCCGGAACGCGCGCAGCAGGGCTGGCAGTGCCACGGGCACACCGGCCAGAACGCTGGGGCTCTCGCGCCGTTCTTCGCGTTTCTTGGCTTCCCAGCTGCGATAGGCCTGCTCGGCGCCATCCACCTTCTTGTCGCCGAACACGTGCGGGTGGCGGCGCACGAGCTTTCGGGCGGCAGCGGCAGCGACCGCGTCGACGTCGAAGGTGCCCTGCTCTCTTGCCATCTGGCTGATCATCGCGACGTTCACGAGAACGTCGCCGAGCTCCTCCTGCGCCTCCTCGGCGACGCCGCGGCGCAGCGCGTCGGCGGCCTCGAAGGCCTCTTCGACGAGGTGGGGAGCCATGCTGGCCATCGTCTGCGCCCGGTCCCACGGACAGCCGCCGGGGTTGCGCAGGCGGGTTACCACGGCGAGCAACTCATGGATCCCGGGCAGGTTCGGAGGGGGAGTCGAAGGGGCAGCCTCGGTCATGCGGAGAAGGCTATCAGGCGCGGTACAGCCCTCCAGGGCCCAGACGGCGCGGTTTCGGCGTGCGGCGCGCCGGCCGTTCCGTATGGTCGTGGCCTGCTTTGGCGACTCCGCCGCGAACGACGTGACTTCCCACCGCCGCCGCAAGCAGAAGGCCCAGTCGATGGGGCTCACCGACGCCGAGCTTCAGCTCTGCGAGTTGCTCGCCCAGGTGCTCGAGCTGCTGCGGTGGAACCAGGTGCTCGGCTACAGCAATCAGTACTTGCTGCATCAAAAGCTCGGCCTGTCGGCCGAGGAGCGCCACCGCGTCATGCGGGCCGCAGCCAGCGCGGTGGAAAAGGACGGTCGCTTGCAGGACTGGGGCAAACGCTTGATCGAGATCCAGGACTCGCTGCAGCGGATCCACGAGCGGTTGCTGGGCCAGGGCGAAACACCCGGTGACGCTGGTACCGCCGAGGCGGCGAGTGGAGCCTGAGCGGACCCGTACGCCGATCAGCGGCTGCGTGATCTGCTACCAGGAAGCCGATCGCATCGCCGACTGCCTGCGCTCGCTGTCGTTCTGCGACGAGATCGTGGTCGTCGACAGCGGCAGCACCGATGACACGCGCGCGATCGCGGCCGAGCTCGGCGCGCGCGTGGTCGTCAACGCGCCGTTCCCCGGCCATCGCGAGCAGAAGCAGTTCGCGATCGAGCAGTGCCGGCACGACTACGTGTTCTGTCTCGACGCCGATGAACGATGCACGCCGGCGCTGCGTGAGCTCGTGAGCAGTCTGCAGCAGGACGGACTCGGAGCACCCGGCTACGAGTTCCCGCGGCACAATCACTATCTGGGGCGCGTGGTGCGCCACGGGTTGTCCTGGCCCGATCGCAAGCTGCGGCTGTTCGACCGTCGGCGCGGCCGGTGGGGTGGCCGCAACCCGCACGATCGCGTCGAGCTCGGCGCCGGCTCGTTGCCAGTGCGGCTCGAGCCCGGCATCGAGCATCTGAGCTATCGCAGCTTTGGCCACCACCTGCGCACGATCGACTCGTTCTCGCGCATCGCGGCGTGCGCGTTGGCGGCGGAAGGGCGCACCGCGAATCCGTTCGACCTTCTGGTGCGGCCGCCGGCCGTGTTCGTGAAGAGCTTCGTGTTGAGGCTCGGGTTCCTCGATGGCTGGCGCGGCTTCGTCGGCGCCGCGATGGCCGCCTACACCGACTGGAAGAAGTACTGGCGCCTGTGGCGTCTGCCGCCGTCCCGGAGTCGTGCATGATCCGGCTCGCCGACGCGCGCATCCTGCACCTGTTCGCGAACTACAAGTGGACGGGGCCCGCGGATCCGGCGATCCGCTCGGCCGCGCGTTTGCGCGCGCTCGGGTGCGACGTGACGTTCGCCCAGGCGGGCTTCGTACATCGCGGCGGCGAGCACAAGGTCGCCGAAGTCCTGTGGGAGCGCGGCATGCCGGTCGTCGCGGGGCTCGAGTTGCGCAAGCACTTCCGCCCTGCCTCGCTGTTGCGCGACATCGCGTCGCTGCGCGCGTTGTTGCGGCGCGACCGCTACGCGCTCGTGCATTGCCACCTGCCCGCCGACCATCTGCTCGCGACGCTGGCGTGCCGCCGGCTGCCGCGGCCGCCGGTGATCGTGCGCACGCTCTACGAGCCCGAAGCGCCACCGCGCGGCTGGCGCGAGGCGTTCGCGTTCCGCCGCACGGGCGGCGTGATCGTGCCGACCGCGGCGGCACAGCGAGGTGTGCAGAGCCGCTTTCAGCTCGCGGCCGAGCGCGTGCTGCTGCAGGAGCCGGTCACGGAGCGCCGCGACCTCGACGGGCCGGACCAGCGCGTGCGGTGGGGGATCGGACCGGACCAGCGCGTCGTCGGCATCACGGCGCGCATCCAACCGAACCGCCGCTTCGACTTGTTGTGGGCGACCGCACGCGTGGTGGCCGATGCGTTCCCGACCGTACGGTTCGCGCTGCTGGGGCGTGGCAACGAACAGGACACGCGCGTGCACGTGACGGCGCCGATCGCGCGCCTCGGCCTCGCGCAGCACGTCATGCTGCCCGGCTACCAGGCCGGACCGGACTACGACGCGGCGCTGCGCTCGCTCGACGTCTTCCTGTTCCTCGTGCCGGGCAGCGACGGCACCTGCCGCGCCGTGTGCGACGCGATGGCGTTCGGCGTGCCGGTCGTGGCAACGCAGCGCGGCATCCTGCCGGAGCTGCTCGCGGTGCGCCGCGCCGGCGAGATACCGGGAGTCCCGTGCCCGGAGACACCGGAAGCGCTGGCCGCGGAGATCGTCCGGCTGCTGCGCGACGAGCCGCTGCGGCGGCAGCGTGGTGAGGCGGCGTTGCGTCGCGCGCGGCTCGACATGGATCCCGTACGCGCCGCGTTGCGTACGCAGGAGCTCTATGCGCGGCTGCTGGCCGAACCGCCGGGAATCCGCTGATGGCGCAGGCAGCAGAGACGGCCGACCGCGAGATCCTCGACCGTTGGTGGCGCGCGTTCGCGGCAACGGGTCGCCTGCCGGCGGATCTCGAGCTCGTGCAGGGACGACTCGTGCGCGCCGTGTTTCGAGGAACGCTGCCGTCGGGACCGGTCTACGTGAAGGTGATGACCTTTCCGCGGGTCAAGGACCGCTTGCGCTACCTGCTGCGCGAACTGCCCGCCGTGCACGAAGCCCGGCTGCTGCGCGCGACTGCCGCGGCCGGCATCGCCTGCCCCGAAGTGGTCGATGCTCGCAGCGAGCGCCGGTGGCTGTGGCCTTCGCGTTCGATGCTCGTGCTTCGTGCGCTCGTCACTCGGCCCCCAGTCGCGACTCGAGGAGCCGAACCCGATCCGCGTGCGCGCCTCGTCGACGAGGCGGCCACAGCACTGCGCCTGCTCGCGGCTGGCATCCTGCATCGGGATCTGCACAGCAGCAACTTCGTGCGCCTGACTGACGGCACGCTGGCCGTGCTCGATCTGCAATCCGCCACGTTGCGGTGCCGGCCTTGCGCGGCGAAGCGTTCGCGGATTGCGGTCGCAGCGCGACTCGTGCGGGAGCGACCCGAGCTCGAGCCCGCGGTTGCCGCGGCGGCGCTGGTGCAAGCCGGCCTCGTGCGCGATGCAGTCGAGGGCGAACGGGTGCGGCTCCGCGCGGCCCGAGAGCGGGAGCGTTACTGGCGCAGCCGGATCCGGCGCTGCCTGCAGGAGAGCACCGAGTTCACGCGGTGCTTCTCGTTCCGCGGCTGTCTCTACCGAACAAGGGGCGAACTCGGCGAAGGGCGGTGGTTGCATGGTGGCCGTGAACTGCGCATGGCATGGCTCGGTCAGCGCGCGCGTCATTTGTCGGAGGGTCGCCCGCCGCTCTTCCCCGCGTTCTTCCAGAACTGGTGGTGGCGTGGTGGAGGCACGGCGCTATATGTTCCGCGCGCGTGTAGCGAGGGCCGAATCGAGGTAGAGGTGCAGGAAGCATCGGCCGGGTTCGTCCCACACGCGCATCCACGGCCTGATCGGGGGCCATCGTGACTGCGAGAATCACTGGGCCCTCACAACCTGAGCGATCGAGCCATGGCGACGTGGTCTCACCCTCTGTCGATACCACGTCGCGCGCTGCGTGCGATGACCTCGTGCTGCCGTCGATCACGCCTGGCCCGATTCGCGCGCGGCTCGGACCCGTGCGCCGCGTGCTGTTCTTCGGCAAGAGCATGTCGCGGACGCGGTGCACCGGCGCGTTGGTCGAGTCCTTCCGCGCGCACGGAGTCACGGTGCGCTGGCGCAACCTCGCAACGCTGCGCCGCTGGCTCGGCGTGAGCATGGCGCACCGCGCGGCGCGCGCGGAGTTCCGGCGCTTCCGCCCCGACGTGGTCTTCGTCTTCTTCCGCGACCTTCCCGCGGTGCTCGCGGACGAGTTCCGCCGCGACGCCCGACTCGTCATCTGGTGTGAGGAGGCACTCGAAGTGTTCGACGGCTCGGTCGCCGACTACTTCGCGCTCGCAGATCTCGTGTGCATGAGCAATCCGGCCAGGTTCTCGTGGCTCGGCGAACGCGGCCTCGACAACATGGCCTTCTTGATGAGCGGCTTCTCGCCGCGCTTCCATCATCCGGCGAAGGTGCAGCCTTTCCGGCGCGACGTCGCGTTCATCGGTGGCCCTGGCCGGCGCGGTCAACGCGCGTCGTTCCTGGCCAAGATCGGCAGGCGCTTCCAGACCGAAGTGTTCGGTCCTCACTGGGATCGCTGGGAGCACGTGCACGATGGCCTGCGGATCCGACCGCCGATCGACAACCGCGCCTACGCGCGCATCTGTGCTTCGTCGCGCATCGTGCTCGGCGTCAACGAGATCAACGACGACGTCTTCTACTTCAGCAACCGGACGTTCCTGACGCTCGCGTGCGGCGCGTTCCACCTGACGCATTACGTGCCGAAGCTCGAGCAGGTCTTCAAGGACGGCGAACACCTGGTCTGGTATCGCGACGAGGACGAGGCGCTCGACAAGATCGCGCAATGGCTGCACCGCGACTCCGACCGGGCAAGGATCGCGGCGGGTGGGCACGCCGAGGTGATGCAGTATCATCAGTACTACCACCGCGTCGCGCGCATCCTGCATTGGCTGCAAGTAGGTGTGCCGCGCTGGCAGAACGACGCCCGCTGGCTCCCACCTGTGCCGGCAGAAGCCAGCCGGCAGGCCAGCAACGGTTTGTGACGCGCCGCAAACGGCGCAGGCTGCCGAGCTTCATTGGGCGCGCAATGTCAGCGTGGCGCAGCGCGACAGCTTGCGAGACTACGGGCCCCGTGTGTGTCGCTCCGCGGAGCCGGGTCCGTATGATCGCGGCACCATGAAGCACCCCCAACGTACTGCCATTTTCACGTTCCTTTGCCTTGCTGTGGCCATGCCAGCGCAGGAAGGCGAAAAGCCCCAGCCGAAGGAGAGTGCCCCCAAGACCGAGGCCAAGGCCCCGATGGACGACGCGGCCACCGCCAATGACCGCGCGATCGTTGCGCTCGATGCATTCATCGGCAAACAGCAAGTCGACAAGAAGTCGACGGACTGGCGCACGAGTCTGACGGAGCCACCGCTCCAGACTTTCGACGCCAAGTGCGACTACTTCTGGCACGTGGAAACATCGGTCGGATTGGTCAAGATCCGCCTGCTGCCCGACGCGGCGCCGATGCACGTGACGTGTGGTATCTACCTCGCGCGGCTCGGCTACTACGACGGTCTCAAGTTCCACCGCATCATCACGGGTTTCATGGCCCAGGGCGGTTGCCCGCTGGGCACCGGCAGGGGTGGCCCGGGATACACGATCGGGGGTGAATTCACCGGTGGCAGAAAGCACGACAAGCCCGGCCTGCTGAGCGCTGCGAACGTGGCGGGCAACCCGAAATCCGACGGTTCGCAGTTCTTCCTGACGTTCGTGCCGACGTCGCACCTCGACGGCAAGCACACGATCTGGGGCGAGGTGGTCGAAGGCATGGAGACCTTGAAGGCGCTCGAAGACAGAGGCAACCGACAAGGCAGTCCGACGCCCAACTCGCCGACCATCGTGCGCACGTGGATCTCGGTCGCGAACAAGGCCGACGCGCAGAAGCCCAAGGACGCCGAGAAGCCGAAGGACCCCGAGAAGCCGAAGGACGCCGGCAAGCAAGGCAAGTGAGCTGAGCCAGCCGTCGCTCTAGTCGCGCGGCGCTCGGTGCCGCGCGCTACGCATGGTGTCGCTCCGCGGACCCGGGCCTCTATGATCGCCGCACCATGCACCACCCCAAACGAACTGCCATTTCCACGTTCCTCTGCCTTGCTGTGGCCATGCCAGCGCAGGAAGGCGAAAAGCCCCAGGCGAAGGAGAGTGCCGCCAAAGGCACGAAAGCGGCGAAAGACGAAGCGACCACTGCCAAGGACATCGCCGTCGTCGCGATCGACGAGTTCATCGCAAAGCAGAAGGTCGACAAGAAGTCGCCGAACTGGCGCACGACCCTGAAGGCGCCGCCGAAGCAGAAGTTCGACGACAAGAACGACTACTTCTGGCACATCGAGACGACGGTCGGCCCGCTGAAGATCCAGTTCTATCCCGACACCGCGCCGATGCACGTCACGAACGGCATCTACCTCTCGCGTCTCGGCTTCTACGACGGTCTCAAGTTCCACCGCATCATGAAGACCTTCATGGCCCAGGGCGGCTGTCCGAAGGGCAACGGCGAGGGCACTCCAGGCTACCAGTTCGGCGGGGAGTTCACCGGCGGTCGCAAGCACGACAAGGCCGGCGTCCTGAGCACGGCGAATACGGGACAACCCAACACGGACGGGTCGCAGTTCTTCATCACGTTCGACGAACGGCCCAGTCTCGACGGCGGCTACACGATCTGGGGACAGGTCGTCGAGGGCCTGGAGACAACCGTGAAGGCGATCGAGGAGCTCGGCACGGTGGAAGATGTCCCAGCCACGAACCCGCCTTCGATCGTGCGGGCCTGGGT
>Ga0075428_100004030_pt1 | contig 16134 bp, 12 predicted proteins | sample RhiMetdeltSRZDD2_FD_75291 | JGI IMG/M metagenome (GOLD analysis project Ga0075428, IMG submission 75291) | Populus rhizosphere microbial communities from Tennessee, USA - Rhizosphere MetaG P. deltoides SRZDD2 | ecosystem: Host-associated > Plants > Roots > Rhizosphere > Soil | place: USA... | reverse complement strand
TGAGGCCGAACAATCGCTCTTTCAGGAACGGGTCTTTTCCATTCCACAACGCCAGCGCAAAGCACAGTCGGCATTCGCGGTCCGTGATCCCGAGCAACCCGTCTTCCCCCCAGCGATACGCCCGGCTGCGCGCCTGGTCGTGCGGAAAATATTCCCAGCACGTGCCAAACTCCGAATAATCCTCGCGCACAGTCGCCCACTGCCGTTCGCTCAAGTAAGGCCCCCAGCGCTTCCAGTTCTTCTCCCGCCGCGCGTCTTCCGCCAGGCGCCGCTGCTCCGCATCCGCTGCATTAAGGGTGGACGACATAATTTCCAACGACCGCGAAACCTTTAATCATTTCACCCCCACTGGCACGCACCATTTCATTGCTTGTAGCTGACGAGGCCACGAGGCAGCACTTCTGGTCTGGACCTAACGAACACCCAACTCCCCTCTCCGCGAACGCGACCGGCAACTCTCGTCCACGCGAAGCGTCCTGGAGTGCCCAGTGACCTGGCGCTTTCCAATCCCCACACCCTCCACGCCGCCTCCAGCACCCCGTCGGAATTTCCCGTTTCACGCGCCTCTTAGTTCCATTTCCTCCCTTAGGTCTTTTCACGGCGCATAGGACTCCAAATAACCGCACGCCGGACAGCGAAACGTCTCAACGTTGAGTTCAGCTTTACGATCCGCAATCGACCAGACCCAGAATGATAGTTTTCGGGGTTCGCCGGGATGCCACGATTGAACTTTTGGAGAGTTCGCGTGCGCTCGATCAACCAGAAAGCCCTGCTCCATATCACCGGAACATTTAGGACACTTGAGGGGTGGTTTCATAGACAGAGCAAATCACGAAACAGATTTTTGAGCAGCAGGAAAACGTCCGCTGGAACTCGGGCCGCACCTCTGTTATGGTTGTGACGGAACAGCAATTCGTCTGATGCGCGCTAGTATCTACAGGTCGTTGTTCGTGGTTTCCATCGGGATCAACGTCGTTTTGGCCACATTCTTGTTGCGGGCCAACCGTCCCACAAGCGTTTCCAGGGAGCGGCCTTCTTCGACGCGAAGTTCGGAGCGATCGCTGAAAATAGAATCGGCGCCCACGGCAAATTCCGATCCCAAACGCTTTGATTGGAAGTCGGTCGAGTCCGCCGACTACAAAATGTACCTCGCGAACCTGCGCGCGGCGGGCTGCCCGGAAGAAACGATTCGGGACATTATTCGGGCTGACGTAACCAAGCTCTACGATGAGAAAAAGCAGGCCGTCCGGAAGGAATCCCCTAAATTCGAGTACTGGAAGGGTGACAGCTTCATCCGGGGTGTTGGGCGGGAAGCGTGGACGAAGATGCTGGCTCTGGACGAGGAGCGGGACGGTGTTTTGCGCGCGCTCGGCATCGAACCCGAGTATCGGAGGGCAGCGTTAAAGAAAGAAAACGCCAGAGAATGGATGCTGGATTTTCTCAGTGACGAGAAGAAGGAGCACATCGCGCGCATGACGAGAGAGTTGGAGAACGGACTGGCGACGAGAGATCGCAACAGCCTCAGCGGCCAGGATATTCAACAACTGTGGCACGAACATGGCGAGGCGGTGAAACGTCTCCTGACTCCTGAAGAGGCCCTTCAATATGACCTGCGGATGTCCCCACTTGCGGGGCAGATACGCATTGAGACGCGCGCCTTGGATCTCACCGAGACGGAGTTCATTCAATTGTATAAATTGCACGAGGCGCAGCAGCGGGAAGCAAAAGTGGAGCCGGAAAACGCCTTGGTGACGGAACGAAGAACGCAACAATTGCAGGAGCAGATCAGGCAGGCACTCGGGCCAGAGCGTTATGCGGCGTATGACCTGGCGAAAGATCCAAGGTATCAGGCAACGTATGTCTTTGCCACGGAGAGCGGTCTGGGATCACGGCAAATCCAGGAGCTTCACGACACAATCAAGACCGCGGAGCAGGCCACTGCGCGTATCAGGAGCGATCCGGGTATCGCTGCGGATAGACGCGGTGAGGCGCTGGAAGGAATCCGCCGCGAGACCGAGAGAGCGTTACAGACCAAGTTCGGCGAGGCCGCCTGGCAGCAATATCAAAGTCGCGGGCACAATCATTGGCTTGATGCAATGAGTCCAACTCGTCAGTGAATTCCTCGAGAGCGCCAGGCTGCATGACTTCGTGGAATTCGTTTCAAACCTGCCGATTGACCCCTTCCGCAAATACAGTCAACTTCGCTTATGGCATCGCCTGAATTGAACATTGAAAAGCTCACGTCTGGCCAGGGCCGTGCGCCGAAAAAGGGAGAAACCGTGACCGTCCATTACACCGGCTGGTTTACCGATGGCCGGAAATTCGACAGTTCCGTCGATCGCAACGAACCGTTCAGCTTCGTGTTGGGCGCAGGACAGGTGATCGCCGGCTGGGACCAGGGCGTCGCGCAAATGAATACAGGCGACAAAGCGAAGCTCACCATCCCACCCGAGCTGGCCTACGGTCGCGAAGGCTATCCGGGCGCAATCCCGCCCAACTCCACCCTGGTCTTTGAAGTCGAACTGCTCTCCATCGGCTGAGTCAGCCCCTCGCCACCTTGCCATGAGCACGGCCTCTTCAGAGGATCCTCTCGCCCGGCGCATGGCCGCTCTCGGCGTCCTTGAATCGGATATCGAAGAAACTTTCGTTCGCTCCGGTGGGCACGGTGGGCAAAACGTCAACAAAACATCGACGTGCGTTCAATTACTTCATCGTCCCACGGGTATCCAGGTCAAATGCCAGGCCTCACGGCAACAGGGGCAAAATCGTTCCCTTGCGCGCAAACTCCTCCTCAACAAAATCGAAGCCGTCCAAAAAAGCCGCCGCGCCGCGGAGCAGGCCCGAGTCGAAAAGCTCCGCCGGCAAAAACGGGGCCGCAGTCGCGCCGCCAAACAACGAATGCTCGCCGACAAATCCCATCGTGCCAGAAAGAAGGATTCACGCCGGCGCCTTGATGACTGAGCTTTCACCCGCGCTTGCGAACCTCCACCGCCAAACCTGACTTTAGCGTTGTGAAAAACCTATTCCTTCATGTGGTCCTCTGAGACAGGGATTGATCGCCGTGCGGCGCGAATTTCGTAACCGCGAGTCGGAAACCCCCGAGGTTCTTCTGCAGAGCGCTCATATAGGTGAAGAAGACCGGTGTCAGGTAAAGCGTTATCGCTTGCGAAAAGAGTAACCCTCCGACGACCGCCAGGCCAAGCGGACGTCGCGCTCCCGCACCGCTGCCCAGCGTAACCGGCAATGCCGCCATCAGCGCCGCGAAGGTGGTCATCATGATGGGACGAAACCGAATCAGGCAGCCCTGCCGGATGGCTTCGAGCGGCGACTTGCCCTCGCGACGTTGCGCCGCGAGAGCGAAGTCAATCTGCATGATGGCGTTCTTCTTCACGATGCCGAGAAGCATGATAAGACCAACGAAGGAATAGACGTTCAGGTCGATGCGAAAGAGCAACAGGGTTAGCAGCGCACCGAGTCCGGCCGACGGCAGACCCGAGAGGATCGTGAGTGGGTGAATGAAACTTTCGTAGAGGATTCCGAGTACCAGGTAGATGATCAGGATCGAGAGCACTAACAACATCCCAAGTCCGGTGAGCGAGGATTGAAATGCTTGCGCTGCGCCCTGGAACTGGGTCGTGACGCTAGCGGGCAACGTGCGCTGCGCCTCGGCTTTGACCTTTGCCACTGCTTCGCTCAACGACACGCCGGACTTGATGTTGAACGAAATGGTCACCGCTGGCAGTTGGCCAAGATGACTGATGGTTTGTGGACCGACGTTTTCGTTGAGCTTTGTGATCGCCTGGAGCGGGATGAGGTTGCTGCTGGCCGAAGTGACATACAGTTTCGAAAGGACGGATGGGTCCAGTTGGAACTTCGGGTCCAGTTCCAGGATGACTTTGAACTGGTTGTTCGGCGCGTAAATGGTCGAGATCCACGACGAGCCGTAAGCGTTATTGAGTGCGCTTTCAATCTGGTCCGCTGTCACGTTGAGAGAGGACGCCTTGTCGCGGTCAATGACGACGTTGACCTGCGGGTTTTGGATTTGCAGGTCGCTGGTCACCCCTTCGAGTTCGGGCAACTGGCGGAGCCTTGCTTCAAGTTTTGGAGCGGCGCGATACAACTCGTCGAGGTTCGGACTTTGCAGGCTGAATTGATACTGGCTCTTGCTCAGCTGCCCACCGATGCGGATGGTCGGGGGATTTTGTATGAACACGCGAAGGCCCGGTAACGTGGTGAGTTTGGGACGCAACTCGTCCATCACGCCATACACATCGAGCCGACGTTCGGAGCGCGGCTTCAGATGCAGGAAAATGCGCCCATAGTTTTGACCGCCCAGACTACTCGCTCCCGCGCCGCCGACGCTGGAGAACGAGGCGGCGACGTTCGGGTCTTGCTGGACGATAGCGGCGGCGGCCTGTTGATATTTCACCATTTCGTCGAATGACACGCCCTGCCCCGCTTCGGTGACAATGAACACCTGGCTGTTGTCCTCGTCGGGAATGAAGCCCTTGGGAATCTTGACGAATAGGAATGCTGTGACCAGGAGTACGGCGGCTGAGAAGGCGATCACTGTGCGGCGATGGCGCAGGACCCAATCAAGGCTGGACTCGTAATAGCGGAGCATCCGGGCAAAGACACGTTCCGAGGCGTTGTAAATTGCGTTGCGCCTGGTAGCGGGGCTCGTCTCGCCTGCTGCCACGCGCGCCGAGCGCAAAAAGCGACTGCACAGCATCGGTGTAAGCGTCAGGGAAACAAATCCCGAGATGAGAATTGCCACGCAGATCACGACTGCAAACTCGTGGAACAATCGCCCCACGATGCCGCCCATAAAGACAATGGGGATAAACACCGCTGCCAGCGATAGAGTCATCGAGACGATGGTGAAGCCGATTTCTCGCGCGCCGTTCAACGCCGCCGTGAACGGCTCCTCGCCGTGCTCAAGGTGACGAACGATGTTCTCGAGTACCACGATCGCGTCATCCACGACGAACCCGATCGACAGCGTTAGCGCCATCAGCGACAGATTGTCCAGCGTGTAGCCCGCCAGGTACATCGCGGCGAACGTGCCCACCAGACTCAGCGGTAACGCCATGCTCGGGATGATCGTTGCCGAGACATTGCGCAGAAAGACGAAGATGACCAGCACCACCAGCACCAGCGCGATGAAGAGACTGGATTTCACATCATTGACCGACCGGTGAATCGTCTCTGAGCGATCATACAGCATGTGGACCTGCACGGACGCCGGCAGGTAGTTTTGGAACGTGGGCAATAGCTTTTTCACCGCGTCGGCCACGGCGACGGTGTTCGCGCCCGGTTGACGCTGAATGGCGAGCACCAGCGAAGGCTGAATCGCTTGTTGATCGACAAACCACGCGCCGGTTTTGTTGTCTTCTACGCCGTCTACGACTTGACCCAGTTCACCGAGGCGCACGGGGGAGCCGTTCCGGTAAGCCACGATCACGGAACGATACGGCTCGGCCGTGGTGAGTTGCCCGCTCGCCTGAAGCGTGAACGCCTGGTGCGCCCCGTAGAGTGTGCCGAGCGGCCGGTTTACGTTGGCCTGGCGCACGGCGGCTTCCACCTGGTCGATGCCGATCCCGCGACTTGCCAATGCCTCGGGGTTCACCTGGACGTGGACCGCGTATTTTTGCGAACCGAATACGCCTACTTGTGCGACCCCGTTCACCATCGAGATCCGTTGCGCCATAAGCGTCTCTCCGTATTCGTCCAACTGCCACGGCGGCAGCGTGCGCGATGTCAAGGCCAGATAGAGGATCGGTGTGTCGGCGGGATTAACTTTTCGGAAGGTCGGCGGCTGAGGCATTCCGGGCGGCAGCAACGGCGAAGCCTGGCTGATGGCGGCCTGAATGTCTGGCGCAACGTTGTCCACATTACGGCTGAGGTTGAACTGGAGCGTAATCTGGCAACTGCCGAGGGAACTGACCGAACTCATCGAGTCCAATCCGGCAATCGTAGAAAACTGTCTTTCCAACGGCGTGGCCACGGCGGAAGCCATCGTGTCTGGGTTCGCCCCGGGCAAACTGGCGGTCACCAGCACCGTGGGGAAATCCACATTCGGCAGATCGCTGACGGGCAGCAGGCGATAACTCATGATGCCAAAGACTAAAATGCCGAGCATAACCAGCGTGGTCATGACGGGCCGGCGGATGAAGAGCGCGAAGGGATTCGAAGCGGCGTTCGACCGTGAGAACGCAGGAGCGTCGCGAGCGTAAGTCGCGGGCGCGCCTTCAACGCGCTTCAGGTTCAACGTCTCGACGTTCCCATCCTTACTGGCGCGCAGAAAATTCATGGTGTGCTGGCCACGGAATGGCTTCCTTCGTTGTGAATCTGAACACGCATCCCGGGCGCCAGCCCAGGCTGCCCGCTGCTCACCAACTTCTCACCTGCGTGGACACCGGATTCGATGATCGTCTCCTCCCCAATTCGATTCCCAGCGACGATTGGCCGCATTTCCACGGTCAGGTCCGGTTTGACGACGAAGAGATACTGGCCTTGCTGGCCAACCTGCACGGCTTGAGAAGGCACAACCACGGCGTTGGTGCGCGTGGCGAGAGTCAGCGTTACGTTGACGAATTGGCCGGGCCAAAGCACTTCCTCCTCATTCGGAAAACTCGCGCGCAGCGGCACGGTGCCGGTCGCAGTGTCCACAGTATTGTCGATGAGCCGCAGTTCACCGGCGGAAGAATTCGTTTCATGACCGGGCACAGTCGCTTCAACTTTCAGCCTGCCGTTGGCCATGTGCTCACGGATTGGGGGTAACTCCTGTTCGGGCACAGAAAAATCCACATAGATGGGCCGCGTCTGATTTAGCACGACGAGCACGGTATCGTTGTTCTTGACCAGGTTGCCGGCGTTCACGAGCAGCTTGCCAGCGCGCCCGTTGATGGGCGTCGCGATGGTGCAGTAAGCAAGTTGGAGTCTGGCGTTCTCGACCGCGGATTGGTCGGCCAGCACAGTAGCTCGGGCCGCATCGGCTGCGGCTCTCGCCTGGTCGGAAATGTCCGCTGCGACCACATTGTCGTCGAACAAAGTCGTTTCACGACGCGCCTCCAGCATGGCATTGGTGGCCAGCGCGGTGTCCCTGGCCAGGTTGGCCTCTGCTTGGTGCAGCGCCGTCTCGAATGTGCGCGAGTCGATCGTCAGGATCGTCTGCCCCTGTTTCACGGTCTCCCCTTCGTTGAACAAGGCGCGCTCAAGTTGCCCATCCACAAGGCTCTTGACCGAGACGCTGGCGAAAGGCGTGACGTGCCCAATGGCTTGAACCTGGATCGGGACGTCTTTGCTCGTGGCCTCAGCAACAGTTACTGGCGCCACATCTGGCAGGGACCGCAAGTTCGTTGAACGGTGCAAGCAACCGGCCGACAGGAGCAGCAAAGGCAGGGCGAGATTCAAAGATAAGCGAGCGATGCGGGATTTCACCAAGCGCCTCCTCTCATCGGTTGTTGCGTCGCCCGTACATCGGCGGCGGTGCGGGAGGATTCTGCTGCGGTTGCGCACGGTGCTCAAACACTTGGCGTTCGCGGTCCAGTTGTTCGTTGAACGCCCGGTGTTCGGCCTCGTGGCGCTGTTGCAGCTCTCCCGCGGACAGGCCGCGCGGCGGTTGTTGCAGTTCGCGCTGGTGCCAGCGTTCGAGATTTTCGCGCTGAGCGCGCTGCGCGGCCTCCACGCGCGCGCGCTCGGCCTCATTGCGGCGCAATTCGTCCAACGGTGTCGCTGGCGACGGGCGCACGACAGGTCTCGAAGTGGTGCGTGGCATAATCGCAACCGCGCCGGGTGTTGGGGCCGGCCGGAACACGCGTAGTTCTCCACCGCTCGCGCGGCGTGCGACGGATGGAGAATTGACATCCGTCAATTTCATCCGAGGCACGGATTTGCCAGTGAAGCGCTCGATCTGGTCCACGCCGAGGCTGTTGTTGATGATGCGCCTGTCACGGATCTCGAACTTCGTGACGTTCCTCGTCTCGCGCAATAACGTGACGTTCCGAGCGGCAACTACAATGTGCTTGTGCAAATGCGGACGCAAAAAATCTTCGCGGCCCACGAAGCACCACGCGAACGGAGGAATGAGCACGTCCCAGTTGACCGTGGTTTCCCACGCGACAAGCGGTGGCAATGGCGCCCAGCCGCACCAGGCATCACCAAAGTGCCATGAGACCCACCCTGGCCCCCAAACTCGGTCCGGCACCCAGCACCAGCCGCGATGTTCGTGAAAAAACCAGCGCCCATAATGATAGGGTGCCCAACCCCATGGGGCATCCGACACCCAGGTCCAACCGCAATCGGTGTAGGCCCAGGAACCATCCGTGTACGGTCGCCATCCGACATCGACATTATTTGGTGTCCACACCCAGCCATAGGGCTCCAGCCAGAACCACTGGCCGTAAGGCAGGAGTTGGTCATAAAAGAAGCCCGCATCCGCTCCAGGAGGTTGTGTAGAGAAAGCGGGCACAGCTGAAGTGGAAACCGCAGGTGAGGTCGGAGTGTCGATGGATTGGGCCACGGCACAACTCGCCGCTATGCTCAGAGCAATAACAGCCAGAACGATCGTGGATCCGATTTTCATACTTTCTTCTCCTTTTAATTGCGCCAGCGAAAGCCGTCCGGGTGCGCGCTGTTTTGTTTTCCATAAAAGTGTCTTCATTCTTTTTCCGGTGCCGGCCTTTTGCGACTCCCGCTCTCATCTCCAGGCGCCTGAGCTAACCACTAGCGGGCGGTATGCCATTTGATTCTTCGGTGAGGAACCACTCTCTTGCTGAGGATCTTCGCAATATTGCGTCGAAGTTCTGACGCGCTTCTTGGTCATCGCCTGCGCAGAGCTGGTAAGCCGCCGACCACGACTTTCGTCTTAGCCGCAGGACTGCCGAGCAAAATCCTCCGAAAATCGAGGAGTCTGAGGCGTGGCATCCAGCTGGCATAGCGGCGGCTAAAGAAGGAGTCGTTGGCCTGACGGCCTTCAAGCTATGAGACAACATATCCAGCTCAACGCTGCTGAGCGCCGGTGAAATCCCGGCGAATTTACCCGGGCGATGAAGACGAAGATTCTGTTGGTGGACGATGATCCGGCCGTGCGGGAGATGCTGGGCCGGGTTTTGGAGGATCAAGGATACATCGTCCTGCCAGCGGCCAATGGGCAGGAAGCGCTGGAGTTGGCGGCGGCGACTAACGTGGGTCTGGTGTTACTGGATTTGAACCTGCCCGTGAAGAACGGCTGGGATACCTTTGAATGTCTCACGAACGGCGATCCTTTCCTTCCAATTATCATCATCACCGCCCGGCCAAATCAGATTTTTCCAGCATTGGCCGCCGGAGCTGGTGCGCTGATGGAGAAGCCGCTCGATTTTCCCAGGCTGCTCCAAACCATCCGCTCTTTGCTGGACGAACCCGCCGAGACACGTCTGGCCCGCCTCACCGGCAGACCCGCAGACTTCCACTACACGCCGGGACAACACCTGCGGAAATGATGATGATGCGCGCGGCTCAGGGTTCTCTTCGAAACGGCCTTGTGGAGTCGGACAACAATGGCCAGTGCGGCCTCTGTCAACTATGCCAGCAGCGATTGCCCATGAGCGAACTGGTTCCGATCGAGACGGTCCGGCCCCGAATCGCAAGACTGATCATGCGCCGTCACCCCCACCTGCCCGAAACAGCCGGCATCTGTATGGCCGACTTGAACGAGTTCCGCATGGAATATGTCCGCCAAGTGCTGGAAGCTGAGTTTGGCGAACTCTCCGTCCTGGAAGACGACGTGCTGAAGAGCCTCAAGGAGCAAGACCTCCTTTCCAGCAACCTGAATCGCGAGTTCGACACGAAACGCAGTTTTGGCGAACGCCTGGCGGATTTCATCGCCGATTTCGGCGGCAGTTGGAAGTTCATTATTCTTTTCGGTCTGTTCCTGATCGCTTGGATGGTTCTGAACGTGGTAGTGCTTTCCGCCAAGCCACTCGACCCCTATCCGTTCATTCTGCTGAATCTCATCCTGTCCGCGCTTTCCGCCACCCAGGCACCCATCATCATGATGAGTCAGAATCGCATCGAAGCCAAAGACCGTCTGCGCGCCGAAAACGATTACAAGATCAACCTGAAGGCTGAATTGGAGATTCGCCACTTGCACGAAAAGCTGGATCACCTGTTAAAAAACCAATCCAAACGGCTATTCGAAATTCAGCAAATCCAGCTCGAACTCATGCGAGACCTTGCCGAGCGAAGCTCCAACCGCTAGTTCGCTGCGCAACCGCGATTGTGAGTTCGACTTATATCCTTGTCTCGACAGGCTCGCCCGAGTTGCCAAACAACGAATGCGGGCCGACAAATCACATCGCGCCGCAAAGAAAGATTTACGCCGCCGCCTCGATGACCAGGCGCCCTCGTTGAAACCCGATGTAAGAAGGCGGGCAATCTCGTTTCAACTTCACGAACACTCAGCTCCGATGCTCCGCGTACGCGGCCCGCAATCGCACACCAACGCAAAGCGCCCGGAGTGTCCCCGAATTCTCGGTCCTCCCACCTCTTTTCCCCGAAATTCGTTCAAGCACTTTTTTCAAAAAAAATGTCCTCTGGTGTCCACTCGTGTCCGTTCGGGTCCACTCCTCTACATTCAAAAGTGCCCTCCAACGGAACTCGCAAAAACCCATGCTATAATCGGCGCATGAGCCACAAGTGTAATCTTGTAGCGCACGCTGGCAGTCCCGCCGCCGCGGGATGTCGCGGGATGCCATCCGGCAGGCGATCGATTGTACCGGCGCCGCGTCTGCGGTTACCCTGTTCAGGCTCGCTGTTCAAAATGGGACTTTTGGGACTGGGACTGCCCTCGTTGTGGCCATTTTGCTCGGGAAATCGGAAACTTTTTCGGGCCCGGTCCCCTTTTGTACAGTCTCCAAATTTGGGGAATACTCCGCCTGGTGCGGCGAAGCATAAACTGTCACCGTTTGTGCACCGTTGTGTCACCATTTTCGGCCATGCAATTTCCTTATTCGCACCACCGCTGGCACTTGCACTTTCAACGCCTCGAGGTGGTGACATTTTCCATGGCCCGCCGCGCCGTGGCCCTTCCTCTCTCATTGAAAACCTCTCGCCTCTTAGGCACGTTTTGTCTCGACGCTGCATGAAACCATTCGCCCATCCCGCGATGCACGCTTTGTGGTTGATCCTTTGCGCCTTCTCGGCCGCAGCCGACGCCGACACCAACTGGTGGTCCTTGCGTCCGCTGACTAAGCCTCAGCCTCCCACAATCAACCAGAACACTTGGGCGCGCACGCCGGTCGATCAATTCGTCCTCGCCAAATTGCACGAGAATCGCCTGGAACCTTCCGCCCCCGCCGACAAGCGCACACTTTTGCGCCGCGTCTATTTCGATCTCATCGGCCTTCCTCCCACGCCCGAGGAAATCGCAGCTTTCGTCGAAGACAATTTCCCCGATGCTTACGAACGCGTCGTCGACCGCTTGCTCCGCAGTCCCCGCTACGGTGAGCGCTGGGCCCGTTACTGGCTCGACGTCGCCCACTACGCCGAAACTCACGGTCACGATCAGGATCGCCCCCGCACCAACGCATGGCCTTATCGCGACTACGTCGTGCGTTCCTTCAACGACGACAAACCATACGCGCGCTTCGTTGAGGAGCAGATCGCGGGCGATGTTCTGTTCCCCGACGATCCGCAAGCCACCGTCGCCATGGGCTTCCTCGCCACCGGCCCGTGGGACGAAAGCTCCTTGCGCGACATTCGTGAGGACACCATTGACCGCCAGGTCGCCCGCTACATCGACCGCGACGACATCGTGACGACCGCCATGAACACGTTCGTCAGCACCACCGTCCAGTGCGCGCGTTGCCACGACCACAAATTCGATCCCATTTCGCAGGAGGAATACTATGGCTTGCAAGCCGTCTTCGCCGCGACCGACAAGGCCGACCGCACGTACGACATCGACCCGAAAATTCATCTGCGCCGGCGCGAATTGACCGCGAGGAAGCGCGCCATCGAATGCCGCGACAAAGCCTTGCTCGAATCCATGCGCGGACCCGCCTTCGTCCGCGAGCTCGCCGCCTGGGAAAGCTCGGCTCGGGTTCCATGGACTGTCTTGAGCCCCGTGAGCGTGACTGCTTCGAACACAACGAACTTTGTGAACTTATCCGATGGCTCCGTGCTCGCCACCGGCCCGACGCCTGCCAAAGACGTCTACACCGTGAATGTCGCTGGCACTTTCGCGACTCCGATCACCGCGATTCGTCTCGAAGTCCTCACCGATGATTCCCTGCCGCACAACGGGCCCGGTCGCGTCGCTGAAAACGGCAACTTCCACCTGACGGACTTCCGCATACTCGCCGCGCGCGAGAACCAGACGAACGCGGCTTCAGTCGCAATCCGAACCGCCTCCGCCGATTTCAATCAGGCCGGTTGGGAAATCAGTAAAGCCATCGATAAAGATACAAACTCTGCCTGGGGCATCCATCCGCAGGAGGGCAAACCCCATCAGGCCGTCTTCGAACTCGAGAAGCCGCTCGCCGGCACAACCGCCCTCACGTTCGTGCTCGAACAAAACCATGGCCGCACTCACGTGATCGGTCGCTTTCGCCTGTCCATCACCGACGCAAAATCCGCCGGCCCCTTAATCCTGCCGCAGGAGATCACGAAAATTCTCGAAACGCCCGCGGCTCAGCGCACGCCCGACCAATCTGCGGAACTCGCCTGGCACTATCTAAATACCAAAGTCGACGCGGACCTCGCGAAGCTCCCGCCACCCAATCTCATCTATGCCGGCGCGAGCGACTTCGCCGCCGACGGCAGCTTCAAACCCGCAAAGGCCGGGCGGCCCGTACACGTTCTGAAGCGTGGCGACATTAAGCGCGCAGGCGAGTTGGCCCGGCCCGGAGCCCTGGCGTGCGTTCCTGGGTTGTCGTCCTCGTTTGAGTTACCGAACGCGGATGACGAAGGCAGCCGCCGCGCCGCATTGGCAAAATGGATCACCAGCACCAACAACAGGCTCACCTGGCGTTCGATTGCGAATCGCGTTTGGCATTACCACTTTGGCCGTGGTCTTGTCGAAACCCCCAATGACTTTGGCCGCATGGGCGCGCAACCCACTCACCCCGAGTTGCTCGACTGGCTCGCCCTCACGTTGCAGGAAGGCGGCGGCTCCTTGAAAGCCTTCCACAAACTGATCGTGTGCAGCACCACCTACCGTCAATCCTGCGCGCACAATCCAAACTTCGCCCGCGTCGATTCCGGCAATCGCTTTCTCTGGCGCATGAACCGCACCCGCCTCGACGCCGAAGCTATCCGTGACGCCGTGGCTCACATCAACGGCAAACTCGACTTGCGCATGGGCGGCCCCTCCGCGCAGCAATTCGTCATGAGCCCGGGCAAGCACGTCACTCCTAACGTCGATTACTCCGCGTTCGACGTGGACAGCCCCGTCAATTATCGCCGCAGCATTTACCGGTTTGTGTTTCGCACTCTGCCCGATCCGTTCATGGATTCCCTCGATTGCGCCGATGCCTCGCAACTCACGCCCGTGCGCAACGTCTCTATGACCGCCCTGCAGGCCCTGTCCATGTTGAATAATCAATTCATGGTCCGTCAAAGCGAGCACCTTGCCGCGCGCCTCGCCAAAATGCATCCGGAACCAGAGCGCCAAATCGCGGCCGCATACGAACTGACTTTGGGCAGAGCGGCGCGTCGCGACGAAACAAATGAACTGACCGCCTACGCGCAGAAACACGGCCTGGCAAACGCCTGCCGCATCCTTCTCAACAGCAACGAATTCATGTTCGTAAATTGATGAACGCTCCACGGTACAATCCTGTGACCCGCCGCGAATTTCTTTGGCGCTACGGCGGTGGCCTCGGCGGCATCGCGATCGCGCATCTCCTCGGCCAACACGGATTGCTGGCTGACTCGCCTCAGGCTCGCGCCGATCTCAACGGCGGCTTGCACCACCGCGCCAAAGTCAAACGCATCGTCCAAATCTTCCTCAACGGCGGTGCCAGCCAAATGGACACGTTCGATTTCAAACCCGAATTGTTCAAACGCCACGGCCAAAAGTTCGATCCGGGCGGGCATGTCGAAGCCGCAACCAGCGAACCCGGTAACGTCCTCAAGAGTCCGTTCGAATTCGCGCAGCACGGCCAGTGCGGCCGCTGGGTCAGCAGCCTGCTGCCTCACCTCGCCACCTGCGTTGACGACATCGCGTTCCTCATGGCCATGGCTTCCAAAACCAACGTGCACGGCCCCGCCAGTTACATGATGAACAGCGGCTTCGTCAGCCCAGGCTTTCCGTGCCTGGGCGCTTGGATTTCCTACGCGCTGGGCAACTTGTCCGACAACCTGCCCGCCTTCGTCGTTTTGCCCGATGCGCGCGGCTTGCCCTATAATCAAAAAGGGAACTTCTCCTCCGGCTTCCTGCCCGTGGCGCACCAGGGCACCACCATTAATGCAGGCGCGACCGCCCCGATTGCTGATCTTTTCCCCCCGGCCTCGGCCAAACACATTACCAAAGAGAGCGAGCGCGACGGGCTTGCCTTGCTCAACAAATTCAATCGTCAGCATTTGGAGCAATGGCCCGGCGATTCGCGCCTCGAAAGCCGCATCGCCTCCTACGAACTCGCCGCGAAAATGCAACTCAGCGCGCCCGAGTTGTTCGACTTGTCCGGCGAAACCGAAGCCACGCGCAAAGCCTACGGCCTGGACGGCAAAGAGGCCGAAGAGTTTGGCCGCCGTTGCCTCCTCGCTCGCCGCATGTTGGAACGCGGCGTCCGTTTCGTGCAGGTCTGGAGCGGGGCAGGGGGACCCACCAATAACTGGGATAATCACGCCGACATCGTCAAGGAGTTGCCGCCGATGACGCGCTCGACCGACCAGTCCATCGCGGCGCTCCTCAAAGATCTCAAGGCGCGCGGAATGTTCGAGGATACCCTCCTCGTTTGCGGCACCGAGTTTGGCCGCATGCCCTTCGCCCAGAGCGGCACCGGTCGCGACCACAATGGCGGCACGTCAGTAACCTGGCTCGCCGGCGCCGGCATCAAAGCCGGCGTCGCCCACGGCCAGAGCGACGAGTGGTCCTGGAAAGCCGCCCTTGGCCGCACGTATTGCTATGACCTTCACGCCACGATTCTCCACTTGATGGGGATCGATCACGAAAAACTCACGTTCCGCCACAACGGCACGAACCGCCGCCTGACCGATGTGCACGGCGAAGTCGTTCACGAAATCCTCTCATAAACTCGCGCGAGGCATAGCTAATTGAAACGCCGGTTCGGGCCCGCGGAGTTTGTGCCTACGGGCGGTTGCGGCCAGCCCCGGCGCGGCCAGTTCGTACCTCCAGGCGGTGGGCGCCACCGGTCAGGAGCGTTCGTGCCTCCGGGAAATCGGCCGCGCAACGTGGCGCCTTGTGTAGCACCGTGCCGCGTTTGCTCGTCGTACTCCTTCTCTCGCGCGCGATAAGAATCCAAAATGGCCTGGCACTCAGTCTGCACTTTCTTTCGCAGCGCTTCGCAATCCTCCAGGCTGCCAATCTCCTTGATCCGCTTGTGCATTTCAGCCGCAGCCGCGATCGCCATGTCCGCGTGGCCTGCCTCATGTTGCTCCAGCGCGCGGAGGTATTTTACCCACGTCTCCCTCACTGTTGCCGGCGTGTTCGTCGGAGCGATCCATCGCGGCAAAGTGATCAGGATCGTCGTGCTCGTGACGAAGTTATTACAATAGCATTCCCCTCCGCCGGAACCGAAGTTGGCGTGCCATTGGACGTGCCATTCCGTTGCCCCATCGTGCCGGGATTTGTCGTTCCATGGCCGCGTCTGTCGCAGCGATTCCTGGATGTGTCGAATCGACGACCCGGTCATCGCATAATAATTCGTCTTGCGAACAACATCGCTCTGCGCCGGCGCGCGCACTGGCGCCAGGGCAAATGCGAAGCACGCGATCGCCAACGCCAGCACGCGTGCGTTACTTCTCATCGCCATCCCGCACCCATGCTTCGTCGAACGCCACGTGCTTCATGCTCTTCCCTTCGGTCACGAAATAACTGTAGATCACGTGGAGCATCCCATCCCGCCCTTGGATTATGGCCGGGTAGTGGAATTCCCCCTCATTTTGTTTTTCCAGGTGCCGCGTCCA
>Ga0075428_100004029_pt1 | contig 16134 bp, 16 predicted proteins | sample RhiMetdeltSRZDD2_FD_75291 | JGI IMG/M metagenome (GOLD analysis project Ga0075428, IMG submission 75291) | Populus rhizosphere microbial communities from Tennessee, USA - Rhizosphere MetaG P. deltoides SRZDD2 | ecosystem: Host-associated > Plants > Roots > Rhizosphere > Soil | place: USA... | reverse complement strand
TGGCGTAGGTGCGCAGCCAGTCCCGCAAGGCGGCGTCGGGATCGTCGGGGGTATCGGTGGCGGGTTCGTGTCGTTGGGTGGCGCGGTGTTGCCCGGTCACGCGGCAGGCGAATCGCTCGCTGACCCCCAGCACACGCTGGAGATGACGAACGGCTGCCCGCCGGCGTTCCGGGCTTAGAAGTTTCCCTTCGCGATCTCCTTGAGCGCCGCCTTCTCCAGCTCGGACTCCGCCAAAAGCCGCTTGAGGGTGGAGTTCTCGCGTTCTAGGTCCTTGAGCCGTCTGGCGTCCTCGGCCTTCAACCCGCCGAATTGGTTACGCCAGCGATGATAGGTCGCCTCCGACACGCCCAGCTCCCGGCACACCGCCGCGGTGTCCTTGCCCTCAGCTAGTAGCCGATCAGCCGCCGTCAACTTGCGCACGATCTGCTCGGGACTGTGCCGCTTCCTCGTCGCCATGTTCTTGTTGAGCCTTCCTGCCCACGTCGTGGGCCGCAAGACTCTCATAAGCCACGGATCAATCAATCGGGGTCAGGCCACACCCGGCAGCACCCGAACACCCGCGCCAGCATCGCCTGCTGAGCCGAAGTCGGTTCGATGCGATACCGGTAGCGCATCACCATGACCCGACCCTAAAGCCCACCTACGACAACAAAGACAGCCCAGACCGACCGCCGCGCCCAACACAGCGTGGCGCTGGCCCACGCCCATCTGGTGTTCGTGACCAAATACCGACGCGAAGTGTTCACCAATGCGATGCTCACCTTCTCCCGAGCACGCCCTGCGCAGTGTGTGCGCCGAACTCGATGTCGAGTTCGTCGAGTTCAACGGCCAGGCCGACCACGTGCACCTGCTCGTGGCCTACCCTCCGACGCTGGCGATCCCCGTACTGGCGCACCGACTCAAAAGTCGCAGCGCCTACGCGCTGTACCGCGAATTCACCGCGTCGGTGTCCGCGCCGGCATGCGAAGCACCTCTGGTCCCCGTCCTACTTCGCCGTCTCCTGCGCGGTGCACCCCTGACCATCATCAAGCAATACATCGACGGACAAGCCCGACCACTCTGAACGCCCGGCTACCTCCGGCGGCACACGGGATGGGCTCACCCGGACTGAAGTCGGAGGCTTGCGCCCAAGAACTTGGTCAGTAAAACGTTCACCGACCACACCGCACCCGTTAGGCTTCGCAGAGACCAACCGGTCACGACGACCAAGGGGTGGGACATGATTCGCCTACTTTTCGCCGCCGTTGCGATCGCGGGCGCCGCTGTCTGCACGGCGCCGGCCGCGCTAGCCGACCCCGGCAGCGACAACCTGTACTTCGACAGGCCCGGGCGCTACGCCACCGACGTGCCCGGCATGAACTACGACGCCCACCTCGCCGGGCCGTGCGACAACATGGACTTCTTCACCTTCGGTCGCGGCCCCGGCGGTGAAGCCCTCCAATGCCGGTGGATCGCGAACCAGTGGCCTCCAGTGACCACCGGCTTCTGGGTGGCGACCTACGAGTTGTTCGGCGTTCAAGAAATCGGGACCCCCTGCCCGAAGCCACAAGCGGCGGCCCAGTCCCCCGACGGGCGTCCGCTGCTGTGCCTTGGCGCAGACGGCTGGCAGCCCGGGTTCTTCACCCGTGAAGGTTTCTTCCAGGGCTGACCGCTGCCCTAGGGGTTATCCGGCGTTACGCCGGAGCGTCAGACTTGGCGGCTGCCCGAACGCTTCCTTGTACGCAATGCTGAACCGGCCCGGATGACCGAACCGCCATCGGCCGGCGATCTCCATCACCGTGTCGACGGCCGGATCGGCGGCCTGCAGATCGCGGTGCGCGCGGTCGAGGCGCACCCGACGCAGGTACTCCAGCGGCGTTGTTCCGAGGTGGCGACGAAACGTGTACTGCACCGAGCGCGGGGTGACATTGATCGCCGCGGCGATGTCGTTCACCCCGATATCTCGGTGGGCGTTGTCGTGAATGAACGCGATTGCCCGGCGCAACGTCTGAGGTTGCGCGGCAGACGTTTCGACACCGTTCGGCATTAGCCCGTCGATTACCCGGCAGCCGAGATCCCAAACTCGCCCCTAGGCCGATCGCCGTCCTGACACGATCTGCCCATGACCGAACGCATCGAAGTCCAACGCACCATCGCCGCACCACCCGCCGACATCTTCGCGGTCCTGTGCGACCCGCAGGGCCACGTAGCCATCGACGCATCCGGCATGCTGCAGGACGCCGACGGCGACCCCGCGCAGGCCGTTGGCGACAGCTTCGTCGTGCACATGGACCGTGAGGCGCTCAACGACTACCCGCTGGGCAAATACGACGTCACCGTCACGATCCGCGAGTTCGACCAGGACCGACTGATCGCCTGGACGATCCTTGGCCAGATCCGGCCGCAGATCGGCCACATCTACGGCTATCGGCTCGAACCCGCCGACGGCGGCACGCTGGTCACGTCGTTTTACGACTGGTCAGACATCGACCCGCACTGGCGCGAGGCCAACATCTTTCCCGTCGTACCCGAGAGCGCGCTGCGCGCCACCCTGGGCATCCTCGACCGCACCGTGCGCCGCGGATATCCCCGCGGCTAAGGCGTCAACCCAAGGTTGACGAACCAACAGCGTCAACCTAGAGTTGACGGCATGACCGAGCCCGTCAAGATCACCAACCCCGTCCGCCTCGACGACCTGATCAACGCCATCAAGAAGGCGCACGACCAGCCGCTCGAGCAGCTGACCGACGCGGTGATCGCGGCGGACGCCCTCGGTGATATCGCCGACCACCTCATCGGCCACTTCGTGGATCAGGCTCGCAAGTCCGGGGCGTCGTGGACCGAGATCGGCAAGTGCATGGGCGTCACCAAGCAGGCCGCGCAGAAACGGTTCGTGTCCAAGGCCGACGCCGCCCTCGACCCGGAGGCGGGCTTCGGCCGATTCACCCCTCGCGCCCGCAACGTCATCGTCGTCGCCCAGAACAAGGCCCACGGCGCGGGCAACGCCGAGATTGGCTCCGACCATCTGCTGCTGGCGCTGTTCGGCGAGGGCGAGGGGCTCGCGGTCAAGCTGCTCGCCGGTCAGGGCATCGATGCCGACAAGGTGAACAAGGCGGTGACGCTGCCCCCGCGAGTCGACGACATACCCGTCCTGATCCCCTTCAACGGAGCGGCCAAGAAGGTGCTGGAACTGACCTTCCGCCAAGCACTTCGGCTGGGCCACAATTACGTCGGCACGGAACACATCTTGCTGGCGCTGTATGAAGCCGAAGACGACGACGGCACGCTGCACCAGCTGGGTGTCGACAGGGATCGCTTCGAGCGCGAGCTCGTCGCGGCCCTCGAGACGTACACCAAAACCTGATCTCACATCCGCTGCCGGTCTCGCGTCTTCATGATGTGGAGGTGCGACCGTTCGAGGATGTGGTGGCCGAGCACGGCGCGACCGTGCTGCGGGTGTGTCGCGCCGTCGTCGGCCCCGTCGACGCCGAGGACGCCTGGTCCGAGACGTTCCTGTCGGCACTGCGCGCCTATCCCGACCTGCCCGCCGACGCCAACGTCGAGGCCTGGCTCGTCACGATCGCCCACCGCCGAGCGATTGACGTCGGGCGCGCGAAATCCCGCCGCCCCGTGCCCACCGAAACCCTGCCCGCGCGCCCCGCCGCTCATGCCGATCCCGCCGCGCGCGACCCCGACCTCTGGACCGCGCTGCAGCGGCTGCCGACCAAACAACGCCAGGCGGTGGCCTACCACCACATTGCGGGCCTGCCGTTCGCCGAGATCGCCGAACTGCTCGGCAACTCCCCCGACGCCGCGCGGCGCGCCGCCGCCGATGGACTCAAGACACTGCGCAAGCACTACCGTGAGGACGAAACAGCATGACTACCAATCTTTTTGACGAACTGGGCGCCGACGACGGCGCACTGGCCCGGCTGCACCAATGGCTGGAGCACGCCGCCGACACCGGCGGGCTGCTCGACGTCGCCTACCGCACGATCGACACACCTGTCGGCACGCTACTGTTGGCCGCCACCACCGCAGGACTCGTGCGGGTCGCCTACGACGTGGAGGGCCACGACGCCGTGCTGGCCGGGCTGGCCGACAGGATCAGCCCGCGAGTGCTGCGCGCGCCGGCACGACTGGACACCGCGGCCCGGCAGATCGACGAGTATTTCGCCAAGCGCCGCACCGCCTTTGAGGTGCCGGTGGATCTGCGACTCGCGGAGGGTTTCCGACGCAGCGTCATCGAACATCTGCGCGCCATCGGCTACGGCCACCGCGAGAGCTACGCGATGGTGGCCGCCGCGATCGGTCATCCGCGTGCGGTGCGGGCCGTCGGCACGGCCTGCGCCCACAATCCCCTGCCGGTCGTGATCCCCTGCCACCGCGTCGTGCGGTCAGACGGGTCGACGGGCCAGTACGTCGGCGGGCCATTGGCCAAGTCGACGCTGCTCGACCTTGAGGCCGCCTGAAAACGGGAATGAATCCGCGGGCCTGGCGGTAGAACAGGAACATGAAACTCAACGACGCCGCCCGCGAGCTCATCGGCGAGGGCACCGACGCGACACTGGTCACGATCAACCCGGACGGGAGCCCGCAGGCAACCGTCGTGTGGATGGCCTTGGAGTCCACCCCGGACGGCGATGAGCTTGTCGCCGCACACCTGGCCGAATACCAAAAGACCCGTAACATTCGCCGCGATCCGCGGGTGGCCGTCACGATTCTGTCCACCAAGCACCCCAACCAGCAGACGCCTTATCTGACGATCACCGGAACGGCCCGGATCGAGGAGGGCGGCGCGCCCGCGCTTCTCAAGAAGCTGGCCAAGACGATGCTGGGGTCCGACGAGCACTTCCCGCCGCCGAACGCGCCGGAAGGCTTGCTCACCCGCGTCCGGATCGAGAAGGTCGGCGGGCTCGGTCCGGGGGCATCCTGACGCCCAACCGGCTGTAACACGTTTCAGTTTGTGCCATCATGCGTTGATGCGCCGCTGCTTCGTGCTCCTCGTCGCTCTGCTGGCGGCCGTCGCCAGCCTCGTGGCCCCACCCGCGTCAGCGGAGGGTGCGCCGATCGGCAATCTCCATGACACCCTGCGCGTCGAGTACAAGGGCATCGTCGCCGACGTGACCGTCCACGATGTGCTGCCTGTTGATCCTCCGCCTCCGGGCTATGCGGCCACCGGTTCGCCGCGCTGGATCAACCAGGGCGGTCCGTGGAAGGCGCCGATCACGATCCATGTCATCGAGACGCCTACCCCGTTCGCGATGGCCAAGGCGTTCTCGTTCAACGGCGTCACGCCCTACGCCGACGCGTATCAGCCCAAGAACACCGATGCGCCCGATGAGCTGCAATACGCGCTGCGGAACGCTCCGCCCGGCGCCACGGTCAACGGCGCCGTGTACTGGCAGGTCTATCGCGCCCTGGTCACCAACGTGGTGCTGCTCGACCGGCAGACCGGTGAGCACCTGGCGCAGTGGAACATCTGGCAGCCGGGGGCACCGCTACCGTAGAGCCGTGGCCATTCACGTCGCCGCGGCCGTCGAAACCGACCTGCCCGAACTCGCGGAAGTCGCTGCCGTCACGTTCCCCCTGGCCTGTCCCCCGGCGGTGACGGCGGAGAACATCGCCGCATTCGTCGACGAGAACCTGTCGGAGAGGCGGTTCCGCGACTACCTCGCCGATCCCGACCGTGCGGTGCTGGCCGCACGCGAGGACGGCCGAATCGTGGGTTACGTCATGCTGATTCGCGGCGTTCCCGACGACGACGATGTGCAGCAGGCGGTCAAACTGCGTCCCGCCGTCGAACTGTCCAAGATGTACGTGCTGCCCGACAGCCATGGCGTGGGCATCTCCGCGGCGCTGATGACCGCCGCACTGCAATGCGCCACCGATCTCGACGCCAAGTGCGTGTGGCTGGGTGTGAATCAGCAGAACCAACGCGCCCAACGCTTTTACACCAAACATGGCTTTACCATCAACGGCACCAAGACTTTTCGGCTCGGCGCCGGCATCGAGAACGATTACGTGATGGTGCGCCCGCTCTCGTGAGCGCGAGCAGACGCAAAATGACCCGACACGCCGACGATTTGGGGCCTTTACGTCTGCTCGCCAGAAGAGGTGCGTCCGCTCTGACCCGCTGCCGTCAACGCCAGCAGCCGAGACGTCGCCCGCAGATACTTCTTCCGGAAGCCGCCCGCCAGCATCTCGGCGGAAAAGATGGTGTCCAGCTTCGTCCCCGAAGCCACCACGGGAATGCCCGCGTCGTAGAGGCGGTCGGTCAACGACACCAGCCGCAGCGCGACATTCTGGTCGTCGATCGGATGCACGCCGGTGATGAACACCGCTGTGACGCCCTCGATCAACGTCAGATAGCGTGACGGATGCATGGTCGCCAGGTGTGCGCACAACGCGTCGAAGTCATCCACCGTCGAGCCGGGAACTTCGGCGGCACACGCCACCACCTCGTCGTCGCTCAAGGGGTCCGGCGCCGGCGGCAGGTCGCGATGCCGATAGTCCGGTCCGTCGATGCGCACCGACGTGAAAATGCTTGCCAAAGCCTGGATTTCACGCAGAAAGTCCTGCACGGCGAAGCGGCCCTCACCGAGCTGCTCGGGCAGCGTATTTGACGTCGCTGCCACCGACACCCCGCGTGCGACCAGTTCAGACAGCAGTCGCGAGATCAGCGTGGTGTTGCCTGGGTCGTCGAGCTCGAACTCGTCGATGCACACCGCGCTGTAATCGGCCAGCAGGTCAATGCATTCGACGAAGCCGAACACCCCGGCCAGCTGGGTCAGTTCGCCGAAGGTGGCGAACGCCTTGGGCTCCGGCAGGTCGAAGTATGACGACGCGAGCAGGTGCGTCTTCCCGACGCCGAACCCGCCGTCGAGGTAGATGCCGACACCCGGCAGCGTCTCGCGTCTGCCGAACAGTTTCTTCTTGCCCGCCCGCCGCGCGACCGCCTGCTCGCAGAACTGTCGGCACGACTGCACCGCCGCCGCCTGCGACGGCTCGGCCGGATCCGGCTTGTATGTCTCGAAGCTGACGTCGGAAAAGGTCGGCGGTGGAACCAGCTGGGCGATCAGCCGCTCGGGCGTGACACTCGGGTGTCGATCAACCAGATGCGCGACACCGCTGGACCCCTGCACACACGCACCATAGCGACGTGCTGCAATTCTGCGTATGCCTGACGACGGTGCGGGGATGCAGCTGACAGTGCTAGGGCCCACCGATTCGGTGACCGAGGGCCGACTCGCTGACCTGTATGCCTACCCCGGGGACCTGCAGGCGTGCTGGGTGCGCGGCAACATGATCGGCAGTCTCGACGGCGGGGCCACCGATGACGGCAAGGCCGGAGGGCTCGCGGGTGCGGGTGACCGTGCACTGTTCGCGCTGCTGCGCCACCTCGCCGATGTCATCGTCGTCGGGGCCTCCACCGTGCGTGTCGAGAACTACTCCGGCGCCCAGCTTCCCGTCGCCGCGCGCCAGGAGCGTCAGCATCGCGGGCAAGCCGAGGTGCCGCCGATCGCCGTGGTGACCCGTTCAGGCAACCTCGACCCGAGTGCCCGGCTGTTCACCCGCACCGAGGTGCCGCCCCTGATCCTGACCACCAGCCGGTTCCACGACGACACGCGCCGCAGGCTTGGGTCGGTCGCCGAGGTCATCGACGCGTCGGGGCCGGAACCGGACTCCGTCGACGCCGCCACCGTCCTGAAGATCCTGGCGGACCGCGGGCTGTACCGCGTGCTCACCGAGGGCGGGCCGTTGTTCCTCGGCACGCTGATCGAGGAGGGCCTCCTCGATGAGCTCTGCCTGACGGTTGCGCCGATCCTGGTCGGCGGCGGGTCAAAGCGAATCGTGACCGGTCTCGGCAATGTGCACGCCAAGATGCGGCGCAGCCATGTGCTGACCGACGACGACGGCTACCTCTACACGCGCTACGTCAAGGGCGTCTAGCGGGACCATCAGTACATTGGTCAGCATGCGTCGGCGTCGCCTGGTCCGGGTCCTTGGCACCTCGACCGTCGTGCTGTCCACTTTGCTGGCCGGCTGCGCGCCAGGCCTGGCCGCCAATCCGCGCTACGCGACCGACTCCGGCGCGGGCCCGCAGGGTGCGGAGACCACCAAACCACCCAGCGGCCCGCCGCCGATCGAGGCGCCGAAGAACGAGCTGTCCTGGCGGGATTGCACGTCACGGGTTTTCGGTGACGCCGCGGTGCAGCCGTTGCCCGGCGTCAAACTGGAATGCGCCAGCTACGACGCCGACCTCGATCCGATCAACGGCGCCACCGGAGCCGTCAGCATCGGCGTGGTTCGCGCCCGCTCGGCGGAGACACCGCAGGACGCCGGTCCGATCGTGATGACCACTGGATCGGATCTACCGTCGTCGGAGCAACTGCCGGTATGGCTGTCCCGCGCAGGCGCAGATGTGCTCAAGGCGCATCCGATTGTTGCGGTCGACCGTCGCGGCATCGGCATGTCGGGCGCGCTGGACTGCCGCGACCTGTTCGACCGTCAGGAGATGCTCGACCAGGCGCAGTTCCAGTCCGGCGACGATCCGGTCGCCAACCTCGGTGCCATCACCCAGACCGCCACCACCAGCTGCACGGACACCATCGCGCCCGGCGACTCGGCCTACGACAACTCCCACGCCGCCGAGGACATCGAACGGCTGCGCAGCACCTGGGATGTGCCGACCATCGCGCTGCTCGGCATCGGTAACGGCGCCCAGGTTGCCCTCGCCTACGCCGGATCGCATCCCAACAAGGTCGCGCGGCTGGTGGTCGACTCTCCGCTGCCGCTTGGCATCGCCGCCGAGGCCGCGATGGAGCAACGCGTCAAGGGCGAACAGACCGCGCTGGACGCCTGGGCCGCGCAGTGCGTCGCCACCAACTGCCCGCTGGCGCCCGACCCTAAGGGCGCGATCGACGCCCTGCTGGCGGCAGCCCGGAACGGCGACGGGCCAGGAGGTGCGTCGGTCGCGACGGTCGTAGACGCCATCACCACCGCGCTGGCCTACCCACGCGGCGACCGCGTCAACTCAGGCAACGACCTCGCTGCGGCGGTGGCTGCCGCCCGCTCCGGCAACACCAACCAGATGACGAACTTGATCACGGCCGCCGAGACGTTGCGTCAGACCGACGGCCAGTTCGTCAACAGCTGCAGCGACTCGCTGAACCGGCCGACGCCGGACCGGGTTCGCGAACTCGTGGTCGCCTGGCCCAAGCTCTACCCACAGTTCGGCGCCGTCGGCGCACTCAATTTGGTCAAATGCCTGAACTGGCCGAGCGGATCGGCGCCGCAGGACCCCAAGAACCTCAAGACTCCGGTGATGCTGCTCGGCGGGCAAAACGACCCGATTGTCGGCAACGAGGGCGTAGCGGCCGTGGCCGCGACCGTGATCAACGCAGGCACCACGAGCAAGCGGGTGATATGGCAGGGCATTGGGCACGGCGCCAGCATTTACTCGGCATGCGCGCTGCCGCCGGTGATCGGCTACCTGGACAGCGGCAACCTGCCGCCCACCGACACGTTCTGCCCGGCCTGACACCGACCTTTGGGGCCGTCGGTGTACGGTGCGCTGGTGGCGGCTCCTGACTCCATCCGAACCGGCCTGCTGAAAGCATTCGCGCCGCGCACCTCCCCGCCAAGCACGGCAACGGTGCTGCGGTCCATCCTCTGGCCGATCGCGATCCTGCTCATCATTCATCGCAGCTATGTGCTGGCCACCAACGGCTACATCACCGACGACTACGGCCCGGTGTACCGCGCAGTGGTCAATTTCAAGATGGGCTGGGATATCTACAACGAGCACTTCGATCAGGTTGACCCGCACTATCTCTACCCGCCCGGCGGCACGCTGATCATGGCGCCGTTCGGCTATCTGCCGGTCGACGCTTCGCGGTACTGGTTCATCACGTTCAACACGATCGCCATCGTCATCGCGGCGTTCCTGCTGGTGAAGCTGTTCAAGTTCTCGTGGTCGTCGGTCGCCTTGCCCGCCTTGCTCGTGGCGATGTTCTGTACCGAAAGCGTGGTCAACACACTGGTTTTCGGCAACATCAACGGCTGCATCCTGCTGCTGGAGGTGCTGTTCTTCCGCTGGCTGCTCGACGGTGACAAGAAACACGAGTGGTGGGCCGGGGTGGCCATTGGGCTATCGCTCGTCGTGAAACCGCTTCTGGGGCCGCTGCTTTTGCTGCCCCTGCTGAACCGTCAGTGGCGGGCCTTGGTCGCGGCGGTAATCGTGCCGTTGGTGTTCAACGCGGCGGCGTGGCCGTTGGTCAGCGACCCGATGAACTTCGTCACAGGCACGCTGCCATATATCTTCAAGACGCGGGATTATTTCAACAGCTCAATCCAGGGCAATGGAGTCTATTACGGCCTGCCGCTATGGCTGATTCTGTTGCTGCGCATCGTGTTTCTGGCGCTTGTGATCGCGAGCCTGTGGCTACTGAACCGCTACTACCGGACCCGCGATCCGCTGTTCTGGATGACGACGTCGTCGGGTGTGCTGCTGATCGGGTCATTCCTGGTGCTGTCGCTTGGCCAGGGCTACTACTCGATGATGCTGTTCCCCTTCCTGATGACGGTCGTGCTGCCGAACTCGGTGATCCGTAATTGGCCGGCGTGGCTGGCGATCTACGGGTTCATGAGCGCCGACCGGTGGCTGCTCGGGCACTGGCCGACAACAGGACGGTTCCTGGAGTACATGAAGTTCACCTACGGCTGGTGCCTGATGCTCGTGGTGGTGTTCTGCGTGCTCTACTTCCGCTATCTCGACGCCAAGGCCGAAGGCCGACTGGACGACGGCATCGACCCGCCGTGGATCAAGGAAAAGGACACTGCGCCGACGCCGGCATAAGTGCACGTCGGTCGGCGAGACTGAGTTCTTTGCGCCTGCACGAAGAGCGGCGGGCATCTCTGCAGGGCAAACTGACGTTTGCGCCATTTTTGCTAAATCGACACGGTCACGTCGAGCACCGGCGCAGGATCAGTCCTGACGGCCCCCTGATCTCGACCGAGTTGATTCGCTCGCGGGGAGGTCACAGGGAGGCCACGCACATGCCAAGAATCCCTACGGATTCGCTGTCCGTTACGCCGGCGTGGCTCAGCGAGGTTCTCGGGGCCGATGTCTACGGCTGCGAGCTCGAGCAGATCGCCGTGGGCGTCGGGCTGCTCGGCACGCTGTTCCGAGTCCACCTCGACGGAGGACCGGACGTACCCGCATCGGTGGTCATCAAGCTTCCGACGCTCGACACTCAAGTCCGTGCGGCCATCTGTGAGGCCGCCAACTTCTACCAAAAGGAAGTCCGTTTCTACGAAGAAATCGGGCTTGCCAATCCCCTGCCGCCAGCACGCCCGTACTTTGTCGCCTTCGACGAAGCGACACACGACTTCGTCCTTGTGCTCGAAGACCTGGCGCGGCTTCGGCTCGCCGACCAGCGATTCGGCTGCAGCGCGGAGGACGCCGAGGCGGTGATCGACGCCATCGCCCGCCACCACGCCCACTGGTGGGACAGTGACCATCTCACGTCGCTGCCGTGGCTGAAGACGTACGACGTCCCGCCTTTCTCCGCGGTGGTCATCAGCAATTACGAGGCGGCCTGGCCGGTCTTCCTTGAGCGCCTGGGGTCCGATGTATCCCCTGAGCTCCGCGACTTCGGCGACCGGTTTCGGTCGCTGATGCCATGGTTCTTGGAGGAACTCTCGCGCCCGCCGCTCACGTTCTTGCACGGAGACTTGCGGCTTGACCAATTGTTCTTCGGCGTGGCCCCCGACGACCCACCGGTGACGGCGCTGGACTGGCAGATCACCGGGAAAGGCCGAGCCGCTTACGACGTCGGCTATTTCCTGAGTCAGAGCCTCACCACCGATACCCGGCGCAGCTGTGAGGACCAGCTGTTGAAGCGGTACAGCGAACGGCTCGCGGAACACGGAATCATCTATCCCCCAGACCAACTGACCCGCGACTACCGGCTCACCACGGCATGGTGCTTCATCTACCCCGTCATCGCCGCCGGCCGGGTCGACATCGCCAACGACCACCAATTGGAACTGATCCGCGCGATTCTGAACGCCGCCGCGACGGCGATCGAGGACCACGACGTCATGTCACTGAGGCCCGACTGACGATGGCGGAGAGCCGCCGCAACTGCGCCTCCTGTGGTACCTCGAATGAGGAAGACGCCCGCTTCTGTGAGGGCTGCGGCGCATCGCTCGCCCGCGTGTGTGCAACCTGCGGCGTCGAGGCGAGCGCCACCGCGCGATTCTGCCGCGGGTGCGGCGGTTTGCTAGACGATCCGGCCGAGAATGTTCCGATCGCGGCCGCACGCAAGACGGTGACCGTGCTGTTCGCCGACCTGGCGGGTTCAACCAGCTTCGAAGAGCGAGTGGACGCCGAAACGGCGCGGGATGTCATGGGCCGCTACCACGACCTCCTGCGGTCGACCGTCGATCGTCACCGGGTGGGGGTCACGAAGTACATCGGCGACGGCTTCATGGCCGTCTGGGGCGTTCCCGAAATCGGACCCGACGACGCCGCTCATGCTGTCGAAGCTGCGGTCGAGATGCAGGCGCAATTCGTCGACCTCGCCGGCCGGGTCGGCGACGCTCACGGGGTTGAGCTCGCGTTGCGAGTCGCGGTGAACACCGGTGAGGTCGTGGTGGGGCCCGGCGATGCCGACCTCGTCGGCGACGCGCTGAACGTCGGAGCCCGGCTCGAGGCCGAGTGCCCGCTCGGCCGCGTCGTTGTCGGCGAGGAGACGTGGCGATCGACGCGCGGCCGGTACGACTACGAATCCCTCGGCCAGGTTCAGGTGAAGGGTCGAACCGCGCCCGTCGCGGTGTACCAGTGCGGTGGCCGCCAGTCGGAGACCGCTGACGCTCCGTTCGTCGGCCGCGCCGACGAAGTGCGACGGCTCCAAGGCGTCCTTGATGAAGCGATCTCCGCGCGGGCGGCTCGGTTGGTGACGGTCATCGGCGACCCAGGCGTTGGCAAGAGCCGGTTGGCCGCCGAGTTCGCCCGCGCCCATGACAACGTCTGCGTCATCGAGGCTCGGTGCGATGTCGAGGGTGCTGTCGCACTCGCGCCGATGGTCGAGGTCTTGCGGGCGCGGAATCTCGAAACCGATATTCCCGCAAGCATTTCCGAGCGAGAGCGCCTCCTGCGCGACCTCAACGGATTGGTGGCCGGTGTCGCCGGGTCGGTGGAGGAGAGCTTTTGGGCGCTGCGCCGGTTCATCGAGGTGGTAGCCGACCGGCCCGTCCTGCTCGTCATCGACGACATCCAATGGGCGGACACTCTGCTACTGGACTTCATCGAGCACCTGGCCGAGTGGGTGCAGGAGGTGCCGGTCATGGTCCTGGCCCTCGCCCGGCCAGAGCTGCGCGACATCCGGCCCGACCTCGCGACCGTCAGCCGGTGGGTATCCGAGGCGGTCCACCTGGATGGCCTCGACGCCGACGACACCGCGGAACTCGCCGCCAAGGTGCTCGGCGCCAGTGCACTGCCCGACGAACTCCTGCGCCGCCTCCCGTCGTCGACCGGAGGTAATCCCCTATTCGTGCGGGAACTGATCGGGATGCTCGCGTACGACGGCGTCCTGGTTCAGGAACCGAAGGGCTGGCGCCTGACGATCGACGTCGACGCCATCGCCGTCCCGCCGACGATCCATGCGCTCTTGTCGTCGAGGCTGGAACGACTCGGCGCCGCCGATCGGCGGATCGTCGAGATCGCGTCGGTGGCCGGCAGCGACTTCTCGCTGGGCGCCGTGCGTGCGCTCACAGACGTCGACAGAGCAGGAATCGCGTTGTCCCTCAACCGGCTTCGCCGTCTAGAGCTCGCCCACCCGAGCGGGTCCTACGCGGGCGACGAGCCGGTCTGGCGCTTCCACCATGTGCTGATTCGCGACGCCGCCTACCGCCGGCTGCTGAAGTCTGACCGCGCCGACCTGCACGAGCGACTGGCCGACTGGGTGGCAGCGGGCGGGGCCGGCGCTGCGGTCGACCACGACGAGACGATCGCCCGACATCTGGAAGCCGCCCATACCTATCGACTCGAGCTCGGCACCCTCGATAAGCACACCGGCGAGCTTGCCCTGCGTGCCGCCCGCCGCTATGCCGCATCGGGCCGCCGCGCCCTCGACCGCGACGAGCTCGTCTCCGCGGGAACCCAGGCGGCCCGGGGTGCCGCCCTGGCGACCGCCGACGACGTCGTCCACGCCGACCTTCTGCTCATCGGCTGCGAGGCCTTCCTGTCTGCGGGCGACGTGACGGCCGGCGCACCGCTCGTCGACGACCTCGAACGTGTTGCGGGCGACGCGTTGGCGCCCTGGGCCACCTGCTACCGATGTCAGTTCGTTGTCTACACCGACCCGGAGCGGTTGCTAGAGGTCGACGGCCGACTCCAAGGTGCCATCGACGAATTCGGCAAGCGCGAAGATGCGGCGGGACTGTCCAAGGCGCACAGGGTGCGGGCGAGTGCGCGAGCCCGTCTCGGCCGGATCGGCGATTGCGAATCCGACCTCTTCGAGGCGCTCATCGCGGCGCGACAGAGCGGGGACCACCGACAGATCACCGCGGCGCTGAGTGCAGCGCCGGGCGCTGCGCTGTGGGGACCGAGTCCTGTGCCGAAGGCCGGCGGGCGTTGTCTCGACGTGGTCCGGATGCAGCGGATGACGACGGCCGCACCCTCGCTCGAGGCGACATCGTTGCGCTCGCTTGCCGTACTGGAACTGCTTCGGGGCCGGCCGGATAAGGCCCGCACGATGCTCGCCGACGCCCGCCAGGTCGTCGCCGATCTCGGCCTGCGGCACGGCCTGATGGAGACCGAACTGTTCGCGGGAATCATCGAATCGATGGATGGCGACCTGGTCGCCGCCGAGCCGCACTTCCGAACCGCCCTGGAAGGGTTGGACGCGCTGGGGGCCGGCGCGGACGCGGGTCAAGCCGCCGCACTGTTGGCACGGTCGGTGCTCGCCCAAGGCCGGGTCGACGAAGCCGATCGCTACGCCACGGAGAGTGAGCGCCTCGCGGGCCGCAACCTGAAGACGGCGATCGCCTGGCGCGCCGTGCGGGCGGAAATCCTTGCGGCCCAAGGCTGTCACGACGAGGCTGCCGCGCTGGTCCGCGACGCGGTCGCGGTCGCCGCCGGGACGGACTTGGTGCTCGACCACGCTGAGGCCTGCCTCGCAATGAGCCGGGTGCTCGCTGCGACGGGAGATACCAAGGGCGCCAAGAGTGCTCGCGATGACGCCGAAGCGCTATACGCCGCAAAAGAGGTGGCAACCGCGATCGGTCGGGTCGCTGAGCCCGTCGCGTCCTCTACCTCGCCTCCTGCAGCCCGGACGAATATGCGCCTGGCGCGGACGAACCGAGCAAGCCGGACAGTCGACGCGACGTATGGTGCGCGTCAGGCCGGTGATGACGATGGGCGCATCGAATGGCGCTCACTCGCGGTGCGCGGCGAGCGGCTGGCTCTGGTTCGCAGCCGCTATTCCAACGACAACGGGTTTGAGCCGGCCCGTTTGCACGTCTATGAGGTCGGTGATGACGGGCGCATCGAATATGAGGGCCGCTTCGACGACGACGACTTCGAAGGCGCCTACCGCGAACTCGACCGGCGTTACTACGCCGGAGAGGGCATCGAATTCGCCGAAGGGGGTCCGACATCCACCGAATTGATAGTCGCCGTGAACAACAGCGACTACGACCGGGTCGCCGAAGTCTTGGACCCGGACCTTCATTGTGAAACGCGGTCGCGATCGGCTTTCCCGGATCGTTCGGCCAACGACCTGATCGCCAGCTTCAGGGACATGGATACGATGGTGGCCTCGTGGACGATGTGGCTCTGTGCGCTGCAATGGGTTTCGCCAACTTGGTGTGTAACCAGCGGTGACCGGGAAGCCGTCGGACACGACGGCGAGCAATACTCATGGGCGCGGATTCTGGTGCTCGAGGTCAACGACGGCCGAATCGCGACGATCTGTGAGTTCGAGGTCGATGATGAGGACACAGCGTTCGCCTACGCCGAAGACCAGGCGCGGGCAACCACCAGCCGGCTCGCGATCACCAACCGGGCCAGCAGGACGGTGCTTCGCGCATGCAGCGCACTACCGGCCCGCGACGTCGACAGCCGCCTTGACTGGCGCACACTCG
>Ga0075428_100004027_pt1 | contig 16137 bp, 12 predicted proteins | sample RhiMetdeltSRZDD2_FD_75291 | JGI IMG/M metagenome (GOLD analysis project Ga0075428, IMG submission 75291) | Populus rhizosphere microbial communities from Tennessee, USA - Rhizosphere MetaG P. deltoides SRZDD2 | ecosystem: Host-associated > Plants > Roots > Rhizosphere > Soil | place: USA... | reverse complement strand
GGGCGAGCCTCGAGGCAGGCCGCGCGCTGCGCGTCGACCATGTCTCCACTCTCGCCGATGGCCTGGCCCCGCCCATGGTGGGGGAGCTCAACTTCGCCATCGTCAAGCGAAACGTCGACAGCGTGGTGAAGGTGAGCGATGGCGAGATCCTCGATGCCATGCGCATGCTGATGTCGCGATGCAAGCTCGTCGTCGAGCCGGCTGGCGCCGCCGCATTCGCGGCGCTGATGACGCGCCGTGTGTCGGTGTCGCCAGGAGAACATGTCGTCGTGGTCTTGAGCGGCGGCAATGTCGATTTGGCGCAGCTCGCGAGCTGGCTCTGATCCTCACCAACGATGGTAGGCGGGATGTCCCGGTTGCACCGCGACGAAGACGCCGGTGCATGTGGCGCAAATCTGACCGGCGGCCTCGAGAGTTCCGGCAATCGTGGCACGATCGTCGCTCGCCTCGACGAGACGCGCACGCAGGCGGACGGCGCCGTGGGTCGGTGTCGGCCGGCGAAGCTTGATGGTGTATTCGGCGGTGACGGTGCACGGCGGCGAGGCCGCCCCACGGCGCTGCATGAGGAAATGCGCGGCGGCCCAATTGCAGTGACAGTCGAGCAAGGTACCGATGATGCCGCCGCTCAAGACACCTTCGAAGGCTTCGTGCAGCGGCTGAGGTGTCCACTCGGCCGTGACCTCGTCGCCTTCGACATGGCTTTTGACACCGAGGCCTTCGCGGTTGGCCGGGCCACAGCCGAAGCAGCGGTTCTCGGGGGCGAAGGTCTCCTGCAAGCTTTTGGACGCTGGCATGGGGGCTCCTGGCCTCAGTCCTTCTTGGTCGACAGACGGACGAATCCGGCGGGCGGGACCCAACCGGGCGGGGGCGCGCTGCCGCTCCCGAAGAGGAAGGCTTCGCACTCGCGCATCCACACCTCGCGTGCGGCCGGGTCCCCGAGACGCAAACCCTTCTCGTTGACCAGCATCAAGGAGTGCTGCAGCCACAGGGTCCATGCCTCGCGCGAGACCGCGTCATAGATCTTCTGCCCGAGCTCGGTGGCAAAAGGTGGGGCTGCCAAGCCAGGCAGCTCGCGCCCGAGCTTGGCGCAGAGGACGAGCCGGGGAGATGCGTCCGGGCTAGGCGCTCCCGAGGGTTTTTCGCCTCCGGCAGCGGGTTTTGGCACAGGGGGTTGATTCGACATGGTACACTCTTGCCGCTCGGGCAACGGGCTTCCAGCCCCGGACGGGGCCGGCTCTGACGCGGATCAAGATAACAGAAGAAATGGAGACAGCAACCGGTCCCTAGCGCCGCCACTGGGGTCGACTTAAATTCGTGTTTGGGAGGAACCCGAACCGCTGCATTCGTCTGCCCCGGTCGAGGGAAGGTCGATCTTGAGCAAGCACAAAGTACAAAATCCAAAGAGTAAGCCTGGCCGGGAAGGCGTCAAGCCGAAAACGGCCGCGAAGGCGGAAGTCTCGCCTCCCGCGTCCAAGCCCGGCAAGCCGAAGGCTGGACCAGCCAAGCATTCCCCGTCGTCCAAGCCAGTCGCGACCAAAGCCGCTAGACCTAAGTCCAAGCCCAACGCGAAGCCACACAAGACGGTTCCGACGCCAGCGCCGTCCAAGCCGGGGACATCGAAGCGATCGTTCTCCAGCAAGCCGCGGCCCGGCAAGTCGAGCCCCAAGCCGGGTCCGATCCATGCGGCAGCCAGGCCATTGGTGGGCAAGTCGCTGATGCCGAAAGGCGAACCCGGGCGCAGCGCTTCGGCGCGCAACGAGCCGAAGTCCGACGCCGACGCCGCCAACTCCACCGGTGCGAGCCCCGGCCCGCGCATGCAGCAGGTTTTGCAAGCGCAGATCGCTCCATGGCGCCGCGACGAGTTGAGCGACGAGGAAGCGCAGCTGCGCGAGATCAAGCGCATCCCATTGCGTCACGTGTTCGACAACGACGAAGCTCGTCGCCGGTTGGTGGCGCGCGCAGTGTCCCCGGGGAAAAAGCGCTTCAGCAAGCCCAAGACGGCGTCCGGCTCGTAGGGTAGAGCGAGCATCGAACGCGAGGAGATCGCGATCTCGATCTCTGCGTCCAGAGCCGCGGCCCGCACCGCGCCCATCGCAAGCTGCGCAATTCTTCTCTGTCTCTCCGTCGTCGCGTGCGCCGATCCTTCGGGCCTCGAGCGTGGAGACGCGGTTCGCGTCGAATCACACCGATTCGCGGTGAATCCAATCGTGGGGACTTTCCATTCGGCGGACGCCGAGAGCTTGCTGTTCGTGCCGGATTCCGGGCCGGGAGCCATCGCCGTTTCGTTGCAGGACATCAGCTCCTTCGAGATCGGACGCGGGCGTCCGCGCAGGACCTGGTGGGGTGCCTTGGGCGGCGCGGTGGTCTTCGGCGCGGTTGGAGCCTATCTCGGCGCACTGGAGGCCGAGGGGAGCGATTCCCCCGGGTACGAGGCCTACCCTGCAGGCGTCGCGATTGCATTCGCCATCCCCGGCGCCGGGCTCGGAGCGCTCGCAGGCGCCTTCATCCGCGGCGACGAACGCTGGGAGCGCGTCGAGCCCGATCGAATCCGCCAGGGCTCCGAATAGACGAATGACGCGCAGGTGGTGCGATTCTCAGCGCGCGAGAATCGACTGGGCGGCGAGGACACCGGGCAGACAGGTGATGCCGCCGCCGGGATGAGTGCCGCTGCCACTCAGGAAGAGACCCCGAATGGGTGTGCGCGCGCCCACGCACCCGGCCGCGGGACGAAGCAGCATCTGGTCCAGCGCATGCTCGCCGTGGTGCACGTTGCCACCGGGAATGGCGTAGCGCGCGGCGAGATCGGGAGGCGCGAGCACCTGACGCGCCACCACATCCAACCCTTGCGTCTGCTCCGCCAACAATTCGACGACACGATCGCCGAGGCGTTCGCGCGCGCTCGCGTCCCAACCCCTGTCGAGATCGTGCGGTGTGAAGTGGACCAGGACCGACGCCGCCGGTCCCGGCAGGGATTGGATTTCGAGGACGGGACGCGGAGAGATGTTTCGGTACTTGATCGCGTCGAAGGCCTGCTCGATGTCGTCGAGACGCGCACCCGTCTGTGCGAGCTCGATGTCGGTGTCCTCGTGCCCGAGATAACGAATCGGCGTGCGCAACAAGAGCAGGACCTGCGATGTCGTGCCGCGCGAGCGGAAGTGTTCGATCGCGTGCGCGAGACGGATAGGGAGCGAACGCGGCGGCAAGAGCGAGAGAAAGAGCACGGCTGGATGGCACGATGCAGCGACGAGCGGTGCATCGATGCTCTCGCCATCCTCGAGCAGTACCCCTTGCACGTGGGAGGCGGCGGTGCTTGCCGCCACACCGAGACGCACGTGCGCGACCGCGGCGTCGGTGCGGATCTCGGCGCCTTGGCTGCGGGCGGCGCGTTCGAGCGCCGCAACGAGCGCCGGACCGCCACCTTCGAATCCGGGGCCGCGCGCGCACGCTTGGCGCAGCAGCAACGCGTTGCTCCCTGGCGAGCGCGGTCCGAGGAAAGTGGAGGCGAGCGGCGGCAGCGCCAGCGCCGACTTCAACAGATCGTCGGCGAACCACTCGCCGAGCCAGTCGGCGATCGAGAGCGGCGGCAAGCGCAGCAGCTCCAGGAAATCACGCCGGCCGAGTCGCCGTAGACGCATGGCGCGTCCGAAGAGCTCGCGAGCACCCACCGCTTCGACGGCTGTCGGGTCGAGCGCGGGCTCGCACATGAATTGCCGCAGGGCGGGGGCCACGCGCGCCAGGAACGCGTGATAACTCCGGTATTGCTCGCCATCGCGTGCGTTGCGCCGGCCGATCGCGAGCGCTGCTTGCCTGGGATCGCCGGCCAAGTACAAGTTGTCCCCGGGTGTGCCGAGCGCGAGCACGCCGGGAGGCTCGGTGCGCCAGCGCAAGCCATGGGCTTCGAGCTCCAAGGTCGCGAGCAGCTCCCGTTGCACGAGCGTCGTGTCGGCGAAGAAACCGGCGCTTTGTGCGCCGCTCGGGAATTCATCGGCGGCGGCGAGACCGCCGATCCGGTCGCGCCGCTCCACGACGAGAACACGGCGCCCGGCCTTGGCCAGCAGCGCGGCTGCGGTCAAACCATTGTGTCCGGCGCCGATGACGATCACGTCGTACTTCGTGCTCACGCGTCCCCCGATCGCAGCAGCGCTCGCGCTGCGAGCGCCCCCGACGCGCCCATCACGCCGCCACCGGGGTGGGTGCCCGATGCGCACATCCACAGCGAGCCGAGCGGCGTGCGATAACGCGACCAGCCCGCCGTCGGACGCAGGAACAACATCTGATCCAAGCCGAGCTCGCCGTGGAAGATGTTGCCCTCGGTGAGCCCGTACTCCTGCTCGAGATCCCAAGGTGTGAGCACGTGCCGGTGCAGGATGTCGCCGGGAAGCGTCGGGCAATACTCCGCCAATGTCGCGATGACGGCGTCGCCAAAAGCCTCGCGCTTCTCTGGCCAGCGCGATGGCCCCTCGGCCAGATGGTAGGGCGCGTACTGCACGAAGATGGACATGACGTGCTTGCCGAGAGGTGCCACCGTGGGGTCGACGAGCGACGGGAACACGATGTTGAGGAAGGGCCGGCGCGAATACTCGCCGTACTTGGCATCGTCGTAGGCGCGTTCGAGGTAGGCGATGTCGGGCGCGATCGACACATCCCCGCGCAGGTGCGCGCCGACCCCCGGCCGGCAGGTGAATTCGGGAAAGCGGTCGAGCGCCAAGTTGACCTTCCCCGAGCTGCCACGCAGCTTGAATCTCCGGATCCGGCTCAAGAACTCGGAATCGAGATGCGCCGGCTCGATCAAGTTCAAGAATGTCCGATGCGGGTCGAGCGCCGAGACGACGGCGCGCGCTTCGATCTCGTCGCCGTTCGACAGAGCGACGCCGCGCACCCGCCCGCCGCGCACGCGGATGCTCGCCACAGGCGCCTGCGTCAGGATCTCCGCCCCACTTGCTCGGGCCGCGCCCGCGAGCGCCAAGCTGATCCTGCCCATGCCGCCCTTCACGAACCCCCAGGCGCGGTACGAGGCGTCGATCTCGCCCATGTAATGATGCAGCAGCACGTACGCCGTTCCCGGCGAACGCACGCCCAGGAACGTGCCGATGATGCCGCTCGCCGACATCGGCGCCTTCAGATGCTCGCTTTCGAAGAAGAGATCGAGAAAGTCGGCGGCGCTCATCGTCATGAGACGCAATGCCAGCTCGCGCAGCTCGTGATCGAGCGAGCGGAAGCCAAGCCCCAGCCGCCGCAGCACTCCGAGCTCGCGCGGCGAGAGCGACGTGGGATCCGGCGCAGGTGCATCGATCGTCGGCTTGATGAAGTGCGCCAGGCGGCTCATCAGCAGGCCGAACTCCGGGTAGACGTCGGCGTCGCGCGGGCTGAACGCGGCGATCTCGTTCCGCGTGCGCTGTGGATCGCTCCAGCGCGCCAGCGACCGGCCATCCGGGAACGGTGTGAACGTGGACTCGAGCGGCAGGATCTCGAGCCCGTGACGCGGCAAGGCGAGCTCGCGCACGATCCACGGACGCAACAGGCTCACGATGTACGAGCATGCCGAGTAGGTGAAGCCCGGATGGATCTCCTCGCTCACCGCCGCGCCGCCGAGCACGTGCCGGCGCTCGAGCACGAGCACGCGCTTGCCAGCCTTGGCCAGATACGCGGCGCAGGCGAGACCGTTGTGGCCGCCCCCGACGACGATGACGTCGTAAACCGTATGCTTTGGCTTGCCGTTCGTTACGGTCACGCCTTCTTCCTTTCGGGATCGTAGAACGGCAAGCTGGTGACGATGGCGCCGACCCGATGGCGCGCGAACTCCACCGTGACCTCGATCTCGAGCCGCGTCCCGGGCGTGTCGGATCCACGGCGCACGCTTGCGAGCGCGAGGTTCTGCTTCAGGATTGGCGACCAGGCGCCGCTGGTGGCATACCCGACTTGTTTGCCGCGCCCGTCGTAGAGCGGCACGGGCGTGCGCCAGGCGCCGGCCGGCACATGCGGTGGCAAGCCGAAACGCGCGTGCAGAGCCTCGAACTCTTCCCACACGGTCACAAGACCGACGAACGCCGTGGCCGCACCGCGCGCCGACTCGGCAAGCAACGCCGCCTGGCCGACGAAGGGTTCGCGCTCGAGCTTCACCGTCCAGCCCAGGCCGATCTCGCTCGGCGTCGACTTGCGCGTCGGCACCAGGCAATGATTGGCGCTGAAGTAGTCGACACCATTCATGATGAAACCGGCTTCGACGCGCGACACGTCGAGCGCGTCGAGCCCGATCGGAACGATGCGGTGCGCGCGGCCGGCTTCGATCAATGCATCCCAGACGCGCAATGCCTGGGCCGCCGGCACCCAGATCTCGTAGCCCAAGTCGCCGGTGTAACCCGTGCGCGAGATCCACGCCTCGGTGCCGCCGATACACGCCGGCATGATGGCGAAATAGCGCAAGCTCGCGACGTCTGCATCGGTGATCAGTCCCAGGATTTGACGCGACACGGGACCTTGCAGTGCCAATGCGGCGATGTCTCGACTGCTGTCTGTGATCCGAACGTCGAAGCCGCGCGCTTGGCGCGAGAGCCAGGCGTAGGCAGGTTCGGCGGCGGTGACGCGGAAGTGGTCGTCGTCGAGACGCGCCACGGTGCCGTCATCGACCACCTTGCCGTCGTCATCGCACCAGCAGAGATACGTCATGCGCCTGACCCCGAGCTTGCCGATGTCGCGCACCGTGACCCATGACAAGAACGCCGCGGCCTCTTGTCCGTGCACCTCGTACTTGTAGAGCGGGGTGACGTCGAGGAGACCGGCAGTATGGCGAATGGCCTGGTATTCCGGTTCGAGAACCGTGTCGAAGGATCGCACCGCGTAGTAGCCGGCCCATTCCTTCCACAGCAGGCTCGTGCACAGCGCGGCCGTGCGCGGATGGAAGGGGCTCATGATGGGCATGCACGTCGTCCTCGGACTCAGGCGAAATTCCAGGACACCGGCGGTGCCGCGAAGCGCGAGCGCTGGCGCCATGGGGGCGGCGAAGGTTCTACCACAATCGAGGCCGGCCCGAGAAGGGTTCGCCCCACCTTGGAGTTCGCGGAGCTTTTGCTACACTGGCGCCGCTCCGGTCCCTCGCGTCGTGGTCGATGGCGCGCGCACTGGGCGTGGGGTTAGGCGGCGCGACGATGGTGGCAATTCGCTTCGAGCGAGGCACATGTTCATCGTTCTGTTGATCATCACACTCGTCATCGCGTCGGTGATGGCGACCGGCGTGGCACGTCTGTTTCGCCACTCCATTCGCGCGATTCTCGACCGCGTCGTTTCCGAGGACCTGAGCGGCGCCTGGCACCGCTACATGGTGTTCGCCATTTACGTTGTCGGCGTGTCGGGCGGTGTGCGCATCTGGGAGCTGGAGAAGTACATCACCGGGCGTGGCCCCGACGAGCTCCCCGTCGTTCTGAATTCCAACCGTTGGGTGCTCGAGATCTACCGCACGATCATTCAAACGCTGCAGAGCACGGCCTGGCTGCTGCTGGTGTTCTTCGTCTTCGCCCTGGTGGCGTTCGTGATCCTGCGCGGTTTCGAGCTCCGCCGTTCTTCGAGGAGGACCGAATGAGTGCGAGCCCCAAGCCAGGCATCGGCCGGATCGCCTGGCGTGATCTGACCGTGGCCGATGCCGAGCGCGTGCGTGACTTCTACACCGCCGTCGTCGGCTGGAAACCCGAGCCCGTGGACATGGGCGGCTACGCTGATTACAACATGACCGCTCCCGACACCGGCGAGCCGATGGCGGGGGTGTGTCATGCCCGCGGGGTGAACACCGGCATCCCAGCCCAATGGTTGCTCTACTTCACTGTGGCGGATCTCGCGGCGAGCCTCGAGCACTGCGTCGCGCTCGGGGGCGAGGTCGTGCGCGAGCCGCAGGGGTCGGGCCCGGGCCGAATCTGCATCATTCGCGACCCTGCAGGCGCCGTCTGTGCCCTGAGCGAGGCTTAGAACGCGACTTTCCGTCCGTCCCGGAGGGTCGGGGGCGAAGATCCGCGAAGGAACCTGCAACTCGGGCGGGGGAACGGCGTACAACGATGAGTCGCTCCAAATTGCCGGGCCGTCTGGCCCGGCTCGGCGCATTCTCAGGTACCGAACCCACAAACGGGGCCCGAGGCCTCTTTCCATCCGAGAGCAGGTCCATGCGATGACTATGAACCGGCGTCCGCAGCGCGTTCCGATCCTCGCCTCCATTCTCGCCGGCATCCTGATCCTCGGTCTCGTGATCCAGCCCGGCTGTGGCAAGAAGGGCGACGCGGCCCCGCCGCGCGGCGCCGCGGCGAATGGTGCTCCAGGGGCAACTCCCAAGCAACCGCCGGTCCCGGTTGCCGTGGCGGAGGCCCGAACCGGGGAGATCGCCAGCTACTACACGGCCACTGCGACCTTGGCCGCCGACCAGGAAGCCGAGATCCTCGCCCGCGTCTCGGGCGTGGTGCAGAAGCTCGAGTGCGAGGAAGGTGACGAGGTCCGAGAGGGCGCGGCGCTCCTCCTCATCGACAACGACGAGTATCGCTTCCGCTTGCAGCAGGCGCAGGCGGACCGCGCCGATATGGAAGCGAAGCTGGCGCGCATCGGCAAGATGCGCGACCAGGAGCTGGTTTCGGCCGAGGAATTCGAGACGGTGACGAACGATCTCACCGCCGCGAAGGCCGCCGAGGGACTGGCGCAGCTCAGCCTGTCGTACACGAGCGTCGTGGCGCCTTTTTCCGGGCGCATCGTCACCCGCAAGGTCAACGTCGGCCAAACCGTGAACGTGGGCACACCCCTGTTCGCGATTGCCGACTTCACGCCGTTGCTGGCACGCGTGCACGTTCCGGCCAAGGAGTTCCACAAGCTCGAGCCCGGTCAGAGCGTCGAGCTCGCGCTCGAGAGCAATGCCACCCAGATGCGCGGCAGGGTGCGCTTGGTGAGCCCGACCATCGATCCGGCGAGCGGCACGATCAAGGTGACGATCGAGATCATCGACCCGCCCGCGGAGGTCCGTCCCGGCGACTTCGCCCAGGTAAGCATCGTCACCGAACGCCGCGCTGGGCGCACCCTGGTTCCCAAGATCGCGCTGGTCAACGACAAGGGCGAGCAAGTGGTGTACGTCTCCGCCGACAGCACCGCCGAACGGCGCGTCGTCGACGTCGGCTTCCAGGATGATCTGAACGCCGAGATCACGCACGGCGTCACGGCCGGCGAGCGCATCGTGGTGAAGGGGCAGCGGTCGCTCAAGCACGGTGCGGCGATCAAGGTGCTCGAAGGCGAAGCCGCCGTGGAAGTTTCCGACACGACGAGCGCCGAGAAGGACTCCTGATGCGCGGGTTCATCGCAGGCGCCGTGCGGCGCCGCGTCACCGTCGTGATGGCTTCGCTCGCGGTCGGGGCCTTCGGCATGGTCGGCTACGAGCGCCTGCCGCTCGAGCTGTTCCCCGACATCTCTTATCCCTCGCTCACGGTGCAGACCGACTTTCCCGACACCGCGCCGCAAGAAGTCGAGAACCTCGTCACCCGCCCGGTCGAAGAAGCGGTGGGCGTGTTGCGCGGACTCAAAGCGGTGCATTCGGTGTCGCGGCCGGGAGTCTCGGAGGTGACGCTCGAGTTCGATTGGGGCTCCGACATGGACATGCTGTCCATGGAGGTGCGCGAGAAGCTCGATCGTCTGCTGCTGCCCGTCGAGGCCGAAGAACCCATCGTCTTGCGCTTCGATCCCTCGCTCGACCCGATCATGCGCATCGCCCTGTCCGGCACGGGCGAGCTCAACGACATGCGCAATCTGGCCGAGCGCAAGATCAAGCTCGATCTGGAGACCTTGAACGGTGTGGCCTCGGCGCAGATCAAGGGCGGTCTCGAGGACGAAATCTTGGTCGACATCCACCAGGAGCGCCTGGCGGCGCTCGGCATCCCACTGCAGCGCGTGCGCGATGTCGTCGGCGGTTCGAACGTCAACCTGCCGGGCGGCTCATTGCGCGGCAGCGACAGCCATTTCCTCATCCGCACCCTCAACGAGTTCGACAGCGTCGACGAGATCGGCGCCGTCATCCTCGAAGATCGCGGTGGCGCGGTGGTGCGCCTGCGCGACGTGGCGACGGTGCGCATGGGCACCAAGGAACGCGAAGAGATCACGCGCGTCGGCGGCAAGGAGTGTGTCGAGATCGCCGCCTTCAAGGAGGGCGACGCCAACACGGTGACAGTGGCGCGAGGTCTGCGCGAGCGCCTCGACGAATGGAAAGGCAAGCTGCCCGAGGGTCACGAGCTCACGGTGCTCTTCGACCAATCGCATTTCATCGAGCAATCCATCCAGGAAGTGCGCGATTCGGCATTGTACGGCGGATTGCTCGCCATCATCGTGCTCTTCCTCTTTCTGCGCGAGCTCCGCAGTACCTTGATCATCGCCGCGACGATTCCCATCTCGGTGGTGGCGACGTTCATGTTCATGTACCGGATGGACATCTCGCTCAACGTCATGTCGCTCGGCGGACTGGCGCTCGGGATCGGCAACCTCGTCGACAACTCCATCGTCGTGCTCGAGTCCATCCACCGCAAGAAGAAGCTCGGCCTCGGTCTCGGACGCGCGGCGCTCGAAGGCGCCGACGAGGTCGCCGCCGCGGTCGTAGCCTCGACCTTGACGACGGTCGCGGTCTTCTTGCCCATCGTCTTCGTCGAGGGCATCGCCGGCCAGCTCTTCCGCGACCAGGCGCTCACCGTGAGCATCAGCCAGGTGGCCTCGCTGCTCGTCGGTCTCTCGCTCATTCCGATGCTGAGCGCGCTCGGGCCCGCCATCCGCAAAGCGGATCTCGCCGGCCCGCCGCTCGACCTCGGCAACGAGGGCGACGACGAGGCCACGAGCCCGCTGACGTTGGGGCGCTTCTCGCGCCTCTACGACGGCTTCGTGCGCCGTGCCATCGCGCGGCCCTGGGCGACGATCGCGGTCGCGCTCGTGCTCTTCCTCGGCGCCATCGCCTGCGTTCCATTCCTCGGCAGCGAGCTCATCCCGCCGCTCACCGAGGGCGAGTTCGCCTTCGAGATCAAGCTACCGGAGGGCACCTCGCTCGCCGCGACGAATCGCGTCGTGCGCGAGATCGAAGCCAACGCTGCCGCGAACCCTGAGATCGCGCGCACCTATGCGCGCGTCGGCAGCCGGCTCGTCTCGGGTGGCGTGTCGACGAACGCGCTCGGCGAGCACTTCGGGCAAGTCAACATCACGCTCGCGAACCGCACCGACGAAGCGGTCGAAGAGCGCGTCGCTTCGGCGCTGCGCGCGCGCTTCGACGACATGCCCGACGTCGAGGCCCGGTTCGGCCGCCCGTCGTACTTCAGCCTCAAGACGCCGATCGAGGTCGTCCTCTACGGCGAGGATCTGGAGGCGCTCCGAAGCTACTCGCTCGAATTGTCGCACCAGCTGGCGGCGATCCCCGGCCTGGCCGACGTGCGATCGTCACTCGAGGCCGGCAATCCGGAGCTGCAGGTGGTCTTCGACCGCGAGCGCGTGGCGGCGCTCGGGCTCGACTTGAGCTCTTTGTCGACGACGTTGCAGGGCCGCGTGCAGGGCGTGGTGCCGACGCGCTACAAGGAAGCCGACCGGCAGATCGACGTCCGCATCCGCAACCAGGAATCCGATCGCACCTCCGTTTCCGACGTGCGCAACCTCGTGCTCCCCGGGCCGGATGGCAACCCCATTCGCTTGGTGGCGCTGGCGGACGTGCACGTGGACGAAGGTCCGGCCGAAATCCACCGGCTGCAGCAGCAGCGTGCTGCCGTCATCAGTGCCAACCTCGAAGGCAGAAGCCTCGGCTCGGCGGTCGGCGAAATCCAGGACGTACTCGCGCGCGAGGCACCGCCCAAAGGCATCAGCTCCGAGATCGGCGGCCAGAACGCGGAGATGCAGGTCTCGTTCGCCAGCCTGCGCTTCGCGCTCCTCCTCGCCGTGTTCCTGGTCTACTTGGTCATGGCCGCGACATTCGAATCGTTCATCCATCCGTTCATCGTGCTGTTCAGCGTTCCCCTCGGCATCGTCGGTGTCGTCGCCGGATTGCTGCTCACACACACCGAGATCAGCGTCATGGTGCTCATCGGCGTGGTGCTGCTGGTCGGGATCGTGGTGAACAACGCCATCGTGCTCATCGACGCGGTCAATCGCTTGCGCCGAGCGGGGATGGCAAAGGCCGAAGCCGTGGTGCGCGCCGGACACATACGGCTGCGCCCGATTCTGATGACGGCGCTGACGACGATCTTGGGGCTCGTGCCCATGGCCATCGCCTGGGGCGAGGGCGCCGAGCTGCGCGCGCCGCTCGCGATCACGGTGTTGTCAGGATTGTCGGTGGCGACCTTGCTGACCTTGGTGGTCATCCCGGCCATCTACGTCCTGGTGCCATCACGAGTCACGGTCGAAACGGTGAGCGGGCAGAACGCAACGCGCGGAGGCACGCCATGACATTGCCGGAGTTCGCGATCAAGCGTCGCGTGTCGATGCTGATGCTGATCACGAGCCTCGCCGTGCTCGGCACCGTCGCGCTCTTCCGCCTGCCGCTGGCGTTCTTGCCCGACTTCGAGCAACCCATGCTGTTCGTGCAGCTGCCCTACACCAACGCCTCGCCGGCGCAGGTGGAGCGTCTGGTGGTGCGGCCGGTCGAGGAAGCCCTCGGCTCGGTGGGGGGCTTGCGCAACATGTGGTCGCACATCGGCGACCAGGGCGGGACCATCGGGCTCGAGTTCGACTGGGCGCAGAACATGAAAGTGGCGCGCACCGAGGTCTGGGAGAAAATCGACCGCGTCCGGCGCGACCTTCCGGATGACATCGGCGACATCATGGTGTCGAACAACTGGGATTCGCGCGAGGCCGACCAGCCCATCATCGAAGGCCGCCTGGCGTCGAAGCGCGACCTGAGCGAGAGCTACGATCTGCTGGAGCGCCGCATCGTCAAGCCGCTCGAACGCATCCCCGGTGTCGCGAACGTGCGCTTGGACGGCGTCAACCCCAGGGAAGTACGCATCAACCTCGACGTCGAGGCGCTCGAGGCTCACGGCATGGACGTGCGCTCGGTCATCACCTTGCTGCAGCGCTCCAACTTCGATCAGTCGCTCGGCAAGATCACCGACGGCGATTCGCGCTGGTCACTGCGTATGGTGGGCTCGTTCAAGACGGTCGACGAGATCAGCGAGTTCCCCATTCGCGCCGACGGCTTGAGGCTGCGCGACGTCGCCGAGGTGCGCTACGAGGAGCCGCCGCTCGAGTACGGCCGGCACCTGGATGGGGATTTCGCCATCGGCGTCACCATCTCGCAGGAATCGAAGGCCAACACCGTCGAGGTGTGCGACGCGGTCGACAAACGCATCGCCGCCATGAACGACGACCCCGAGCTCGAGGGCGTCAACTTCCTCACCTGGTTCAGCCAGGGCAAGGAGATCCGCAAGACGCTCAAGGACCTCACGTTCACCGGCATCTTCGGCGCGATCCTGGCGGCGATGGTGCTGTACGCGTTCCTGCGCCGCGCCTCGACGACCCTGGTCTCGGTGTCGTGCATTCCGTTCTCGCTCATCGTCGCCTGCGGCTTCGTCTGGGCGCGCGGCGGTTCGATGAACACCCTGACCTTGCTCGGCCTGATCGTGGCCATCGGCATGCTGGTCGACAACGCCGTCGTGGTGATGGAGAACATCTTCCGCCACCAGGAAATGGGCGAGGATGCCAAGGAGTCTACGCGCCGCGGCTCCGCCGAGGTCGCCATCGCCGTCACCGCCGCGACCTTGACCTCGGTGATCGTCTTTTTGCCGCTCATCTACAACAAGCCGAGCGAGATGAACCTGTACTTGAAGGAGCTCGGCATCAGCGTTTGCGTCGTCATCCTGGCCTCTCTCTTCGTCAGCCAGACGCTGATTCCACTCGCCACTTCCTGGTTCATCAAGAAGGCGCCGCGGCCGAAGTCGGCGCGCATGATCCGCTTCGAAGACGGCTACCAGCGCCTGCTCGTGTTCAACCTGCACCATCGCTGGCTCACACCGGTGATTCTGGTTCTGGCGCTCGCATCGGCATACATCCCGTTCAAGAAGGTGGACAAGAACTTCGACACCAACGAGAGCGAGCTCTTCGTCCAGGTGAACTACGACTTCAGCGAGAACCTGTCGCTGGATCGCAAGGAGGAGTTCGTCGACCGGGTGGAGGCCGCGCTCGAGCCGCATCGCGAGGCTTTGCTGGCGCGTTCCATCTACAGCTTCTGGAGCGACGGCTGGTCGATGACGCGTATCTATCTCGACGAGGGCAAAGCCAACGAGGAGAACATCAGCACCGTGCGCGCGCGCTTGCGCGAACGCCTGCCCGAGATCGCCGGCATCAAGCTCGAGGTGGCGGAGTCGAATCAGTTCTGGCGCCAGGATCGCGGCAAGCGCATCGCCCTGCAGCTGGTCGGTGAAGACTCGGAGGTCCTGGGCGAGCTGGCCGAAGAAGCCAAGCGCCGCATCGGCGAGATCCCCGGTCTGGTCGATCCGTTCGCGGGCAGCGAGGAAGGCCAGCAGGAGATCCACGTCGAGATCGACCGCGAGCGCGCCGCGCGCATGGGCGTGGCGGCGGTACAGCCGGCGCAGGTGATCGGGCTCACCTATCGCGGCCAGCGCCTGCAGCATTTCCGCACCGCCGACGGCGAGCGCGAGATGCGCGTGGCGCTCGACGAGAAGGAAACCGAGAGCACGTCGCAGCTGCACAATCTCCCGGTGTGGACGGCAGACGGCGACAAGATCCCGCTCGCGTCGCTGGCGTCGTTCGAGGAGAAGGCAGGGGAGCGCAACATCAACCGCGACAATCGCCTCACGAGCGTGTGGGTCGGGGCGCGTTTCGACGAGGGCACGCGCGAAGGCTACATGCCGCTCGTGAGCGCGGCGATGGAGGGCCTGTCGTTCCCGTACGGTTATTCGTGGACGTTCGGCCGCTGGGAGGAACGCCGCAAGGAAAAGACGCAGGAGTTCCTCACCAACCTGCTGCTCGCGCTCTTGCTCATCTTCGCCGTCATGGCGTCGCTGTTCGAGTCCGCGGGCCAGGCGATGACTCTGCTCCTGTCGTTGCCGTTCGCGCTCGCCGGCGCCTTTTGGACGCTTTATGCCACCGGCACCGATTTGGACCAGCCGGCCGCAGTCGGCCTGCTGCTATTGATCGGTACCGTGGTCAACAACGGCATCGTCATGCTGGCCCACGTCAACCACTACCGCGGCGAAGGACTGGCGCGCGAGGAAGCCTTGGTGCGCGGCTGCCGCGAGCGCCTGCGCCCGATCGTCATGACCGCTCTCACCACGCTCATCTCGCTGGTGCCGATGGTGGTGCAGAAGCCGTCGCTGGGCGGCGTGTACTACTACTCGATGGCGCTCGTCATCATGGGCGGACTGACGTTATCCACCTTCCTCACGCTCATCCTCATGCCGACGGCGACTACCCTGGTGGAGGACAGCAACGGTTGGCTGGCGCGGCTGGCTCGCCGCATCGGTCACCGCGTGCGAGTGCGTGGGCGGCAAGAAGCGCTAGCCGACTGAACTTCCTTCGGACGAGGCCGTTGGTAGATGGCGATCGTCTTTCGTCGGCTCGCTCGTCGCCTTCGACCCCGTCGATCCGAAGCGAAGCGCACCCCACATCGTCAACGACCTCGACAGCCAACTGACCTCCCGCGTGACACCACGCCTGCAGGAGTGGGCGCGAGATCGCCTCCCGCGGGTGGCATGCCCCTCTCTCCCAATCGAATCGCTGAGCGCCACGGCGTCGCCGCGATCACGGCAGAAGCCATTCTGCGCCGGAGGTGCAGCCATGCAGCGACGCGTTCCAATCCGCAACCCCGAGCCGGACGGGGCCACCAAGCGGGGAGGGCCGGTACGGCTTCTCGATCGCGTGCGTGCGGCAATCGAAACGCGTCACTACAGTCGGCGAACCGAGCGCGCGTACATCGGGTGGATTCGGCGGTTCATCGTCGCGAACGGCAAGCGACATCCTGCCGAAATGGGTGCGAGGGAAGTCGAAAAGTTCCTCTCGACCCTCGCGACCGAAGCGAAGGTGAGTGCGTCGACGCAGACAAGCACTCGCCGCCATCCTGTTCTTGTACCGCGAAGTCTTGGGGGTGGATCTCGCCTGGTTGGATGGGCTGGTGCGCGCGAAGCGTCCCGCGCACTTGCCGGTCGT
>Ga0075428_100004020_pt1 | contig 16151 bp, 15 predicted proteins | sample RhiMetdeltSRZDD2_FD_75291 | JGI IMG/M metagenome (GOLD analysis project Ga0075428, IMG submission 75291) | Populus rhizosphere microbial communities from Tennessee, USA - Rhizosphere MetaG P. deltoides SRZDD2 | ecosystem: Host-associated > Plants > Roots > Rhizosphere > Soil | place: USA... | reverse complement strand
GTGGCCCGGACGAGGTCGTGGCGGCGCTCGACGAGGACACGTCGGAACGATGGGTCGAGGGAGCCGTCGGCGAGCTCCGCGTCAATTGCGGCAAACGTCGCGGGCTCGACGAGCGTGATCGGAAACGCCCGGTTCGCGATCGAGTTCGCACGGGTCGGCGCATCGCCGCGATAGAGCGCCTTCGTATCGGCGAGATATCGCGCGAGATACGGCCGCGTCAGATCCATGTGTTCAGGTCGCCAGAAGCCGCGCGCGATCGCGCGGCCCATCCCCGGCGTGGTGGCCTCGTCGAACAGCTCGGCCCAGGCCGCCTCTTTTCCGGCAGCGGTCAGCAGGCTGGCTCGGGCGTTGGCGCCGGCCTCGGCGCCGGCGATCGTCAGGTCGATCGCGCATTCGTTGTCGATCTCTTCCTTGCTGACGAGGCCGAGGACGGCGAGCCGGGCGATGATCGCCCAGTGCAGCTCCAGGCTCGGCTGGCAGCCGACCGGCAGAGACTGCCCGTCACGCCAGGTTCGGAGCCTTGCGACGTCGTCGTCGGTGACGGCTGTCTCGATCGCGACGCGGACGAACGCCAGCTGGGCGTCGCTCCCGGGCTCGGCGGCCGCAACGAGCTCCATCGACCGTGCGCTCAGGGCGGCCAGCCGTCCCTCGCGATGCTCAGGCCGCCCGAGCCGGTCGATCAGCTCGAGGCAGCTTCGAAGCAGGATCCTCGTCGTTCCGATGTCGCGGGTATCGCCGAGACCGTCGAGGACGATGGTGAGCGCGTCGTTCACGGGCAGCTCGGCATCACGAGCGGCATCGAGGACGGCCATCCACAGCACCGCCCGGGCGAGCGGCTCGTCGATCTGCGGGATGGCACCGAGACGAACGCGATCGAGCGTTCGCCCGTCGAGGCGGACCTTCGCCCACGTCAGGTCGTCGTCGTTGAGCAGCAGGACGGCAGGTGCTCGCTGGCCCGTGAGGACGTCGACGCTCGTCAGCTCGCCGGTGATGTCGACCTCCACGCGGTCCCGCCGGACGAGGCGATCGCCGTCCTCGTCGAACAGCCCGATCGCGATCCGATGTGACCGCAGGGTCGGCCACTCGGGAGGTGCGATCTGCTCGACGGCGACGGAGCGGTAGCGCCCGTCCGGCCCGATGTCGAGCCGTGGTTGCAGCGTTGCGATCCCGGCGGTCTGGAGCCATTCCGCCGCCCACGGCTCGAGGTCGCGACCGCTCGGCCGTTCGAGCGCGTCGAGGAAATCGACGAGCGTCGTGTTCCCGAATGCGTGCTCCGCGATGTACGCCTGCAGGCCGGCATCGAACGCCTCCCGACCGACCCACGCCGCGAGCTGCTTGAGAACGCCGGCGCCTTTCGAATACGTGATCCCGTCCATGTTCTGAAGCGCTGCCGCACCGTCGACGACATCGGCGACGATCGGATGGGTCGAAGGCAAGGCGTCCTGCCGATAGCCCCAGTCCTTGTCGTCGAGCACGAACGACGCCCATGCCGTCTTATGCCGGGTGGCCTCGACCGCCGTCCGATACCCGAGATACGTGGCGAACGACTCGTTGAGCCAGAGGTCGTCCCACCAGCGCAGGGTCACGAGGTCGCCGAACCACATATGCGCGAGCTCGTGGAGCACGACCTCAGCGCGGCCGCGGCGTCGGTCGTCGGTGACCGGCGACCGGAACAGGAAGTCGTCGCCGAACGTGACGAGGCCGGCATTCTCCATCGCCCCGCCGATGTTGGGCAGGAAGATCTGGTCGTACTTGTCGAACGGGTAGGCACGCCCGAAGACGCCTTCGAAGTAGTCGAAGCCACGCTTCGTCGTGTCGAACAGCTCCTCGGCCTCGAGATACGGCGCCATCGAGCGGCGGCACCACACGCCGAGAGGCGTGCCGTGGTGCTCTGTCGTCGCCGAGTGGTACCTGCCTGCGGCAAGCGCGAAGAGGTACGTCGAGAGCGGCGCCGTCGCGGCGAAGACCCAGCGGCCCGACTCCACCTGGCGTCCAGCCGCATTCGAGAGGACCGTCCAGCCCTCCGGCGCGGTCGCCGTCACTGAGAACGGCGCTTTGAGATCCGGCTGGTCGAAGCAGGCAAAGATCCGCTGGGCGTAGTCGAGAAACGACTCGCTGTAGATATAGGCCTCGCCATCCTCGGGGTCGACGGATCGCTGGAGGCCCTCGAGCGAGGCCGAGAACTCGGCGTCGGCATCGACGACGACCTCGTTCTCGGCGGCGAGGTCGTCGAGCCGGATGCGGGCATCGTCAACGACGTGCGCCAGGTCGAGGGTCCGGCCGTTCAGGACGACCGACCGGAGGTTCGGCACGCGGTGCTCGATGAACGTTGAGCGGCCAGGCTCGCGGCACTCGAACCGGACCCGTGTGCGCGATCGGAAGGTCTCGGCGCCCGTCGTGAGATCGAGCTCGATGCCGTAGTCGCGGACGGCGATGAGCGCGGCGCGCTCGATCGCCTCGTCCCTGGTCAGCGATTGCACGCGCATATCCTGCACGAACGCGCGGTGCGCGAAAGGCGCGTACCGCGATCCGAAGATGGAACTTTTCGAGGCCCGGCGCGGCCTGATGATGTGAACGCGGAGCCGATCCGCGTCGCAACCAGGTGGTGGAATGGACCGAGAGCTCGTGATCCGGGCGAGGGAAGGCGATCATGACGCCTTCGCGCGCCTGGCCGCGGGTTCGATCGGACGGCTCAACTCCATCGCCCGGCTCATTCTCAGTGACTACGCGCGCGCCGAGGACGCCGTCCAGGATGCGTTCATCGACGCGTGGCGCGACCTTCGCGCACTGCGCGATCCAGATCGCTTCGACGCCTGGCTGAACCGGCTCCTGGTTCGGGCCTGCCAGAACGTGAGGCGCCTGGATCGTCGCCGCGGACTGATCGAGCTGCCGCTCACTGCGGACGGCCCGGCCTACGAAGACCTTCAAGCGTCGGTGGCGAACGCCGACGAGCTCGAACGCGGACTGCGCCGCCTGACCATCGATCAGCGGACCGTCCTCGTCCTGTCCTTCTACCTCGACCTCCCGCTGGCCGACGCGGCCGCGACGCTCGGGATCCCGCTCGGGACGATGAAGTCGCGGCTCAGTCGCGCGATCGATGCCCTTCGGGCCGCGGTCGACGCCGACACGCGCCGGCCGGCCCAGCGCGCGGAGCGATTGGCATGAACACCCAGCGAGACCTCGACCTGCTCTTGCGCGTCCACTACGAGGCCCGCGCCGACCGAACCGTCCCTGACGGCCAGCTCGCCGCGATCCTCGACCACACGGCCGGCCGGCGGCAACGACCCGCCTGGCTCGCCTCCCTGAGGAGCCCAACGATGTCTTCAACCGCCATTGCCGCCCGACCGGCGATCCCACGCGCGGCGTGGCTGCTCGTCGCGGTCGGCGCTCTCTTCGTCATCCTCGTGGGTGCCCTGGTCATCGGGCGCTCGCAGCCGCCCAAGCCGCCGTTCAATGGCCTGATCGTGTTCGGACGGATGAGCGACGCCCTGGGCGACACCGTCGTCTACACCATCAACCCCGACGGCAGCAACGAGAAGCAGCTCCGACCCGAGACCTACGAGGGGCCGTTCTGGTCGCCGGACGGCAAGCAGATCGGCATCGGTCACGCGGTCATCAACGCCGACGGCTCGAACTACCTGGTTTGGGATCAGTCCGGCAATGCGTTCCACGTCGAGTGCTGGGACTGGTCGCCGGATGGCGAGCGGATGCTCTGCGAAGGCTTCAGTGATGACGTCGAAGCCGACGTCCAGATTCACGGCATCTATACGGTCCGAGCGAGCGATGGCGGCGACCTCATCCGGGTCACACGGCCCGGCCAGGGCGCCGTCCCGGTCGGCTACAGCCCGGACGGCAAGACGATCGCGTACTTCGTTTCGCTTCCCGCGAGGGAGGACGGCAAGCTGTGGCTCATCGACGTGGACGGCTCGAACGAGCGCCAGGTTGGAACGCTCGTCGGGTTCCCCGGGGGTTGGGCGCCCGATGGTCGCTCGATCTTGTTCCACAGCGCCGGCCGGCTCTACAGCGTCGACGTCGCAAGTGGCCTGGCGACGCCGATCTTGATCAAGGGCGCCAGCGAGGCCCAGATCTTTGGCGGCGTCTGGTCGCCGGACGGCACCCGGATCCTCTTCCGTCGCTACATCTCGGACCACAACCTCGATCTCTTCACGATGCTCCCGGACGGCACGGACGTCGTCCGGTTGACGAATACGCCCGAAGAAGAACGGTTCATCGACTGGGGCACGCACCCGCTCGAGTGATCCTCGATCGTCCAGTGCTGCGGCCGGCCTACCTGGGCCGGCCGCTTCTTTCGTTACCTGGACCGATTTCGTGTGCTAATGTGTGCGCATAACCGCGCACACTCAGAGGTCGTCGATGGCTCTCGCTCGGACGAATCTCACACTCCCAAAGGAGCTTCTGCGCGAGGTGGACAAGCTGGCTGGTCCCCGTGGCCGCAGCCGCTACGTCGCCGACGCCGTGGCCCAGCGCGTCAAGCGGGATCGATTGCTTCGCGCGCTCGACGCCTCTTTCGGGTCGCTCGTCCCAAAGGGCGGTCGGCCGATGACGCGAGACGAGGTAAGCGCCTGGGTCGAGGAGCTGCGGTCTGAGGAGACGGACTGACCGTGCGCTTTCTGCTCGATTCAACCGTCCTGATCGACCACGCCAACCGCGATGTCGAGGCGATGCGCCTTGTTCGGAGCCTGATCGAGGAAGGGCACGACCTTTTCACGTGCGACGTCGTCACATGTGAGGCGCTTTCGAAAGGTGACGCTGGCGATGTGCGTTATGTCGAGGCGCTCCTCGATGCCCTCGAGTACGTCTCGACGACTCCCCAGGCCGCCCGACACGCAGGCAAGGCTCGCCGAGAGCGCCACGCCGCTGGCGGAAAGCGCGCGCTCGGCGATGCGCTGATCGCCGGCATCGCCGCCGAGCTGGAAGCGATTGTCGTGACGCGGAATCGGCGGGACTTCGCCCGCCAGGGGATCGAGACGCTCGAGTACTAAGCCCGGAGGCGTTCGCCGATTCGGGCAGCGGCCGCGACCACTCGCTGCGTGACGTCAGCTTCGCGCTTGCCCGGGAAGCGGTAGGTGGGTCCGTGGACGTGGACCGCGGCCACGATGTCACCGCCGCCGTCGGCGATCGGTGCGGCGACCGAGGTGATGCCGTCGGCGAACTCATCCTTCACCCAGGCGTAGCCGTCGCGCCGGACGGCCTGCAGTCGTTCAAGCAACCCGCTCGCGGTCGTGATCGTGCGCTTCGTGAAGGCCTCGAGCGGCGAGGCGAGGAACCGCGCGACGGCCGGGCTCGGCATGAACGCGAGGAAGATCTGGCCGGATGACACGGCGTGCATCGGCACGCGCGTGCCCGTCCAGTCGCGGACCTGGACCGGATTTGGGGAGTCAACCTGGTCGACATAGTGGACGGTCGAACCGTCGCGGACCCCGAGCCCGGCGGCCTCACCGGTGAGCTTCGCCAGGTCGGCGAGCTGCGGGTGGGCGATCGCGACAAGCCCGCGCGTCGCCCGCGCGCTGCCGGCCAGGGCTGAGAGGCGTGCCCCGAGGCGATATCGCGCATCGCCGGGGAGTTGCTCGACGACGCCCTCACTCGCGAGCGCGGACAGGAGCCGTGCCGCGGTGCTCTTCGGCAGCCGTGTGCGTTCGGCCACCTCCGTGACGCCGAGCGGCCCGTCGGCGAGGACGCCGAGCACCAGAAACGCTCGTTCGATCGATTGCACTCTGGACATGGCTCACCCCGCTCGGTACGCTGTCGCCGTTCCATCATACGGCATGGTTCCGCATTGTGGAACACCGAACTGGCACAACTGCAGCGGAGTCGAAGCGGAGCGCATGACCGACCAGGGCGATCTCCAGGACATCGACCTCGCGAGCCTTTCCGACGACGAGCTCGTCGAGCAGATGCACAACGACCTGTACGACGGCCTCGCGCCGGCGATCACCGAGGGCACGAACCTCCTCCTCGGTCGCGGCTGGGGCCCGGACAAGGTGCTGAACGACGCCCTCGTCGAGGGCATGCGGATCGTCGGAATCGACTTCCGCGACGGGATCCTGTTCGTGCCCGAGGTCCTCCTCGCGGCGAACGCGATGAAGGCTGGGATGGCGATCCTGCGGCCGCTCCTGGCCGAAACGGGCGCGCAGCGGATGGGCACGGTCGTCATCGGCACCGTCAAGGGCGACATCCACGACATCGGCAAGAACCTCGTCGCGATGATGCTCGAGGGCGCCGGCTTCGACGTCTTCGACCTCGGCATCAACACCGATGCCGACAAGTTCATCGCCGCGCTCGAGGAGCACAAGCCCGACATCCTCGGGATGTCTGCGCTGCTGACGACGACGATGCCGTACATGAAGGTCGTCATCGAGGAGCTCAAACGTCGCGGAATCCGCGACGACTACATCGTCATGGTCGGCGGCGCGCCGCTCAACGAGGAGTTCGGCAAGGCCGTCGGCGCGGATGCCTACTGCCGGGATGCCGCGGTCGCGGCCGAGACCGCCCGGACGCTCGTCGCGGAGCGGCGGGCGCGGGTCGCCTGAGGTCGCTTCGGTGAAGCCGCTGGTCATCGGCTGCGGCGCGCTCGCGCGCGAGCTCGTCTTGCTCACGCGCCGCGCTGGCCTGCCGGCGATGGATCTCACCTGCCTGCCGGCGACGCTCCACAACCGGCCCGAGCGGATTCCGGCGGCGGTTGAGCGGAAGATCGCGGCGGCCCGGGCCCGCGGGGTCGAACGGATCTTCGTCGCCTACGCGGACTGCGGGACCGGCGGGCTGCTGGACCGCGTGCTCGAACGCGAGGGCGTCGAGCGACTCGAGGGCGCGCACTGCTACGAGGTCTACGGTGGCCGGGCGGCGTTCGCGCAGCTCCAGGACGACGAACCGGGCACGTTCTACCTGACCGACTTCCTCGCTCGAAACGCCGAGCGGCTGGTGTGGCGCGGCCTCGGCCTGGATCGTCATCCCGAGCTCCTGCCGCTGTACTTCGGCAACTACCGGCGCGTGGTCTATCTCGCGCAGACCGACGACCCGGCGCTGACCTCGGCAGCCCGCCGCCTCGCACAGAAGCTCGGCCTCGCGTTCGAACGGCGCTTCACCGGCCTCGGCGAGCTGGCTCCCGCTATCTCGGCGTTCGGCTGGAACGTTGACTCCCGGTCACATTCGAGGCGCGATCCGCAAGCCGAGACCCGCGAGGGTCTGGGTCCCGTGACCGGCAGTCACGAGAGCACTCCGAGGACGCGCCCCGGCCCATCATTCCGTGTCTCGGGGCCGCGGAACGTGACTCCCAGTCATGCGGCGGGCGACGCCTTGGTCGCCTCCGGAGCGCGGTGACGATGGCAGGCACCCTCACCGTCATCTGGTGGCGCGACATCCCCGCGCAGGTCATCGCCAAGGATCGCCGGCAGGCCCACAAGGTCGTGCTCCATCCGCGCTTCCAGGTGGCAATCGACAAGGCCGCGATGAAGGCTGGCCTCAAGGCCGCCTCGGACTACATCGGGGAGTGGCGGCGCGAGGCCCAGGCCTGTGGCGACGACCTCGAGGCGATCGCGAACGCCGAGGCGACCCGCCTCGAAACGCACTACACGAAGGACGTCCTCGCCCGCCTGATCGCAGCCGGCGGCCTGGACGCGGAGCGGGAACGGCCGGCATGACGCGAACCGTCATCTCCTCTGCCCGGCGTGAGGTCATCCTCGGCTTCGACCGGCCGTTTGTCCTCATCGGCGAGCGCATCAACCCGACCGGCCGCAAGCTCCTCGCCGAGGAGATGCGGCGCGGCGACTACGGCCGGGTCATGACCGACGCGCTCGCCCAGGTCGAGGCTGGCGCGCACATGCTCGACATCAACGCGGGGATCCCGCTCGCCGACGAGCCCGCGATCCTGGCGGAGACGATCAAGCTCGTCCAGTCGCTCGTCGACGTGCCGCTTTCGATCGATTCCTCGATCGTGGAGGCCCTCGAGGCGGGCCTGGCCGTGTACCAGGGCAAGCCGCTCGTGAACTCGGTGACCGGCGAGGAGGAGCGCCTCGAGCGGGTCCTGCCGCTCATCAAGAAGTACGGCGCAGCCGTCGTTGCGATCTCGAACGATGACACCGGCATCAGCGAGGACCCGGATGTCCGGTTCGCGGTCGCGAAACGGATCGTTGAGCGAGCCGCGGACCACGGCATCCCGCGCGAGGACGTCATCGTCGACCCCCTCGTCATGCCGATCGGCGCGATGGCGACGGCCGGCCAGCAGGTCTTCCGGCTGCTCCGCCGCCTCCACGACGAGCTCAAGGTCAACACGACCTGCGGCGCCTCGAATGTCAGCTTCGGCCTGCCGCATCGCGAGGGCATCAACGCCGCCTTCCTGCCGATGGCGATTGCCTCAGGACTGACGAGCGCGATCACGAACCCGCTCCTGCCCGAGGTCCGCCACGCGCTCATGGCCGCCGACGTCCTCATGGGCAACGACCAGGACGCCGGCCGCTGGATCCGCGAGTTCCGGGTCGCGCCGCCCGAAGGCGAGGCGGGCGGACGCCGGATCAATCGCCGGCGAGCGGCGTTGGCCGCCGCCGGCAGCCGAGACAGCGCGCCCTTGCTGTGAGCGCCCCGGCCGACCCGCTCGTGATCTTCACGCCGTCTGGTCGGCGGGGCCATGTGCCGCCGGGGACGACCCTCCTCGACGCCGGTCGGGCGCTCGGCGTCGACATCGATGCGACCTGCGGCGGCCGCGGTATCTGCGGTCGCTGCGCAGTTGTCCCGGCGTTCGGATCCTTCCCGAAGCACGGCATCAATGTCGACGCGAGTCACGTCAGCGCCGAGATGAGCCTCGAGGCCGAGTATCGCCGCGAAAGCGGCATGGCCCAGGATCGCCGCCTGTCGTGCCTGTGCAACGTCGAGGGTGACCTCGTCATCGACGTTCCGCCCGAAAGCCAAGTCCACCGCCAGGTCGTCCGCAAGGAGCTTTCGGTTCGGCCGTTCGAGCTCGACCCCGTCCTGCGGCTGTACCAGGTGAGCGTCGAGCCGCCCGAGCTCGGTACGGTCGGTGGCGATCTCACCCGAACGTTCGAAGCGCTCGAGCGCGAGTCGGGGCTCGAGAACCTGACCGCCGGCCTCCGGGCAACGCACGAGCTCCAGTCCGCGCTTCGAGACGGCGACTGGACCGTCACGGTCGCGATCCGAGACGGCCGCGAGCTCGTCGCTGCGTGGCCGGATTTCAAGGATCGCGTCCTCGGTGTCGCCATCGACATCGGCTCGACGACGATCGCCGCGCACCTCGTCGACCTGGCGAGTGGCGACGTGCTCGCCAGCGGTGGGGCGATGAACCCCCAGATCCGCTACGGCGAGGACCTGATGAGCCGCGTCTCGTACGCGATGCTCCACGCCGAGGGCGCGGCCGAGATGACGAAGGCCGTTCGGGGCGCGATCGACAAGCTCACCGCCACGCTCGCGAACCGGGTCGGCGTGAAGCGCGCGGACATCCTCGAGCTGGCGATCGTCGGCAACCCGATCATGCATCACCTCCTCCTCGGGCTTGACCCGACGCCACTCGGGGCAGCGCCGTTCGCGCTGGCGACCGACCGTTCGGTGGAGACGGACGCCGTTGGTCTCGGTCTGCACGCCCATCCCGGGGCGCGCGTCTACGTCCTGCCGTGCATCGCTGGTCACGTCGGCGCGGATACCGCGGGCGTGCTCCTGGCCGAGCAACCGGAGCGCGTGGCGGCGGACCGTCCAACGCTCATCGTGGATGTCGGCACGAACGCCGAGCTCGTCCTGGTCTCCGGTGGCCGTCTTCTCGCGGCATCGAGCCCGACCGGACCGGCGTTCGAGGGCGCCCAGATCTCGTCCGGTCAGCGTGCCGCGCCGGGGGCGATCGAACGCGTCCGGATCGACCGCCAGACACTCGAGCCGCGATTCAAGGTCATCGGTGTCGAAGCCTGGTCGGACGATGCCGGCTTCGAACCGGCGCTCGCCGAGGCCGGGACCGGCGTCACCGGGATCTGCGGCTCGGGCATCGTCGAGGTCATCGCGGAGCTGTTCCTCGCCGGCGTGATCACCCCCGACGGCACGATCGACGGCAGCCTCGCTACACGCTCGCCGCGGATCGTCGCCGACGGCCGGACGTTCAGCTACCTGCTGCACGCGCCCAAGGACGGGCAGCGCGTGGTCGTCACCCAGAACGACGTTCGTGCCATTCAGCTGGCGAAGGCCGCCCTCTACGCCGGCGCCCGGCTGCTCATGGACCACGCCGCCGTCGAGAGCGTGTCCGAGGTCCGGCTCGCCGGCGCGTTCGGCAGCCAGATCGACCCACTCCACGCGCTAATCCTCGGACTCGTCCCGGATTGCGAGCTCCCGAGCGTGCGGGCGGCCGGAAACGCGGCCGGCGCGGGGGCCCTGATCGCGCTGCTCTCCGGGGCGTCGCGCCGGGAGATCGAGGCGACCGTCCGCCGGGTCGAGAAGATCGAGACGGCCGTCGAGCCGCGCTTCCAGGCCCATTTCGTCGAGGCGATGGCGATCCCGCACCGGACCGCGCCCACGACGAACCTCGCGAAGGTCGTCGAGCTGCCCGCGCCGCGCGAGATTGAGCCGCGTCAGTCGTCGAGCCGGCCGCCGAACCGTCGCCGTGCGGCGACCGTCGCGACAGCAGTGGAGGAGCGCTGATGGACGAATCCCCGCGCCGTCGCTCCGGTGGGCGCGCCGGCCGCCTCGAGGCCCGGGCCCACGCCGTCATCGAGCGCGTGCCGTTCCTGACCCGCACGCTGAAGCCGTTCGAGGTGCTCAGCGAAGACGGCCTCGCGACCCTCGAGGACAACGCCGACGCGATCCTCCAGGAGGTCGGCCTCGAGTTCCGCGGCGACCCCGAGGCGCGCCAGATCCTCAAGGACGGCGGCGCGGACGTCGAAGGTGAGCGGGTTCGCTTTCCGCGCGGCCTCGCGCGCTCGATCATCCAGGCGACGGCTCCCCGCGTCTTCACGCAGCACGCCCGCAACCCCGAGCGGAGCGTCAAGATCGGCGACCCGTACACGGTCCTCGCCCCGAACTACGGCTCACCGTTCGTCCACGATCTCGACAGCGGGCGCCGCTACGGCACGCTCGAGGACTTCCGGAACTTCGTGAAGCTGGCCTACATGAGCCCGAACCTCCACCACTCGGGCGGGACGGTCTGCGAGCCCGTCGACGTGCCGGTGAACAAGCGTCACCTCGACATGGTCTACAGCCACATGCGCTGGTCGGACAAGCCGTTCATGGGTTCCGTTACGCACCCGGATCGCGCGAGAGACACCGTGGAGATGGCCCGGATTCTGTTTGGGGCTGACTTCCTTGAACAGAACACCGTCATCCTCAGCCTGATCAACGCGAACTCACCGCTCGTCTGGGACTCGGTCATGGTCGGTGCGGCTCGCGCCTATGCCGAGGCGAACCAGGCGACGCTGATCACGCCGTTCATCCTTGCTGGCGCGATGGCGCCGGTGACTGCCGCCGCCGTCTGCGCACAGACGCTGGCCGAGGCGATGGGCGGCATGGCCCTCGTCCAGCTCGTTCGGCCGGGTGCGCCGGTCGTGCTCGGCAGCTTCGCGAGCTCGATCTCGATGCAGTCCGGCGCGCCGACGTTCGGCACCCCGGAACCGGCGCTCGTGCTGTACACGATGGCCGCGCTCGCGCGGCGGCTCGGCGTCCCGTTTCGCTCCGGCGGCAACCTCTGCGCTTCGAAGCTCCCGGATGCCCAGGCGGCCTACGAAAGCGCGGCGACGTTCGGCCCGACGATCCTCGCCGGCGTCAACTTCGTGCTCCACGCCGCGGGCTGGCTCGAAGGCGGCCTCGCCGTCGGCTACGAGAAGTTCGTCCTCGACGACGACCAGTGCGGGATGGCCGCGGTCTTCGTCAAGGGCGTCGACATGTCCGAGAACGGCCAGGCGCTCGACGCGATCCGGCAGAACGGCCCCGGCCAGCACTACCTCGGCTCGGCGCACACGCTCGCGAATTTCGAGACCGCGTTCTATCGCTCGCCGACGGCCGACAACAACTCGTACGAGCAGTGGCTCGAGGACGGCTCGCTCGACGCCGCGCAGCGGGCGAACCGGTTGTGGAAGAAGCGGCTGGCCGAATACGAGGCACCGCCGATCGATCCGGCCATCGACGAGGCGCTCCTCGAATTCATCGCGAAGCGGAAGGCGTCGTTCCCGGACTCGGACGTCTAGGCCGGGCTGAGCGGTGCTCTTTCGGCGCCACACGCGGCTGGCGAAGCCGGCTCGGGAGGCCCTCGCCGAGATCCTCGAGGAGCCGACCTTCGAGCTCGTGCCGCTCAGGCACGCGATCGACCAGGCGGCGCACCTGCCGGCCGGCGTCGACGTTTCCGTGACCGCCTCACCGGCGAAGGGCATCGAAGCGACGATCGAGCTTGCCGAACAGCTCCAGGGCGCCGGCTTCCGGGCCGTGCCACACGTCTCGGCGCGGATGATCCGCGACCGCGCCCACCTGCGCGACATCGTCGCCTGGCTCGAGGGCGCGAGCGTGGATCGAGCGTTTGTCGTGGGCGGCGACGCCAAGGAGCCGGGCGACTACCCGGACGGCCTCTCCCTGCTGCGCGAGATGGCCGAGATCGGCCACCCGCTCCGAGAGATCGGCATCCCGTGCTATCCGCAGGGCCACGCGTTCATCGCGGACGCCCCGTTGCTCGAGGCGCTCCGCGCGAAGGCGCCGTTCGCGAGCTACATGACCACGCAGATGTGCTTCGATCCGAACGCGATCGCGTCGTGGCTGGCGGATCGTCGGCGCGAAGGGCTGACCCTGCCGGTCCACATCGGCATCCCCGGGGTCGCCGAGCCGCACCGCCTCCTCGCGATCACGGCCCGGATCGGCGTCGCGGACACGCATCGCTTCCTGACGAAGAACACCCGGTTCGTGGCCCGGCTCCTCCGTTCGGGCGGGTTCTACAAGCCCGATCGGCTGCTCGAAGGGCTCGCGCCGGTCATCGCCGACCCCGAGGCGCGGGTCATCGACCTCCACGTCTACACGTTCAACGCCGTCGCCGCGACCGAGAAGTGGCGCCGCGCCTATGTCACGAAGCTGCGGTCCGCCTGAGGCCAGCCGGACGAGGACGGCCAGGACCGACGCGCGCTAGGCTCGAACCTCACACCACGCTGAGGGCCGAGATGCCGACCGTCACCGAGATCTCCGACCGCTACATCACCGAGGTCGCCGACCTCGACCCGGTCCGCGGCGAGCGCTGGGGCGTGAAGTCCGACGGGACGCGCCTCACCGACTATTCGCCGGCCGGGATGCAGGCGCTGGCCGACCTCCTCGGGCGGACCCTGCGAGACGTGACGGCGGCGACCCCCGAGAGCGAGGCAGAGCGGCTTGGTGCCGGCTTCCTGGCCGACTGGGTCAGCGGTGAGCTCGGTGTCATCGAGGCCGGCGAGCGCGAGCGGATGATCAGCATCATCACCGGTGCCCCGGCGAGCACGCGCTCGGTCTTCGATCTCATGGATCGCTCGACGCCCGAGGCCTGGGACACGATCCGGGCCCGGTTGTCCGCCGTGCCGAAGGCGCTCGGTGGCTACCGCGAGAGCCTTGAAGCGGGCCTCGATCATGGCCGGCCCGCCGCTCGCCGCCAGGCGCTCGCGGTCGCGGCGCAGTGCGAGACCTGGGCCGGCAACGGCACTGGCGGCTGGTTCGGGACATTTGTCTCCGAGTACGGAGATGGCTCGGCACGAGCCGGCCTGGATGCGGCCGCGCACACGGCCGCAACGGCCTACGGCGAGCTCGGCGCGTGGCTCAGGAACGACTACGCCCCGCGCGCCAACGAGGACGACGCCTCGGGCGACGAGCGCTACCGGGTCTGGGGGCGCTTCATCCTCGGCACGGACATCGACCTCGACGAGGCCTACACCTGGGGCTGGGAGGAGCTCGGTCGGCTCGAGGCCCAGAAGGCGATCGAGGTCGAGCGGATCCTGCCAGGCGGCTCGTTCGAGGACGTAAGGGAGCTGCTGCTCCACGATCCGAAGCGCCTCATCCACGGCGTCGACGCGTACCGCGAATGGCTGCAGTACGTGACCGACGAAGCGATCTCCGGGCTCGACGGCCGGCAGTTCGAGATCGATCCCTCGATCCGCCGCTGCGAGGTCCGGATCCCGCCCGAAGGTTCGGCCGCCGCCGCCTACTACAACCCGCCATCGGAGGACCTCAAGCGACCCGGGACGACCTGGTTCCCGACGATCGGCCGCAAGGCGTTCGCGACGTGGGACGAGGTCAGCACCGTCTACCACGAGGCCGTCCCCGGGCATCACCTCCAGGGCGCGACGATTCGCCTCGTGCCCCTGACGCGGGCCCAGAAGCTCGGCTTCGTGTCGGCGCATGGCGAGGGCTGGGCGCTGTACTCGGAGCGGCTCATGGACGAGCTTGGCTGGTTCCGGACGCCCGAGACGAGGCTCGGCTTCCTGTGCGCCCACGCCTTCCGCGCGGCGCGGGTCGTCGTCGACATCGGGCTCCACACGAAGCGGCCGATCGCGGCCGGCTGGCCGAACGCGGGCGAGGCGTGGACGTACGAGCGCGCCGTCGACTTCATGCTTCGCGCCGGCGGGATGGAACGCGCGGCGGGCGAGAGCGAGGTCCTGCGCTACCTGTCGTGGCCGTCGCAGGCGACCGCCTACAAGCTCGGGGAGCGAGCCTGGCTCGCCGGTCGTGAGGCCGCTCGAGCGGCGGCCGCTGCCGACGGTCGTGAATTCGACCTCAAGCGCTGGCACGCCAACGCCCTGGCGCTGGGTCCGCTGGGCCTCGACCGCCTCGGTGCGGAGCTGGCGAAGGCCTAGGCGACGTCCGCCGGTCGGAGGCGGCCGAACTCGAGGTCGCTTTCGTCAACGACCCGAATCCAGCTTGCGAGCTCGCGGTTGACGATGATCGTCCCAATCCACTGACGCTGGCGTTCGCCGTTGGGCCAGTGCTCGATCCAGGCGTCTGTGAGCGGCACCATCGGCGGGCGTTCATTGATGCTCTGGAGTGGATCGAGCCCGGGCAGCGCGTGCGCGAGCCCGGCAACGAGGAAATCACCCGATTGCAACGCGATGGGATGCGACCGCGTCCAGCGCCGCAGCGCCGGATCGCCTCGTGGACCGGTCGCGATCACGGCGATGAGCTGGGATCGAAGCACGATGATGTCGTCAGCTTCCCGGGTCGTGCCGTCGGCGAGCTTCTCGAAGGTCGCGTTGTGGAGCTGCAGCGCCCGGTGGGCGTTGAGGAGATCGGTGAGGCGGTCGAACTCCAGGCGGATCGTGCCGTACAGCCGCGCGTCCCGCGTGAAGGCTTCGAACTGGAGGACGGGCCGCTCGGGCATGAAGCCCGGCTCGTAGACATCCTCGGGGACGGCATCGAGATCAAGCAGCAGGCGGCCCTCGGCGGCCGGTGATCGCATCGCGGCGCAGCCTACGAGCGTTCGACCGTCGTGCGCCAGTCACCCGAAGGTACTCACCCCGTGCGGGGCTCAGTCGGCGTGCGCCCTCGTGTCGAACGCCCGTCGGTATTCATCCCGACACTGCTCGATCGCCGCTCGCGCCGTCGCCTCTTCGGCAGACCCGGGCTCGGCAGCCGCGAGGGCCCGCTCCGCGTCACGCCAGGTCTTCAGAATCTCCGCGGCCGGCCGGGTCTGCTCATTGATCGGCGGCGTGGCAGCCGCCGCCGGATCGTCGTTGAGGTTCGTCGCCAGGTTGCGCTGTCGAACGGAGCTCACGAGGACCTTCGCGGCGAGGGCCTCGACCTCCTTCGCGAGCACGACAAGCCGCGGGTCGCCCGGCTGAACCGTCCGCTTCTCGTCCTCGAGGGCACTGAGCGCGTCGAGAGTGCGGACCACGTCGTCGGAGGTCTGGCGAAGCTCCGCCCCGGTGTCGGTCATTGCGTCCTCATCGCCCGCTCGCTCGCGACAGCCTCGTGCGAGGATGCGAATCCTACGCCGCAGCGCAAGGGCCGCCCGCCTGTTCGACCCCGCACGATTGACGCTCCGCGAGACGCGCGAATAGACTAATCCCGACCGCGCAGGTCGGATATCGCGGGACCTGCGGCCATGAGGCATGACCACCCTGACGATGCCACTCGCTCCAAGCACGCGCCCGGCCTTCCACGGCACGGGTGCCATCGCGTTCTCGACGAAGGGCGAGTACGGCGTTCGGCTGATG
>Ga0075428_100004018_pt1 | contig 16155 bp, 12 predicted proteins | sample RhiMetdeltSRZDD2_FD_75291 | JGI IMG/M metagenome (GOLD analysis project Ga0075428, IMG submission 75291) | Populus rhizosphere microbial communities from Tennessee, USA - Rhizosphere MetaG P. deltoides SRZDD2 | ecosystem: Host-associated > Plants > Roots > Rhizosphere > Soil | place: USA... | reverse complement strand
GGCGCCACACGCGGTAGAGGGGGTTGCCGGTGGCGTCGAAGTCGACGATCAGGGTCCGCCGGCCGGTGAGGACCTCGGCCAGCAGCCAGAGCCAGCTCACGACCCCGCACAGCGCGGCGACGGCGACCAGGCGGAGCCGCTGTGCCGTCGCCGCGTCGCCCACCCACCACGCCACCGCGAGGACCAGGCACGGCACGACGACCACGACCTGGCGGCCGGGCCACCACCAGCCGTGCATGGTGAGGGCGACCCAGGTCGCCGTGGCCCACCCGGCGGCCAGGGGCACGACCAGCGCAGCCCCCGCGGCCGGTCGGCGGCGGACGAGCAGCGCGATCGCGGGCACGGCGAGCAGGTAGGCCGGCATCCAGGCGGCCAGCCCGAAGCTCCGGTCCAGCAGCAGGCCGAGGACCCGGCGCGACCGGCCGAGGTAGTTCGGCTCGCTGCCCATGACCGTGAGCTCGCCGCCGACGAAGTGGTCGCCAGCGGCGTAGACCGTCCAGCCCCCGTAGAGCAGCCGGTGGACCACGAGGTAAGCCAGCCCGGCCACCGCCATCGCCCCGACGAAGCCCGCGGCCTGCCGGGCGCGGCCCTCCTGCCAGAGGCGCCACAGCCCGACCCCGGCCAGCGCCGCGGCGACCGGCACGTACTTCACGCCCAGCCACGGCAGCGACGCGGTGGCGAGGCCGAGGACCACCAGGTCCCGCCGCGACAGGGTCACCGCGTCCTCCCCGCGGGCCGCGGGGAGCAGTGCCGTGAGGCCCACCGCCAGGACCAGCGCCGCAGGCAGCTCGGGGTAGACCTGGGTGGCGTAGGCCGACAGTGGTGCGGTGAGCCCGAAGGCCAGCACGGTGGCGGCCGCGGCAGCCAGGGGTACCGCGAGCCGCCGGTGCGCGAGCCAGGTCAGCAGGCCGGCCAGGAGCCCGGCCAGCCCCGCCAGGGTGGCCTTGGCCGCCGCCCAGCCGCCCAACCCCATCGGCACCGCCAACACGACGGGCAACAGGGGATCGTGCGGGCTGACGGCATGCCCGTTGGCCAGCGTCTGGGTCTGCACGGGCAGCGTGACCTCGTGGAACGGCCGGTAGGCCCGGGTCAGCACCTCGTCCTCGATCCACAGGTCGTGGTCGCGCGCCAGGCTGAGCGCGGACAGCAGGTACTGGGGCTCGTCAGCGGTCGTCCGGGCCCCGTAGGTCGCCCGGGCCGGGACGCCGAGCAGCGCAGCCACCGCCACCACCAGGCCGACGAGCAGGTAGACATACCTCGCCGTCACCCGTGGCGTCTCCTGGCCCCGCCCACCCTGCATGGCCGGAGGCTAGCCACACCAGCGAAACTCTGTAAAGATCGCCTAACTATGGGCGGTAGCACTCCTTCCTTGGCGTCCCCGGTGGTCCTGTTCCTCCCGGCGCACGACGAAGCAGCCACGGTAGGCGACGTCGTGGCCCGCACACCGGACCAGGTCCGGGGCCACCCGGTGCTGGTGGTGGTCATCGACGACGGCTCGACCGACGCCACCGCCGCCGTCGCCCGGGCGGCCGGAGCGCAGGTCTGGTCGCTGGGTCGGAACCGGGGCCTCGGGGCCGCCGTTCGCTCGGGGCTGACGCTGGCCGACCGGTACGGCGCCGCGGCGGTGGCGTTCTGCGATGCCGACGGCGAGTACGCGCCGGAGGAGCTGGCCCGGCTGGTCGGTCCCATCCTCGACGGCCAGGCCGACTACGTGGTGGGCTCGCGCTTCGCCGGGCTCCCCCGCCACATGCGCCCCCACCGGTGGTTCGGGAACCGGGTCCTCACCCTGGCGATGAAGGCCCTCGTCGGCCGATGGGGCATCCGCGGCCTGACCGACGGCCAGTCCGGCTACCGGGCGCTCTCGCCGGACGCCGCTCGGACGGCCGTGGTCCGCCACGACTTCAACTACGCGCAGGTCCTCACGCTGAACCTGGTCGGACAGGGCTTCCGGTACGCCGAGGTCCCGATCAGCTACCGGTTCCGGCAGCACGGCCGGTCGTTCGTACGGCTCCTCCCCTACCTGCGGCGGGTGATCCCGGCGGTGGGTGGGGAGCTCCGCGAGGCCGGCTGGCCTCAGTCCTCCACCACGAAGGCCCGGAACTCCTCACGGGCCGCGGCCCACGCGGCCGGATCGGCGGAGCCGTTGGAAGCCGCCAGCGTCTCGGCGGCGGCCCAGCCCATCGCCAGGGCGTGATGGGTGTTGTCCGGGGTGAACAGGCCCTGGCGTCCGAAGGTCGCCAGGGCCCCGAGTGACGCCACCCAGTCCTCGAGGTTCGCGAGGTCCTCGGCGAAGCCCGGCCGGTAGACGGGGTAGACCTGGCGCCGCCGGCGGCTCTCCACCCGGATCACCTGCCCTTCGGGCAGACCGCAGCGGAGCAGCTCGGCGAGCAGCCGGTCGGCCAGGTCGTCGTCCGGCGTGAGCCAGGTGTCGTCGCCCTCCCAGCACGGGATCTCCGCGCACAGCACGGTCCAGTCGGCGGGATCCTCGGGGTTGTCGCGGTAGTTCCGGGGTTCCGAGACCCGGCTGGCGAGGACCTCCGGGCCGGGGAAGTAGTGGGCGTCGAAGGGTGTCCACTGCCGCTGGTCGAGGACCAGGTAGAGCAGGATCATCGCCCGGTGGCGCAACCGCTCGGCCGAGAAGGTCACGGTGGCTGGCGGCGGCGGCTCGACCATCGTCGCCAGGACGGGCAGCGGCGCGGTCGACCAGACCTGCTCCGCGTCGACGCTGGTGCCGTCCCGGAGCTCCAGGTGCCAGCCCTCCCCACCCGACCGGGGGCGGAGACGCTCGACGCCGCACGCGAGGCGCAGTGTCGCTCCGGCCTCGACCGCCGCGTCGGCCACGGCCTCGGCGATGGCGCCGAACCCGGTGCGCGGGTAGAGGAAGGTCTGCCCCTCGGGATCGCTATCCGCATCACCGCGTGTCCGGAGCAGGCGACGGACGATGTCGACCGGCGAGGCCGCGCTCACCCGGCGCCGGGCCAGCTCGCCCGCCAGGTCGGCCGGGTGGGCGTCCCACAGCTTCCGCGCGTAGGGCGTGTAGAAGGTGTCCAGGACCGTACGACCCAACCCCGCCCGCACCACTTCAGCGAAGGTGTCGGCCCGGGGTCGCCGCAGGGGCGCGGTGAGGGCGTCCCAGCCCGCCCGGATCGCGAAGCCCCGGGGCATGTTGCGCAGCAGGTCCCCGGTCTCGAGGGGGAACGCTATCCACCGGTCGAGGAGCCGGATGCGCCCGTTGCGGGTCCGCACCTGGAGGTCGCCTCCGAGCAGGTCCCGGAGCGCCGCGAGGATGTGGGGTGGGGTCGAGGGGTGGAGGCGGTGGCTGCCGTGGTCGACCCGCATCCCCGCCACCTCGAAGGAGCCGGAGAGCCCGCCCACCGTCGGGGCCCGCTCGAACACGACGACCTCGTGCTCGCCGCGCAGGCGGGTGCGCCAGGCGGCAGCCAGCGCGGCCGGGCCCGCGCCGATGATCGCGATCATCCGGCGGGGCTCACGCTGCCGCCTCGCCTCCTGGTATGGGTGCTCACGGTGGGGGTGCCGCTCATGAGGCCCTCCACCGTACTGGCGCCGGGGTGACCCCCTGGACGGTCGCCCCTTCGGGCGGCGCCGGCGTAGCGGCGGCACCCGGTGCGACCTACGGTCAGCGCCATGGATCTGCGGGAGTACACGGTCGTCGCCCACAACACGGCGACCGCGTCGACCAACAAGATCCACGACGACACCGTCGCCCGCCGCTACGGCTTCGCCGGCGGGCTGGTGCCCGGGGTCGACGTCTACGCCTACCTGACCCATCCGCCGGCGGAGGGCTGGGGCCTCGACTGGCTGCGCCAGGGCTCGGTGCGGGCCCGCTTCGTGACCCCGGTCTACGACGGCGACGAGGTCACGGTGATGCCAGCCGACACCGCCCAGCCGGACCAGCCCGGGGACGGCCGAGCCGTCGCCCTGCAGGTCAGCAACAGCGCCGGCGTCGTGTGCGCCACCGGCGAGGCCCGGTTGCCGTCGCAGCCGGACCCGGCTCCGGACGGGTCCGGCTGGACCTGGTCCGCCGTCGAGCCGGCGGACGATCCCCGGCCGGCGTCGCCCGAGACCCTGGCGCCGGGGACCTCGCTGGCCCTGGCTCCGCACGCCTTCCGTGCCGATCGGGCCGGCGAGTACCTGGAGGACGTGCGCGAGGAGCTGCCGGTGTACCGCGATGCCGGGGTCGCCCATCCGGGGTGGCTGCTGCGCGACGCCAACTACGTGCTGTCCGCCAACGTGGTGCTCGGGCCCTGGATCCACGTCGAGTCGGTGGTCCAGCACCACCAGCTGGTGCTCGACGGGGACGTCATCAGCACCCGGGCCGTCGTGACCCGGGAGTGGGCGCACAAGGGCCACCGCTTCGTCGAGCTGGACGTCGGGCTGTTCCTCGACCACGACCGGCTGGCGGCGCGGATCACCCACACCGCGATCTACCAACCGGCGTCCCGGGCGGGGTAAGGATCGGGGCGTGGCTGGAGACGGTGGTTGGTCCGAAGACATCGATGCGGCGGTCGCCGAGGTGTTCCGCGGCTCACCGGACGCGTTCGTCGCGCGCCGGGATGCACTGGTCAAGGAGCTGCGCGGCGCCGGGCAGGCCGACGACGCGGCGGCGGTGAAGCGCCTCCGCAAGCCGACCCGGACCGTGTGGGCGCTGGACGCGGCGGTGCTGGACCATCCCGACCTGGCGGAGCGGGTCGCGGCGGCCGTCCTCGACATGTTCGCCGCGCAGACCGGCCGGGGCGACGCCCGGGATGCGTCGGGCGAGCTACGGGACGCGGTGCGGGACCTCGCGGCCGCCGCGGCCCGCGCTGCCGCGGCGGACGGTCACCCCGTCGACCAGGCGGCCCTGGTGCCGCTGGTGATGACGGTGATCAGCGATGCCGAGGCGTTCGAGGCGCTGCGGGCAGGTCACCTGGTCGAGGTCCCCGCGTCCGGGGGATTCGACGTCCTGGCCGGCACCCCACCGCGGGCGCCGGCGTCCCGGGCCCCGCGGGGCTCGACGGCGGTCGAGGAGCCCGGGGCCGAGGCCGAGGCGGCCGATCCGGCCGCGATCGCTGCTGCCGAGGGCGCCGTGCGGGAGGCCGAGGCGGCCGCGGAGGCGGCCCGCGACCGGGCCGAGGCGGCGGAGCAGACGGTGGCCGATGCCGAGCAGCAGTCCGACGAGGCCGAGACCCGGCTCCGGGCGGCCGAAGACCAGGTCCGGCAGGCCCGGGGGGTGCTGCGGCAGGCGCAGCAGGAGGCTCGGGCCGCCAACCAGGCGGCTCGCGACGCCGACCGCGCCGCCGCGCTCGCTCGCGCCAACCTCGACGACCTCACCCGCTGAGCCCCGCCCGCACCTCGGGCGCCCCGGGCTCCTCGCCCGTCCCGCCCGCTCTCGCCCGTCCGCCCGTCTTTGAAGATCGATGGCCCCACAGGGGCCACTCAGCTTCAAAGAGGGCGGAGACGACGGTCAGGGCCGCGGGGTCGGCGCAGTAACGTCGCTCCGTGGCCGCTGCCGACGCCGACCCCGTTGCTCCGCTGGTCACGGTGGTCGTGCTGAACTGGAACGGCAGCCACCTCCTCCCGGCGTGCCTGGACACGCTGGCCAAGCAGGACCTCGACCCGCAGCTGTGGCAGGCCTGCGTGGTGGACAACGGCTCGACCGACGACTCGCGGGACCTGCTGGCCCGCGCCTACCCCCAGGTCCGGGTCGTCGAGAACCGGGCCAACCTGGGCTTCGCCGGCGGGAACAACGTTGCCCTAAGGGCGGCGACGACGCCCTTCGTGGCGCTGCTCAACAACGACGCCTACCCCGAACCCGACTGGCTCCGGCGGCTGCTGGCCGAGATCCAGGCGCCCGGGGCGGAGCGGATCGCGGCGGTGACGTCCAAGCTCCTGTTCGAGCCGCGCTTCGTGGCCCTCGAGCTGGAGACACCGGCCTTCCGGGCCGCGGCCGATCCCCGCGACCTCGGCGTCCAGATCACCGCCATCGAGGTCGACGGCGCCGACGTGACCGGCGAGGTCCTCTGGGACCACGGGGCCTACGGCGCCGAGGCGCAGGGCTCACGGCAGTTCCGCTGGACCCGACCCCGGGGGCGGCTGATGGTGCCACTGCCCCGCGGGTCCGCCGGGGAGCCGTCCGAGCGGCGCCTGACGGTCGTCGCCCGGAGCGAGCAGCCCAAGCCGCTGACGGTCCGCTTCGGGGACGCGGCCGACGCCGAGGCCCCGGGTGACTCCGGCCAGCCCGGCGAGGTCCGGCTGCAGCTGACCACCGCCGACACCCGCTACGACATCGCCATCCCAGCGGGTAGCCGCGATGTCGACGTGATCAACAACGTCGGGAGCTTCCTGCACCTGCCGGGCTACGCAGCCGACCGCGGCTACCAGGAGCCGGACATCGGCCAGTACGACGAGCCCGAGGACGTCTTCCTGATGTGCGGCGCGGCGGTCGGCCTGCGGACGGCGGCGCTGGAGGAGGTCGGCGTCTTCGACGATGACTTCTTCATGTACTACGAGGACACCGACCTCTCGTGGCGCCTCCAGGCCGCAGGCTGGCGGATCCGCTACGCGCCCGAGGCCGTGGTCCGGCACCTGCACTCGGCGTCGAGCGGCGAGTGGAGCCCGTTCTTCACGTTCCACGTGGAGCGCAACCGGCTGCTGGTGTTCACCAAGAACGCGCCGGCCCGCTTCGCGGCCTGGCTGGTGCTCCGGTTCAACCTGACCACGCTGTCGATGGCCCGGCGGTCGCTGCTCCAGACCCTGCGCCAACGCCGGCCCCCGGCCGTCCGTCCACTCCTGCTGCGCCTGCGCATCATGGCGTCCTACCTCCGCCTGCTCCCCTCGGCCCTCCTCGGCCGGCGCCGTAGCTCCCGGATCGCCCGCCACAGCCCCCGGGCGGTCTTCGACCGCTGGCTCCAGCCCGGGCGGCCCTGACGCTCGCCCGGGCGACGTGAAGCTCGGCGACCCTGGAGGGCCACCGAGCTTCGACGAGCCGCAGCGAAGCGTGCGGGCTCAGCCGCCGGGGGTGTACTCGACCAGCTCGGACACCTCGTCGCTGCCGGCCACCGCCTGCTCGGCGATGTTGCCGACGTCCGGTGCGTAGAACTTGTTCTCGACGATCTCGGGATCCAGGGGGTTCCACTCCTTGGTCACCAGGACGTCCTGGTAGTCGCCGAGCTGGACGCTGCGGGTCGCGCCGAGCTCCTGGATCTCGACCAGGTCCTCGGCGTGGTCCGGGTAGAACTCCTGGCGGTAGGCGTCGCCGACCTGGGGATCGGCCGGCATGACGATGCCGGGCAGGGCGCCATCGACCCCGGCCTCCCAGGAGCCCTCGGTGCTGGTGACCTCGCCGTTCTCGTACTCCTTGGTGTCCTCGCCCATGTACCAGACGTTGCCGTCGCGGTCCTGCGCATACCAGTCGTAGGTGTCCTCGGCCAGCTCGTCGTTGACGTAGACGCTGTCCCGGACCACCGTCACCGAGATGCCCATGACCTCGCGCTGCTCGTCGGTCACGACGATCTCGGTCCGCTCGGTGTCGCCCTCGGACTGGCCCTCGTAGACCCACCGGGCGCCGGGCATCCACGGCATGTACGGGTTGTCGACCACGTCCACGAAGTTCGCGGGATCGATGTCCGGGTGGTAGTTGCCGCCGTCGCCGGGGTCGATGACGGGCTCGCTCGTGTCGGGCTCGGTCGTGTCCGACCCGTTGGACCCGCTCGCGCCCGTGCTGGCGCTGTCGTCGTCGCCGCAGGCGGCCAGCAGCCCGGTCAGGGCGAGCAGGCACACCGCGGCGGTCGTTGTGTGCTTCCGTTCCATGGCGCGGAGTGTCGGACGCGGGACCTGACCGCGAGCTGACTCGCTCCGCCGTACCGTTCAGCCCGGGTTCAGCGGTCCTGGCCCACGATCGGCAACCGAGGAGCCAAGGCACCCGATGAAGCTGCTGCTGGTCGAAGACGACAAGAAGATCGCCACGACGGTCAAGCGCGGCCTCGAGGCCGAAGGGTTCACCGTCGAGGTGGCCTTCGACGGCGAGGACGGGCTCTGGCGGGCCCGCGAAGGCTCCTACGACCTGCTCATCCTGGACATCCTCCTGCCCCGCCGCAACGGCTACCAGATCTGCGCCGAACTGCGGGGGGCCGAGATCTGGACCCCCATCCTCATGCTGACGGCCAAGGACGGCGACCTGGACGAGGCCGAGGCCCTGGAGACCGGCGCCGACGACTACCTCACCAAGCCGTTCTCCTTCCCGGTGCTCGTGGCCCGGGTCCGGGCGCTCCTGCGCCGGGCAGCCGGGCGCAACCCGGCCCCGGTCGCCGTGGGCGACCTGCGCATCGACCCCGGCCGGCGCCGGGTATGGCGGGGCGACGTGGAGGTCGAGCTCACGACCCGGGAGTTCGACGTGCTCGAGTTCCTGGTCCGGCGGGCGGGGCAGGTGCTGGCCAAGGCCGAGATCCTGGCCGGCGTGTGGGACTACGACTTCGAGGGCGACCCCAACATCGTCGAGGTCTACATCCGACGCCTGCGGCGCAAGCTCGACGAGCCGTTCGACCGCCACTCCATCGAGACCGTGCGCGGCGCCGGCTACCGGATGGCCGAGGCATGATCCGGCCAGGGGGCTCCCGGCGGGTCACCGGCAGCGTCCAGCTCCGGATCACCGCCCTCGCCACCCTCACCGTCCTGGTGGTCCTGGCCGTGACGGGCTTCGCGCTGCTGGCCGCGCAACGCCACGTCCTCACGGCCGCCGTCGACGAAGGGGTGGCCGACAACGCCGACCGCATCGAAGGGCTCGCCGCCGCCGGTGAGCTGCCGGCGGCGATCACGGGGCTGGGCGAGGACGACACCGTGGCCCAGGTGGTCGCGGCCGACGGCCAGATCGTCGCCGCCAGCGCCAACGTCGAGGGCGAAGCGCCGGTGGGTGCGGCACCCGCCGGACAGGACGAAACCGTGCGGACGGTCCACGACATCCCCGACGGCGACGGCGCGGCCTACCGGCTCCTGTCCCGCCGCATCGACACCCCGGACGGCCCGGCGGTGATCCACGTCGCCGCGACCCTCGACGACATCCAGGAGAGCCTGAGCGCGCTGACCCGGTCCCTGCTGGTGGCCATCCCGGTGGTCGTCGTGCTGTTCGCGCTGCTCATCGGGTGGCTGGTGGGCCGGATGCTCCGGCGGATCGACCACGCAGCCGAACGCCAGCGGCACTTCGTCGCCGACGCCTCGCACGAGCTGCGGGGCCCGCTCACCCGGATGCGCTCCGCGCTGGAGGTCGACCTGGCCCACCCCGACCACGCCGACCTGGGCGCCACCCACCAGAGCGTCCTGGAGGAGACCGTTGCGCTCCAGCACCTGGTCGAGGATCTTCTGCAGCTGGCCCGCAGCGACGCCCGCACCATCCCGCCCGGCGAGCGCCGGCCCGTCGACCTCGACGACCTGGTGATGCGGCTGGCCCGGCGGCTCCGGGACGACGGCCGGGTCGCGGTCGACACCACCGGCGTCACCGCCGCGCAGGTCCGGGGCGACGCCGATCAGCTGCTGCGGGCCGTGGGCAACGTCCTCGACAACGCCGCCCGCCACGCGTCGGCCCGGGTGACGGTGACGCTGGCCGAGGAGAGCGACCACGCCGTGCTGACGGTGACCGATGACGGCCCGGGCATTCCGGCCGAGCACCACCGCCGGGTGTTCGAGCGCTTCACCCGGCTGGACGACGCCCGCACCGCCGGCACGGGTGGGGTGGGGCTCGGCCTGGCCATCGCCAACGAGATCGTCCACCACCACGGCGGCACCATCGCCATCGATCCCCACCACCAGCCGGGAGCCCGCTTCGTGATCACGCTCCCGCTGAACCCGCCGCCACCGGTGCGACCGGCGGGGCGACCGCCCGGCGCCGTCGGCTCGGCCGCGCCTCCCCGCGCGAGATCCGGCTGACGGAACCGGGCGCCGAGGCTCAGGCCTCGAGGCCGGCGCGCATGTCGGCGGCCGACACGCCCCGGGTCGAGTCGACGATGCGGATCGCGGCCCGCGTCAGCGGCACCAGGTTCTCCCGGTCGATCTTGTCGAGCTGGTCCATCTCGTCGAACAGGTAGAAGGGCGCTTCGAGGAAGTGGACGATCGGAACGCCCTCGTTGTGGTAAAAGGCGCCGTCAGTCGGGGGCTGGCTGCCGATCGCATCCGGGGCCAACAGCATCGAGCGGCTGAGCTCCTCGCTGGTCAGGGCGTCGATCACCGCCTGCTCCAGGGGCGGGATGCGGCTGACGAAGAACCAGCGGGGCACGCAACGCTCGGCCGACACCAGCTCGCCGTCGACCTCCTCGAACTCGAGGGCCGCGTGCTCCAGGTGCAGCTCGAGCACGACGTCGTCCAGCTCGGCCCGGTGGTCCTCGATGTACCGGAGCAGCCCTGCGCCGCCCGACATGTGCCCGGCGTGGAGCAGGAACACCAGCCGGTGGGGACGCTGCTCCACCGGTTGCGCCGCCCAGAAGGTCGCCTGGGCCAGGACGAGGCTGATCCCGGACCCGTCCTCCACCGCCGAGGCCCAGGGGCCGTCGTGGTGCGAGCCGATCATCACCACCTGGTCGTCGGCGCCCGGCAGTTCGCCGACCACGTTGTTGGACTCGAAAGGCTCGGCGGTCGAGTCGATGCGCAGCTTGATCCGTACCGGGCCGGCGGCCAGCTGGTCGCGGAGCCACTCGCCGTCGCTCCCCCGGATCCACACGCCGGGGATCGGCCGGGCCACGCCGTCGTACGGGACCATGTACTGGTAGGAGTCGCCGGGATAGTTGACCAGGGAGCCGATGAAGGCCGCGGCGCCGGCGTCGATCGCGGGCTCCATGACGTCCTGCAGGTGGCTGCCGAACGGGAGCACGTGCTCGGCACCCTCGAAGGTCCCGTCGGGGTCGATGACCCGGTCGGCAGTCTCGGCAGGAGCGCTGCCGCCGGCCACGAAGGCGGTCGGCGCCAGCCGGAGCAGCTCCTCCGCGGCGAACGACGCCTTGCCGGCTACGGCACCGGGGTTGGCTTCGTCGAAGGCCACCAGCTCGACGTCCAGCTCGTCGACCGGCGCCGAGTAGGGCAGGGGGAAGCTGTCCAGGGTGCGGGTCTCGCCGCCCTGCGGCGTGACCTCCAGGGACCACTCGCGGGGCTCCCACCGGGTGACCTGCACCGGCTCCAAGCGGACGTTCTCCAGCCCCAGCTCGCGGAACCGGTCCTCCAGGAAGCCCTCGACCCACACGTCGGCGTCGTAGCCCGGCCGGCGGACGCCCTGACCGAAGACCTCGTCGATCCAGCCGAAGATGGTCTCCTCGTCGGGCACGTCCTCGGGCCGGAGCTCGCCCGGCAGGGCCGCGAGCGGCGCGGTGCTGGCCGGTGACCCGCCATCCGATCCCGACTGGTCGTCGTCATCGCCGCCGCTGCTGCACGCCGCGACCACGACGGTGGCGACTGCGCCGGCCATGAAGGCGCGCCGGTCGACGCCGCGCTGGTCGAGCGATGACCCGTCCCCGTTCCCCATGAGCGCACCCTAGTCACGCCGCGTGGGCGGATCGTTCACCGGCTCGGATCGGGAGCGTCGAGCTGGTCCAGGGTCTCCAGGTCGGTCTCACCCGGGTCCATGTAGCAGGAGTCGGTCACCGCGTCCTCGTCGCTGCTGAGGTACTCGATGGTCAACGCCTCGTACTGGCGGTCGGGGTCGTCGGGATCCTGGAGGTTGGCGTAGCTCTCCAGCCGGTCGCGCAGGTCGTCCTGCTCGGCCTGGGCCGTCTGGCCGGGTTCGCCGGCGTTCACGGTCACGTTGCCTCGGGGCACCCCGAAGCGGTCGGCCAGCTGGCCCTCCATGTACTCGATCAGCTGGGGCTGGCCGAACTGGGCCAGCTCGTCGTTCGGGCAGGCTGCCGCGGCGGCGGTCGCCTCGGCCGCGCCGGCCACGAAGCTGACGAACCGCCCGTGGAAGTCGTTGGGGGTGTCGTCCTGCTGGAAGGCCGAGTCGTTGGCGACCGTGTGCTCCAAGGTCGTGTTGCAGACGAACAGGTGACCCAGGTCGAGCTCGATGGTGGTCACCATGCCCTGGCCGTCCTCGTCGGGCGTCCGGGTGGTGGTGATCGTGCCGTCCGAGCAGTAGTCGGTCTTGACCTCCAGCCGCGCCGGCTGTCCACGGTCGTCGGGGTCGGCGACGCTCGACGTGCCGTTGGTGGGCTGGAAGTCGCCGCTGAAGATGTTGCCCGGGGTGTCGTGATCCTGCTTGGCCTGCACCGACACGATCGCCGTGCCGTTGCCGATGTCGATGAGGAAGTTCTCCGACGCCGACTCGGCGGTCTGACCCTCGTAGATCACGGTGCCCCGCGGCGCGCGATCGCTCTCGCCGCCGCCGAACCAGTCCGGCAGGTCGAAGTTGAAGAAGGCCCGCTGCAACGTGAACAGGACGAGCGCGCCGAGCACGGCGATGCCCACCACTGACACGAACGAGGTGCCCAATCCGCCTCGCCGCGCTCTGCTTTCGCCTCTGAGTACCACCAGCCACGGCGTACCCCGGTCGGCGGAGGTCAAAACGAGCGGGTTTCTCGATCTGGTTGCGGCAGTCGCCGCGCGGCCCGATGCCGGGGCGCCCGCGCCTACCCGCCCGTGGCTTCGGCGGCCCGCTTCGCCATGTCCTCGGGTGCCACGTCCTCGACGTGGGTGGCGACGTGCCAGTGGTGCCCGAACGGGTCCTCGATCTGGCCCACGCGGTCGCCGTAGAACTGGTCCTGCACCGGGCGCAGGACGGTCGCGCCGGATTCCACGGCCCGGTCGACGGTCGCGTCGACGTCGTCGACATAGATGCTGATGCTCACCGGCGTGCCGCCGACCGTCTTCGGGCTGACCGCCCCCATGTCGGGGAACTCGTCGGCCAGCATGATCAGCGAGTCGCCGAGCTCCAGCTCGGCGTGGCCGACGGTGTCGTCCGGGCCGGGCATGCGCATGCGCTCGGTCATCCCGAAGACCTGGGTGTAGAAGTCGATGGCCCGGGCGGCACCCTCGACCACCAGGTACGGCGAGACCTGCGGATATCCCTCGGGAACGGGGTTGACCATGGGACTCTCCCTTCGTCGGGACGGAGCGGGACCGTACCTCTCGAACGGGCTCGCGTGGCGCCTATGACCACCTAGGTCGACGTAGTCACCGGACGGTCCTGATTTAGGTACCTACCCAGCGCGGGAATGCCGATCCTGACCGATGTGGCGAGGTACTTCAGAGGCGCACGCTGATCCCATGATGAACGACGACCTGACCCGGACCCTGGTGCGGGAGCGGCAGCGGGACATCGCCCGCCTCGCCACCAGCAGCCGATTCACCCGCCGCGTCCGCCGCGTCCTGCGGAAGCGCAACCCCACCGAGGCTTCCCTGACGCCCTCCGTGACCAGCTGACCGCCCCCCTGTCCCACCCCGACAATTACCGAGCCACACCGACCGTGTACCCGTACGCTCACAGCATGCTCGTGGCGCGCGCGGGTCTGTCGCCGGTCATGGTCGGACGCTCCGCCGAGCTCGACCAACTGGCCGGGCTCATCGGCACCGCGGGGGCGCCCCGCATCGCGTTGATCGCCGGCGAGCCCGGCATCGGGAAGACCCGCCTGCTCCGCGAGTTCGTGACCCAGGTCCCGGCGGACACCCTCGTCCTGGCCGGCCAGGCCGAGACCGAGACCCGGGGACGGCCCCTCGTCCTGTTCGCCGACCTCCTCGACGGCATCCCCCCGGCCGACGCCGACTCCGAGCTCGCCACCACGGTGCGCGATCCCGACCTGCCGGCCGACGCGAGGATCCAGGCCGCGGTCGACCTGGTCCGCGGGCTGACCGCCGGCCACCGCGCCGTCCTGGTCTTCGAGGACCTCCACTGGGCCGACCCCGAGAGCCTGGTGGTCTTCGAGCGCCTCGCCGAGCCCGACGGGCGGGCGCTGCTGCTGCTCGGCACCTACCGGCCCGACGGCCTCTCCCGACGGCACCCGGCCTCCGAGCTGCTCCCCCGGCTCGAACGCCGCCACTCGGTCACCCACCTGCACCTGGAGCGGCTGACACCCACCGAGGTCGGGAACTTCCTCCACGCGGTGTACGGCGAGCCGCCGTCGTTCCGGCTCGTCAACGCGCTGCACACCCGGACCGGCGGGAACCCGTTCTTCCTGGAGGAGCTGATCGCGAGCTCGCCCTCCATGCCCTGCGAGGACCTCGACTCCATGCCCCTGCCGTGGACCATGGCCGAGCTCGTGCGGGCCCAGCTCGACGAGCTCGACCCCGAGGTCCGGCGCATCGTCACCGCCGCGTCCGAGCTGGGACGGAGGGTGTCCTTCGACATCCTCGCCGCGGTCACCGGCACGTCCGAGGACCAGCTGATCGACCTCCTCCGGGCGGCCGTGGACGGCGGCCTGCTGGTCGAGATCGAGCCCGACGTGTTCGGCTTCCACCACGAGATCGCCCGGGAGGCCATCGCCGCGGGGATGCTCGGCCGCGAGCGCCGCCGCCTCCACGAAGCCGCGCTCGACGCGCTCCGTCGCATGGCGCCCCCGGATCAGCTCGACCACGCCGCGCTCGCCCGCCACGCGCGGGGCGCCGGCCGGTTCGACGAGATGGTCGAGGAGGCCCGGGTCGCCGCCCACTCATTGCTGAACCACGGATCGAGCTACCAGGCGCTGCAGATGGCCGAGTGCGGCCTGGAGGAGGCCGAGGCCGATGTCGACCTCCTCGCCATCGCGTCCCGCGCGGCGTGGCTGGCCGGGCTGGCCGACGACGCCGCCGGCTACTGCCGCCGCTGGCTGCGGTTGGCGCGGGAGGCCGACGACGTCAGCCAGGAGGCCGCGGCGCTCAGCACCCGGGTGCGGGTGGCCTACGAGCAGGGTGACCTGGAGGCCGTAGGGCGGACCTCCGACGGGTTGGTCGATCTCATCGACCGCCTGCCCACCGACGAGGAGCGGGCGCAGGCCATGGCGACCGTGGCCCAGTCCTACATGCTGCGCGACCAGGTCGAGGCCAGCTGCGAGTGGGCCGACAAGGCCCGCGAGCTGGCCGAGGCCCACGGGCTGACCCGGGTGCGGCTGGCCGCGATGGTCGAGAAGGGATCCGCGCTCATCCAGGACCCGGCCTCGGTCCGCGACGCGCAGCAGCTGCTGGAGACGGCCATCGAGGAGGCCGGGCGGGCCGGTGAGCACGTCCTCGCGGCGCGGGCGCTCAACAACCTGCTCTGGCGGGCCATCGGCTCGGAGAGCGCCGACGAGGTCCGCCACCTCATCGACCACATGCGCAGCCACGAGAAGGCGGCCGGCTGGCTGCCGGGCATCGGGCACACCCAGCTCCTCGCCATGCTCGCCGCCGTGGAGGGCGACCTCGACGCCGCGATCGCCCAGGTCGCGGCGGAGGAGGTGGCCATCGGGCACATGGCCTGGAGGAAGAAGCGCTGGATGGCAGTGCTGCGGGCCGGCTTCGCGCTCGAGGTGGGCGACCTGGAGGCCGCCACCCGCTACACCGCCGAGGCCAAACCGGTCACCAGCCGGACCGCGCCGGGGGTCGTCGGCCTCGACGTCCACCTGGCCTGCCGGCGGGGCGACCTGGCGGCCGCCCGGGCCGGGCTGGCCGAGCTGCTGGTGGCGGCGGAGGCCGAGGGCTACGCCTCCCCGTCGGCCACCCACGACATCGTGACGGCCGCTCTCCGGGCCGGTCTCGCGCCGGCCGAGCTGCGGCCCCTGGTCGATCTGGTGGGCTCCTTCGCCGGGAACCGGTTGGAACCGGACCATCCATGGCGCCAGTTCCTCGACGCCCAGCTGGCCGAGGCGGAGGGCCGCATCGAGGACGCCGCGTACCTCTACGCCGAGGGCGCGGTCGGTCTGAGCTCCCCGCACCGGTCGGGCGGCAAGGGGGTGGCCGAGATGGTGGTCCTGGCCGGGCCGCGGGGCACGGTCCACGTCGGAGCCGCACGGTGCTTCATCGCCCTCGGCGAGCTCGACCAGGCTCGGGAGCACGCCGTGGCCGCGGCACGCGACCTGGCCCGCTGGCGGGGCTGGCGGGTGGACGAGCTGCGCTTGGTCGAGCGGCGGCTCGGCCTGGGCGCCGAGCCCAGCGGCCCGGACGCGCTCACGCCACGCGAGCGCGACGTCGCGGCGCTGCTGGCCGAGGGCCTCACGAACTCGCTGGTGGCCGAGCGACTGT
>Ga0075428_100004012_pt1 | contig 16163 bp, 13 predicted proteins | sample RhiMetdeltSRZDD2_FD_75291 | JGI IMG/M metagenome (GOLD analysis project Ga0075428, IMG submission 75291) | Populus rhizosphere microbial communities from Tennessee, USA - Rhizosphere MetaG P. deltoides SRZDD2 | ecosystem: Host-associated > Plants > Roots > Rhizosphere > Soil | place: USA... | reverse complement strand
GCCAGCAGGTTCTTTTTTTGCGCCGTAAAGCGCAGGTCTTCGATGAGTTGTTCCAGGAAGTCGCCCATCTCGACCAACTGCGGGTGGCTCGACAACCGGCCGTCTTCGGCCTTGGCGCTAGTAAGCAAATCCTGGAACAGTTTGCCTAGGTGTTGCGTGCTGGCATGGGCCTTGTCGAGGTAGCTGTGGGCGCGGCTGTCGATGGTGCTGACTTTTTCGTTGAGGGCGAGCGACAAGTAGCCTTCGATGGCTGCAACGGGCGTGCGCATTTCGTGGCTGGCGGTGCTAATAAACTCTGCCCGCTGCTGTTCGGCGGCACGTTGTGCACTAATGTCGCGCATTACCGCTACCGCCCCATAGACCTGACCAGTCGAAGTAACCACCGGCGAAATCACCAGCGACACCACCTGCTTACGCCCCTTGCGTGAAGTCAGCTGCAGCACTTGGTTAATGAACGCCTTGTGTACTAACACCGCCGTAAACGGATATTCCTGGTCCGAAATCGGCTCGCCCTTTTCTTTGGCAACTTTGAGCACCGATTTTACATCTACCCCGCCGGCTTCGTCGATGGCCCAACCGGTCATGTTGGCTGCCGCCCGGTTCATTAGGCTGATTTTGCCAGAAGTGTCAGTAACTATCACTCCGTCGGCGATAGATTGGATTAAAATAGCCGATTGCTCCTGGTTGGTTTTGAGTTTACCCGACAGCTGGCTTAGCTCGGCCTCGGCCGGGTTGATAAATCTATTTTTCCAAAACAAATAACTGAGCGGCGCGATTATACTAGTGCCGCCAACTAATGCAAGCGATTGCGTGCTAATAAGCGTAAATTCAAAATCGCTGTGCAGCAGCGTATAAATAAATGCCATTAACACCGTCCCTAGGGCAAACGGTAACCCGTAAATGCCGATAAATAGCGAGCTCCCCAGCCACATACCCACATACAGCCATGCGCCTGTACCGGGGTCGGTTGCCGATAGCCCGGCCAGTAACACTATTGTAAAGAACATCGAACTAACTACCATAGCCAGTGGCTGGCTGCGGCGCCAGACGATCCAAAATATCGTTAAACTATACAGCAGTTGCATCCCTGCAAAGACAGCCGTGCCTAAGGTAAAACCATATTTTAGGCCATATTGCTCGAGCGCCGGAATAGATTGCGTAAGGCCAAACCCAGCCACTGCCACGGCACTCATGACCAACAAGACCCCCCAGTACAAGCGGTACCAACCCTTTGCTACTAAGTGCATGGCGTCGTTCATGTCTTTGGTTCATTATACAATGGTTATGGTTGGTTTTTGGTCACCAATTGTCTTTTTTAATCTGTTATGGTAAAATTTTCTTTCAGAGCATCTGGCCCCACGATTGCCTTTGGCAATCGCTGGTCCGCGTGCTCGGTAAGAGATTTTATGCAAGCACAAACCTCTTACCTGTGCCGCGGCCCCGTCGTCTAGTGGTCCAGGACGTCAGGTTCTCATCCTGAAGATCAGGGGTTCGACTCCCCTCGGGGTCACCATCGTAGAACACAAGACACTGAGAGCGTAATTCATATGCGTTCTTTTTGTTATATCGTAGAAATTCCATAAGCCTTACTCTTTGCTCCGTTGACTGATAAATTATGCAATGAGTAGTAGATCTGCTGGTGGCGTTGTGCATCGGTAACAGTGCCGCTCCGAAAAGAGGCATTCCTGTCGGCCGTTTCTAAAAGTTGCTTGGTTTTTAGAACATACTCAGGCCTATTTCTAAGCCGATGAAGTCTAGATCCGGCCTTTGGCTTAGTAGCGCAAGAACCCTTCGGCCATTGTGACTTCCAACTTGCAGGATACGTGCCGCATTTGGTGGATGTTGTGCCAGCCATGCGGTCTCGAATTGGTAATTTTCGGCGGCAAGAGCTGGCAGACCAGCCAGGTCGTCGAATTTGTATAAAATCCTTTTGCTGTCATCATTGCCCCTTGGGTTCGGGCAGTGAGCCCTCGGTATATGCAGAATCTATAAGGCCCAGCATAACTAGTTCGACATGCAGTGTCACTTCACTGGCGCCGCCCGCGCTTCTTTTTTTATATTTAACATCCGATACTTCACCTAGTACGGTTAGTTTGTGGTTGCCATTCTTGAACATATGTCGCTGGCTTTCTCCCACCTTTTGCATGGGCAATCTTCCGACGACAATTAGGCCGTCACCCTTTATGCCGTCAATCTTGGGTATGGCATACGATAGGATATACTCCTTATTCTTTTTGTCCTCATCCAGTACAAAATTTTCAGATATAAGCATACTATCGCCAACCGACTTGGTTGCTAATTTTTGCCGGGCTACATTTCTTTCAAGCCATTCATCTGTCCATTGATCATCGGGGTCGTTTTGGAAGGTCTGGCTAAATAAACTAGTTAGGATTTTTCTTTTTGTGGATGCGTCTATTTTATCTACCGCCAACACGCCTACATGCGTGCGCAGCTTGCCAATTGCCTGAAGACGGGTAAGAACCCGGCTGGCGATGATTACTATTGCCCGCCCTTTATCTTTGTTTTTTGTCCACTCCGCTGATGTGCTGCCTGCGACCCCAACGCCAAATGGTGCCGCTTGAACGCTGGCTGATGGAGTAACCTTACTGAGATCGAACGCATCGCCATAAGCGGCGTATTTTTGTTCAAGCCAGGATGTGTCCACATACACTGGCGTTGCATCATTGAACCACAAGAGTATCCGTGCAAATGCTTCGCTGGAAATATCCTCGCCTAGAGCAGAGGAGGTGGTTTCGCTGCCATCATTATCGTCTAGTTCCTTTGGTACATACGCACGCAGGACTCTCATAAGTCGGCTAATTACAATCCATGTGTAGACAGTTATTACTGCAAGATAAAGGGGAATCGCAAAAAAGGTGTTCCCCGACTCCACCATGGTCTTGTCGCCCCACTTATCCTCCTCGAATTTAGCTTCATGCAGCCAATGCATCTCATGGCTTATATGGTTAATCTCTGAGCACAACCAGAACAGCATAAGTATATGACCCGCAAGTCCGAGAAAGCCTATTATTGCTGACGCGAAGGAGTTGCCGTTTATCTCCGCGTGTTGTCGTGCATGTACGAACGCAAGAACCAAGGCTATACAATATATGACCGCGCCAATGAATAGCAGATATCTCCAGCCTGGGGAGCTCAGAAATAAAATGCACGCCACAATGGGGAGGCCAAAAACAGTAATCAGCGCCAGCCTGTTACCTATTTTATTTACGATATCTTCCATATCTTAAGTATATACCTGGGTTTGCCTCGGCCACCAGGATGCAAATGTTTCGTGAAGCATCCGTATCAAGAGTCACCACCTTTACCATCCAGTCTACCGGTTCTACGGCCCAAAAGTTCCTTTAGCTGTTTGTCTAAACCTCTTCAATTCGTCCAAAATGTTTCGCGGAAGGTCCCTGCAGGCTCACCAGTTTTTTATGGTAGAGTCAGCTTAATGTCAAACCCTGAACAATACCGCCCAGTATTCGATTCTGTGTCCGACCCTGCCCTTAACGCATTCACGACACACCCAGCACGGGCGTTGCTCTATCTTTTCACTGCAATGGAGCCGGATGAAGTGCATAGACAGGCCGACCTAAACCGCAAGCTTAATCAGGCTCAGGGTTCACATCCTGGCTGGCGTATTGATGATCAAAAATATAATCTAGCCGGCAAGATTCTAAAAGAAGATTCCGGTTTATGGGATGCGGTTATTGTGCCGGGAATGCACCATACACCAGTGAGGGCCTTTCGGGTCAATCCTACGGATTTAGAGTATCGGTTTAGCTTGGCGTCGGCTATCTTAGACTGGGAGCTACAATTTCCCCGACACTCTGCAAAACATTGTGTAGGCGGTTCTCAGTTGACGTCGGCTAATCCTCAGCCTTCGAGAGCAATAGCTATATATGACAGGCTGTTAACATCCCCGAATGGTGCGGTGTCAGTATTCGAATTTCCAGATTACAAGCGAGGAAATCTTACTCGGACCTTAGATGTTCTTATTGCCAAAGGTAATATCGAGAAGTCAGGTAAAATTAGTCTTGACGACAAGATTCTTAGTCTATTAGAACCACCATTGAAGCGATATAGTGTTGCATCATTGACGGACACGGTCATTCGTTTGTGTCGCGAGGGTAAAACCAGCCTTTCTGGCGCAGTCTTTTTAGAAGAAGTCATGACCGACAATCCTAATCTCGACAGAAAAAAAGTTCGACGCATGCTTACAAACTATCCCCCTCCTTTTGTTATTGTCCCCAAGGGCGTATCTTATCGTATTGCGCCCGATATGCTGCCAGCGATTTCTGATCTCGTACTCAGGGTCCATAGCCTTAGAAAAGATGGAGATTTCGGGAAAGCTGCCCAAACTCGAGCTCTTGCAATAGTCCGGGATAAATCTGACGTCGCTTTTCTTATGGCGAAGGCGCGACATCAAACATTGGGCAAAGGTACCTTTGAGTATGAAGAAAACGCGGAAATTACCACCCGTCGGCACGTAGGCTCCCTTACTCTTCGCCGACTGCCTATTGTTCAAGGGTGGCAAGCAAAGGCGGCCTGTAGAGATCAGGATCCTAGCCTATTTACGGAACCGGTCCCTGGGCCATCCGGAATAAAAGAAAAACAAGCCAAATCCATTTGTCGGGGATGCTCAGTGTGGGCTTCTTGCCTTCAGCGGACATTAGATACCGGGGAGCGAGGTATTGCGGGTGGTATGACTCAAGTTGAGCGTAAGCGATATGCAGCCAAACCCGCTTCGTATTCAGCTAAACATCAATGGTAGGGCTATTTGGTCTTGTCTGTCGTTGCTAATAATTATTTTCTTAGCTCTGGCATGTGTTGCCCTTTATTTGCATCGATCGACATGGCCCTTCGTCTAGTGGTCCAGGACGTCAGGTTCTCATCCTGAAGATCAGGGGTTCGACTCCCCTCGGTTTCTTTTAGAGGAGCGAAGATATTATTCTTCGGGTCTTTGGTCTGAAATTCCTAGGTCGAGCTGAATGAACGGTTGACCTACCGTCAAATCGGGTCCGCCTGTGGCAGTAATGACGCGCGGGATGTAAAAGGCGCACGCTGCACGTATGTCTTCGTTGTTTTTGGGGAATTGCGGCATAAAGCACTCCGAGCTAATCGGCTGGTCGCCGCTCTCGTGCGCAGTTAACTCATCCAGAGTCAATATTCTATCGTCCTGGTAGTGTTCAGTTGGGTTGGTACAGATTGTGACGAGCCCGTCGCGAATCCAGTTTGGGTCAAGAGCAAGATGTGCAAGGACGGTATATGTTGGCCGATTGGCCCTGGCACTAGCAAGGGGTCGCATGTCGAGCCAATGTATAGCCGACTCTTGGCGCAAGAACACGGGCAGACCACCCACAGTACGGAGGAGTTCAAAGGATAGAGCCGCAATACCTCCTCCGAGCTTTTGGGCGAAGGACTTGTTGGAGACGCAGATACCGGATTGACGCAACTGCTCCGCAGTGACGCCCTCATATAGCGAATGTGAGCCTCGCACGTGGGGGCCATAAATCGCCCGGTAAACATTTATTTTTCCAGGAGCGGGTTTAATCATAAGTATATTATATCATATTTAAGTTTAGCTCCTTACTGGAGGTTGCCGCTCAAGAATGTAGGCGACCAAGAGGACCTATTTCATTTAAGACCTAATTTTAGCTACTTTAAGTGTTGATCTATTTGCAGTAATCGCTGTTTTTGCCGCTGGTTGGGTCACCGGCAGGCAAAGCCCTGAGCTTTTGGCTATCGGTAGCCGGTAACCAGTCGAACCAGCACACGGCGTGCCAAGACAACTCTTTGTCCTGGGCGTGGACTTGTTGATAGGCGGCCGATTTGCTGGCTTGATTTTGTTGGCGGTAGTCATAGACACCCCAGTCAAAAAAGGTGTTTTGCGCGCCGACTATACCGACCGAGGTAGCCAAAGTCTCCCCCTGCTTTACATACACCGCCGGGTTTACTTGTTCTGTTCGCGAATCGCCTTCTTGGGGAGCGGGCCAGGTGTCGGCTATCTTTTTTAGGTTGTCGGGTAACTCACGGAAGTGCCCTACGCGATACATCACGCCGCAGTTATGCATGATGTCAAAGGTGTACTGCACCTCGCCCTCGGCTATGTAGCTTCCGCCGCGCACGATAAATCCATCTGTCGGCGCCGTTACCTGCACTTTATTATTAGCTGTGCCGTCAAAGCGGAAGCCGCCATGCGGTTTGTAGTTGCCGCTGCGCGTTTGGCCAGGGTACAGAACGGCCGTTACCTTGCTGATGTCAGTCGGCATGTGCATCATGGGCTGGTCCGGGCACGCGGGAGGAGTTTGCGTGCTGCGCCAGCCGTCTTCGGTCTGCTGCCAGATTAACTGTGGTGTCTGAGGGGAAGAAGCGGTTTCTTCGGCAGTTGGCGTCCCTTCGGTGTAAGGTGTTTGGTCTTTATTTTGATTTGTGCCAAGCACACGCCACCCAATAAAACCCACCACCGCAACCACGATAACCACGACAAAAATTTCAATATGTGCAAATCCGTTTTGTCGTTGTTTGTCCACACTTAAAATAATAAAGCATAAGCGATTTATTGTATATTCTTCCTAAAATTGGGCTCAGTGCACGTCTAGCCTTACCAATATTGGACATGCCTGGAAGACCGCAGCAGGTTTTTCTGAAACCACTTAACTTTTTCGCCAGCTGGGGATTGACGATACATAAGATTGTCTGATGAATATGAGTGCCACAGGCTGCACGTGTGGCCGATTTCGTGAGCTAAGGCAACGTTATCTTCCAGGCCGGGCTGGGCAATGACCACATAATCGCCTATAACCGACATGGAGCAGCCCAAGGGTCCTTGCAGACTACGCACCACAAACACCGTAACCGGAAAAGTGCCAGAAATAGGAATGGCGTTCCAGCCCGCCAAATGCTTGGCAAAAAATTCGCCAGCCACGCCGAACTCTTGGCCTGCGCCACAATGAAAGTCCAGGACCTCTGGCGGCGCCTCCTCTGTTAAAACTTCTACAAATTGTTTACTGTATGGTTTAACCTTTACATTAAACCTTTGTTTATAGATTTGTTTTGTCCGTTCAATGGCGTCCGATACTATCTGCGTGGGCACTACCTGGCCGCCCGGTACGTCGTCGCCCCCGCCCGTCGAAGGCGGCGCCGTAAGTATAAATACATGAAGTCTGAGTTTTTTGGGCGGCCAAGCCACAAACCCAAGGAGTAGATCGTATAATCCAAAGGTTACACTGTTGACGATGGTTATAACCGCTCGCACTACGACGCGCACGACAGCCTTGGTGGCCCGCCATACCTTTTTTGCCGCTTTCTTGATGCTTGACCAAAGACCCATTGCCCACCCCGCTTCCAATTTTTAATGATTACACCAATTATAGCTCATAACTGGGGTGTTTTGAGGTTGCCTCTGCAAAAGCAGGTTCGGTTCCCAGTAAATTGAGTTCGAATTCCTATAAGTTTTTAACCAAAGATCGCTCATCGTAGTATGATGTATTAGTAGAATTCAATACTTTAGAGGGGCAAAAACATGCAACAAAAAGGTTTTTCGGCAATAGAAGCGGTCATTATACTGGTCGTACTTGGTGTATTGGGCTTGGGTGGCTGGTGGGTTTATCAAGCTAATACAAAAACGTCGCAAACTACCCAGTCTACACAGGCTACCGAAAGCGAAAAGCAGTCAAACGGCCAGGATACCGAGCAGACGGCTTACTCTAACGCCGATCTAGGTATCGCTTTTGAATACCCCAAAGAATGGGGCGACGTTGTTGTTGAGCCGGGCGCACCTTCTGGGGTTTTGCTTGGATTTTCTAAAAACCATTCGGTCGTTTTCGGCTCCTACGCAAGCATGCAAAATCGAAGTATGACTATTTACGATTTTGACGGCTACACAAAAGAAGGCAGTTCGTTTTACTTTAATGCGGGCAGCACAAAAGATGCCATTAATCCCAAGGCCATTGTTACTGCTAAAAACTCGGACATTTTAGTGGTCGATAATAACAGTTTTGACAGTTTAAAGAATTACTTCGATGTCGGTATTCTTAAGAGCCAAGACTACGAAGGAAGTGACTTGGCTGGTTTGGTAAATGTCAAAACAAGTTACAAAGGTGTGGTGTTTATAAATCAACAAAAGAGAGCAAGCAGTCCATTTGATACCAGTCTTAGCACTGGACAAATACCTCAAGCCGAATTTGAGAAACTCTTGGCGACAGTTAACGTTTTATAGGGGTCTACTTTGACCTGTAGCGGGATATGGAATCTTAGGATTGTCTATGCCCCGCGCCGTAACACTACCGGCCAAGGACTTTTTTGACGTCCGAAAGATCTTTGGATTGGTGTAAAGTAGGACCGATCTATCTGTAATGGATAGATTTGGTATGCTGAGATAAATGCCCAACCTAAAGCCATCGCCGATTCCTGACAGCCGGGTTGCGTCTGCAATGTTTGCATGGCGAACCGAACTTCGCTACGCTATAAAAAAACTGACGCCTCAACAACGCAAATACTAGATGGAAATGCGGGTTAACTAGGCCTCACCTGAGTTGGTCGAATTTGGTGGAGTATCATCCGAGGCAGAATGGTCAACCGGAGGAGTATTTGTGGGTGGCGTTGGGGATTTTTTGGCATGTTTTTTGCGCCACCACCATAAGGCTGCACCAATGCTAATAAACACAACAATCGCAACGATTATCCAAATCCACCCCGATTTTTTACCGGGAGTTGGTTGGTCGGTCGTTGTAGGGGTTTGCACTTCGGCGATGGTAAAGCTTGCCAGAGTGGCGCGACTGGAGGTTTTATTGGTGGCGGGATCAGTTACTTCTGCCTCAATGTGGTGACTGCCTGGCTCTAAACCCTCAACATTATAGCTCCAGTTACCGTTAGCGTCGGCTGTGACGGTTGCTTCTTGGGGTGTTGAGAAGATGTACAGTTTGACAATACCGTTAGGCACTGTTTTGCCGCTTAGCGTAAACGTTTCGCCTTGCTGAACGGTAATGTCTTCGGTGGAGGCTATTGTCTGACCGTTAACTTCCAATGTGTCTGTTTTCGGTGCCTCAGGCGGAGTAGGCTCGGGGGTTGGTGTTGGAGCGGGTGTAGTAGTTTTGGGCTTGGGAGGTGCAGCTTGCGTTACCGCTGTAAAAGTGACCGTTGCCGTGGTTGTGGGGCCAAAGAAAGCCCCGTCTTCGTAGTAAGTAGCTGTTATGGTTTTACTTTCTGCCTTGGTACTGCTCAGTGTAAAGGTGGCCTTGCCATCCGTCCCTGTCGATGAGTAGCGTGCGCCATTCGCACCTTCGCTTCCACCGGCAATCGTGTTATTTGAGCCGCTCACCGTAATTGCAGCTGGTAACCCTTGATGTGGATTTTCGATGGGGCTACCGCAGGGTGCTTCTGAACGCGCGAAATATGTTGTGCCGCCCTCTTGGCACTGAAACGTGGCCGCATAGACTGTAATGGTTGTCTTGGTACTGCCGTCCGCTTTAATGCTCGATGAGGATAAACTAATCTCTGGCGTAGGAAAGCCACCCGCAGCGTGCGCTGCAGTAAGCAAAGACAGGCACAGTCCGAGGCTCAGCGACAAACCACAAATAACTCTCAAGGTCAGTTTTTTCATTTTTTTGTATTGTCCTTTCAAGGCAATTATAGCCAGGCGGCTGGGCCGGATCAAGGGTGGTTTACAATGTTGTGTCTAATTATGAATTCCTCCTTACCAGTTCTGGATCAGTAACTGAGCGGTCGTCTCTTTCGATTCAGAAAGTCCGTATTGAGCTTATTGTTCCCATCTGCTGGTTTCGGCATTGTGGTGGAGTTCTATGTAGGCAGGATTGGTCCCTGGTTTTTGGGGTTCAATGCGACGGCCGGGGATCCAAAGTCCTGGGCCAGAATCGACGGTATACTCGATGAATCCGCCGTTTGCCTGGTAATTGTTTTTGTCGTACGTTTCGAAGTCTTTGACACCGAGCTCCTTTAGCGCCTGGATGGCGGCGACATTCCTGGCTAATTCTGGAATTGCAGGATCTTCCAGTAGTTGCTGGAGGCGTTTGCGGTCTTGCCAGTCCACGGTAGTAGCAATGGCATCCATGTAGCGGTTGAGCATGCCGTGCGAAAAAATTAATTCGCCTGGCCTTGCTCCGTGGCTTTCTAGGGCTATAATACCGCGCAAGGATGCGCCAAGCGGACTTTCGCCTGAGTCGTCCCCTTCTGCTCCGAGACGCATCACCCATTCCGCATAGTTATCAATGTCTGTTTGGTGTAGCTGCTCGGTAAGGGCTAGGGTTCCCATAAAGCAGGCTAGTTTTGCCTCGCGGAGCTGCTTGGTCTGTTCGCGGCGATATTTATATTCCCAGCCCTTTTGAGAAACTTCTTTAAGGCCATGTTCTTCGCCCGGCGCTACTTGACCTACCAGGATTGGCTTTGGGTCGGGGCTAGCATTAACAAAGGTGACAGCAGATTCTATAGCGCGGGTAAGTGGGGAGCTGCTAACATATCGTACGACAGCCCCAATGGCTTTAGAAATTGGAACGATAGATTCAATTTGGACCACGCCGTCAGAGGTTAAGCCATTAGGTTGGCCCGGCCTATCCTCGCCGCGTCCTTGCGATAACTCCCCTGCATTACCGTCAGATTGGCCATGGCGGCCAAGCAAAAAAGGAGTTTGGGCAAGTTTGGGGTGGTAGGAAGGCAAAAACATTATCTAAACTATAATACTACTTTTGCCGCAAAGCGCGTACAAGTGTTCTGCCGATTGTTGGACCGAGGGCAATAACTAGGCCTTTTGATTCGGGTTCGAACGTTGGCGCCTCACCGTTTGGGGCACTTATAAAATGACCCAATGGGGGAGCCAAAGCTAATGTTCCAGCGATGTCCCACCTTCGGGGGTTTTGCATAGCTACACCAACTATAGGGTCCCCGTTTAATTCGCCGGGCCTCAGACGTTCAAAAATGCTAGGGTCCATCACGCAGAGTGCGGCCCCCACTGCTGACCGTAAGGTGATGACCCTATGCCTTTTATCCGGCAAGTTGTTGTTCAATATACTTGCTGTTGTGTCGGAGGCGGCTAAGATTACACCGCCAGTTTCCGGATTTGGAAGCGTATGTGCTAACGGAAGTGTGTACCTGCCCCCATCTGGTTCGATGCGTACCGGCGCTACCCCCGGCCCTGCGTTCCAACGAATAATGCCGTCTGGCGACAAAGCCGGAGCGGCCAGTGCTCCAAATTCAGAAACGTTGCTACCCGGGCGCACCCCTCCGGCCGAAACCATCCATCCAGCCACAGGGCGCGGAGGCCGCTCGGCTTCGGGTATTTTGTACCATGCGATCAGCCGTCTCAGGTATTCGGTAAATAAACTAGTTCCATCAATAGGGTCAACATCAAGAATGAGGCTAGGAGTTTTACCTTCCGGCCAGGTAGTCTGCTCTTCTTCGCCTTTAACCCGCACCGATGTCCCTTTGTATACGTTCCCTATTTTTGCTTCAGTTTCTTTGTCGTAGTCGGTTACTTCTGAAGGTATGCCTTCAGGGCTAATTTTTGTATCGACAACAAAAGAGGGGTTGGCGCTTGCCGCCAATGCGTCTGTTTGTTCCCGCAAGTCTTGTGCAGCATAGGTTACTACAATATCGGCAAATTCGAGTGATTCAGGGGAAAAAGGTGGCCTGGCCCATCGTTCTGTCATTCTTATTCTCCTTTATAGCTTATCCTGAAATTTTACCGTACTTTTGCATAAATTAAACAAATTGCCATAACGAACAAATTGTAAAAATGTTTCTGCCATGATAAAAATCTTCTATGTCGTGGGCACCAGAAGTAACCATTACGAAACCCGAGGGTCTTGACCTACCGCGTCAGGCAATCTATGACGTATTGGCAACAGTGCCCGATTATCAGACCTACCGCGACAGCGAAGAGGTGCAACAAGGCTTTGTCGATCTGCGCGACCAGTACCGCAACGCTACTGATGTACGAGTACAACTAGAGCCTATACAGCCAGACCCTGCCGTCAAGGATTCTTTAGATGCCTTGTTTATCGAATTGCCGGATGCCGACGAGCTAGAAGACCACGGCACAGTCTTTATAATGGGGAATGTTCACACTAATGAACTAATGTGGACGCAAACATTTGACTTCCTTTCCAAGCTTTTTGCCGCCCAGCCGGAATTGATGCGCATGCTAGGGATTAAGAGAGTTATCTTTTTAGACGCCTTCCCCGGTGGTTTAAAAATAAATGGTGACGATTTAGTCCACGGCACTGGAGATATCACCATTCGCGAGTATCTTAGAAATGCTGGCCGGTCGCATCAGCAAGCTGTGTGGGACTTTAGTTTTGATTATAAAGACGCACATCATAAAAGTTCGTTGCTTGGCGCCAAAGTGACCGAAGAAATTTTGCGCCAATTCCTTCCTGATTTATTAGGTCCGCTACACAATGCCGCTGTAAACGGTATGTACACGTTTATAAGCCACCCCGCTGCAAGGTTGGTGCCTGACCTAGAGGTACTTAGACAGGCCATACGGCCAGAAATGCCTGAAGGCGCTCCTGACTCGCCAAAAATACAAAAGTTTGGCCCAGGGGTGTATCCCGAACCAACAGTGCAAGATTACTATGATGCCGGTTTGTGGATGGCAGGCATAGGCGCCAACCCGGCAAGTGCTATGCGGGATTTGGTAGGTGCAGCGGCCTTTTACGCGAAGTACCTGTTCCTTAGCAGCGAAGTACCCTGTTATATTTCATCTTCTTTATTAGACCATAATTCGTCGGGCCAAACGATGAGTCAAATTCTTGCCGAGATCGACCCCGAAATCGAGAATATGATGCAGCAAATGGCGGCAATTATAGCATCTGTAGATACAAAACATTTGGCTCAAGACGTACAGCATCTACATGAGGCAACTCGTTTGATTTACAAATCGTGGCGGCAAGAGGTTGACCAAAGAAACAAAACAGCAGTTGATACTAGTCCAGAGCATCTAACTATTGCAGATCGTGCCAAGCTGTTTATTCGCCGTGTTTTTTATATTGCCGTTACCTTGGGGCAAGCGACGCGATTGGCCGAACAAACCGGTAATACCGTGGCTGCCAACCGAGCTAACGATACCTTGGACCACATTGCTCAAATGGCCGAGGATTATTTGCAGCCACAGTTCTTGCCCCGTCGTATCCAGGTGGCCCTACAAGCTGGCACCCTGCTTCTTGGTGCTCTAGCCCAAAAGGAACAAAAGGACGAGGTGTTTTAAATTGATTTTATAGTTAAAAAGTTGTATAACTTTATTTATGCCTGTTTTTTTTGGCTACAGTAATAAAAACCACTGCCAATTTATTGGCACAACCCAGGAGGGAGACGCCAATGTGCGTCACTGCAGAGCCGGCGAGCATCCAGAAGACGCGGACTTATGTCCACGCTACTAAGCTCGATGGAGTCCCTGTCCATGTGTGCGGCTACCAAAACAAGGCCCGCACTTTGGCCGGAGGCAACTGCATGTTCCTCAACTACGCCGGTACCAACCTGCGGCTCGTTCGCGGCCCCGAGCGTACGCGTACGTTCATGGACGACATGACCTTCCGGCTTCCGGAATTGGTCCGTGTCCCTTCCGCGGGCAGCATGTTCGACTTCGCCTTCGGGTCTCGGGCAGAGCTCGTGGTGGAGGACTTCGGTGACTACACCGTCATTCTGGCACAGGGCCCGGACGACATTTTGTCTGTGCTCGACCAGGTGCCGGATCACCGTCGCCCCGGCCGCACCAAGCGACTGGAAGAAATGATCGGCTTCTACATGTCGTGGTCCCCGGAGGACAGTTTTGTCCTTGCGTGCTTCGACAGTGAAGTTGAGCCCCGCCACCCCATCGTCGTTAGCTACGAACCGCGGAACGCCGATGTTCTGACGATCCCCGGCCTCGATGGCCACGACGGTAAGGTGCCCCTCCCTGGAGCTCCGGTTTTCCGGGACTTCAAGGTAGCGTTTGGCGTCCAAGGTATGGACAACCTTCCTATCCAGGTCGGTTACGGCGACTACGGAGTCCAAGGTCAACCCTGGGCGCCCAACTGTGTCACCGGCTTCGTCGACAACCGTCCCGATGGACCCAACGGCGACTACGTCGTTCCGGTCTGGGCCGTTGAACAGGGTTTGGGTGGCAGCGTACTGGCTGGCATGATGCTGTAGTCTCAATCACACGGCTGTGTGGATGAGATAGGTCGAAGGTTCGGCGGACGAAGCCGGTGCTTCATACTGGCTTCTCCGCCGTCCTCCCTCCCTCCCTCCCTCCCTCCTCCTACATCGCTTCATAACTGCGTAGTTATGCTGACGAGTCCAAAAGGACGAAAGCGATTGTTTTGGGGCGTCTCCTCCCAGACGCCCCTTTTTTTAAATAGTTCTACCAGATACCGCCGTCCGGATCGATTCTCGTTTTGGTTTCGTCACGGTACTGGCGTATTGCTCGGCGGGCCATAGTGCTGTGGTTAGAAAAAGCAGTAAGCTTGCCAAGGGTGTCTTCGCTGAGCGGAAGCCACACTACGCGTTTGGCGTCCGAGCTAGCTTTTGGCCTTTGTTTGGGGATATTAGGCAGAAACGCTGCAAAGGTTTCGCCCTCTGGCCAAGCGTGCAGTGTCGCCCGCTGGTCGGCACCCTTCCCAGCCCAGATTTTTTTAAGCACTACTGTTAGGCCTGAGCAGCTTAGACCCCTGGGCGTTATTTTTATTTTCATGCCGGTTTCTTCTTCTAGTTCCCTAAGACCGCCAACTTCGTATTCGTTGAGTTGCCCGTCCAGTTGTTCGCTGAGCTGTTTGTCCGCGGGTTCGAGGTGTCCGCCTGGGATTGCCAGCAATCCGTTATTTTTACGTTCAATAAACAAGCCGTATAGTTTTTCGTTCTCTTCGGCTACTAGCAGCATGTCGGCTGTTTTTCGTGGCCCGCGCCCGCGCCTAAAGTAGTCACCCGGCGTAACCACCCCGCCGGGGTGTACCCATTCACCTTCGGATGTATAGCCACCAAGCAGCATACTTTTGGCATACGGGTGCACAGGCATTCCGCGTTGGTCGATTTGGATGCCTAGCGCATCCCATTCCCTTTGTTCTTCATCGGTCGGCGGGTAAACGCCCCCTTCATCTAAAAATTTGGCTTCGTATTCTGGATGGGTTGCCGGGTAGTCATTGAGGCACCACGGCGCACGGGCATCGTACGGAATATACAAGGGCACATAATTGTCGCCCTCTACCCGGCTTAGTTGGCTAGCATCGTTAAGCCGTAGACGATCCTTAAAAGCGGGGTACCCGGTCGGGGTGTCCGCCAACAACGCGTTTGTGTAATCACGCAAAAATTCGCCTTCGCTATACTCCCAGCGCTGACCTTTAGGGCCAACCTCGCGTGGCCTTGGTGGTCTTTCTGGTAGCTCAAATCCATCACCGTATTTGGGAAAATCAAATTCACTCATTCCAACTTCCTGTTTAGGGTTTGCAAGTTGGAAGCGCTTCCAGGTACAAAGATATCGCGGCATACCCCCTGTAAAATAGACAGTTTGTTTTGAGACATTTACCTTTGAGGCAAGCAGGGGTGACGCAAAAAGACCTGAGGCAAATGAAATTTAGTCAAATCAATTTGACAAGATTTGACAGCGTTTTTAAGATAGTATAGTGCATCATATTCAAAGGAAGGTGCTGGGCAAGCTATTGTATGCCGAGTCGTTGGCGTATTCGAAAATAAAGCCGGCAGGTGTCGAGAGTAATCATTTTGCCTATCACCTAGAACAATTAGTTAAGCAAGGTATTGTTGCTAAAAAGGACAAGCAATATTTTTTGGCACCGCAAGGTTTAGCACTCGTCGACCGCATGAGCCAAGAAAAGATGGTCAACCGCATCCAGCCGCACATTTTAACCGTAATCGAAATTACGAATGCCACAGGCCAAACGCTCCTGTTTAAACGCGCCTTTCAGCCCTATATTCATAAGTTTGGGTTCCCTTTAGGCAAGACACACCTGGAGGAAACCATAGAACAAGCCGCCTTGCGTGAACTAGAGGAAAAAACGGGGCTTACCGACATCCCGCTTACCCAACGCGGGTTTGTGTATATTCATGTCAAGCAAGGCGGTTTTACCATAACAAAAGCACTGTGCCATGTGTTTAGTGGGCGTGTTGAAGGATCCCCGGGCCTGCCGCCTGCTACGCATCGTGGTTCGTGCCAT
>Ga0075428_100004011_pt1 | contig 16164 bp, 14 predicted proteins | sample RhiMetdeltSRZDD2_FD_75291 | JGI IMG/M metagenome (GOLD analysis project Ga0075428, IMG submission 75291) | Populus rhizosphere microbial communities from Tennessee, USA - Rhizosphere MetaG P. deltoides SRZDD2 | ecosystem: Host-associated > Plants > Roots > Rhizosphere > Soil | place: USA... | reverse complement strand
CCGACGAGGCCCTCGCGCTCGGCCCGTCGCCGGACGCGGTCGGCTTGCGCCTCCTCGATGCCCGAGGAATGCGTCTTCACCCCGATGCCCAGTGCCAGGCAGAGGTCGAGGCACTCCTTGTTCGTCAGCCCAAGCTCTTTGGCAAGCTCGTGGACCCGGATCTTCGCAGCCAAGTTCTTCCAGACCAGCCTTCATCATGTCGTTGGGCGCGCACCGCGCAGGGGTTGGCGCGGTACGCGGCCCTCTATCCTCGCGCAGACCGGATGACCGGCACGAACACGATGGTCATTCACGCCGGCGAAAGGCCCGTGCAAACGCTTTCCGACGCTCGGCGACGGTTCGGCACGCTTCGAGCGTGTCGGCGCACAGCCACGCGCCGCGACCTGGCAGTCTACGGCCCCGGACGATCGATCCGTCGGACCGGCGCACGAAACGCACCAGCTCGGCCTGCGGCCGCCGCCGCCGGCAGCCGATGCAGGTCCGGATCGGCTCGGTGATGCGGTCGCTACTCCTGGCTCTCGCTCACCCGCTCGGCCTGGTCCCCCGCGGGTGACGCGTCGCCTTCGACCTCCGCTGCCGCAGCTGCCTCGCCCGCAGCTGCTTCGCCCGCTTCGTCGCCCGCCGCCGCGTCGGCCGCCAGGTCGTCGCCCCCGACCTCGGCCTCCCCGGACTGCGCCGAGTCGACCGGCGCTGGCTCGGCGGACGCTGCCTCTGACTCCGGCTCAGCCGACGCCGCGTCGGCCGACTCCGGCTCGGCCCCGGCCTCCGCCGACCCGTCGTCGCCCGGCTCGCCATCGGCCGCGGCATCGGCGCCGCCCGACGCCCACTCCTCGGCTGACACGGCCGGCCCACCCTCGGCCGGCTGCCAGACCTGCTCGCCGGTCTCGGGGTTGACCACCCACTCGCCCTCGGCCCAGTCCTGGTTGCCGTAGCTCTCCTCCTCGGCGAGCTGGCTCTCGCTCTTGATGTCGACCCGCCATCCAGTGAGGCGGGCGGCGAGACGGGCGTTCTGGCCCTCCTTGCCGATGGCCAACGAGAGCTGGTAGTCGGGAACGATCACCTCGGCGACGCCGGTGGACTCGTCGATGCGCACTTCCTTGACCTTGGCCGGGGACAGCGCCTTGGCCACGAACTCGTAGGGATCGTCCGAGAAGGGGACGATGTCGATCTTCTCGCCCCGCAGCTCGTTCACGACCTGGCGGACCCGGGCGCCCCGCGCGCCGACGCAGGCACCCACCGGGTCGACGTTGCTGTCGTTGGACCACACGGCGATCTTCGTGCGGTGCCCGGGCTCGCGGGCGCAGGCCTTGATCTCCACGATGCCGTCGGCGATCTCGGGCACCTCGAGCTTGAACAGCTCGAGGATCAGTCCCGGATGGGTGCGGGAGACGACGATCTGCGGGCCCTTCGACGTGCGGCGGACCTCGACGATGTAGGCCTTGAGCCGGCTGTTCGCCTCCGGACGCTCGTGGGGCACCTGCTCGGCCTGGGGCAGCAGTGCCTCGACGGCGCCGAGGCTCAGCAGCGTGTAGCGGCTGTCCCCCTGCTGGACGGTCCCGGTGACGATGTCGCCCTCGCGGCCGGCGTACTCCTCGTACCGGCGCTCGCGCTCGGCCTCCCGGATCCGCTGGGTCATCACCTGGCGGGCGGTCTGCGCGGCGATCCGGCCGAAGTCCTTGGGCGTGACGTCCATCTCGGGGCCGGTCGGCTCGCCGTCCTCGTCGATGTCCTGCGCGTAGACCCGGATATCGAAGTTGGTCGGGTCGATGGTGACCCAGGCGTACTCGTGCGCGCCCGGCATGCGCTTGTACGCGGACTCCAGGGCGTCGGCCAGCGCGGACAGAAGGGCCTCGACGGAGATGTCCTTCTCGGCGGCGAGCGCCTGGAGCGCCTCCAACATGTCGGGATTGCTCATGGCCTGCGTTCCCTCTTCTTCCTACTGCTGCCCGACGCCGCTTCGGCGTGCCCGGGCTTGGGGGCCGGTGTTCCCCACTCGAACACGGTGCGCGCCCGTTCGATCTCGCCGTAGGCCAGCGTGCGCAGGGTCGCCCCGTCGGCGTCGTCCGCTGCCTCGGGCTCGCTGCGGACCGTGATGCCCCGCTCGTCCGCCGTCGCCAGCACGCCCTCGACCCGCCGGTCGCCGACGACTTCGGGCGTCGTGCGGACCTTGACCACCTCGCCGATGGCCCGGGCGAACTGCTCCGGTGTCCGCAGCCGCCGCTCGACCCCCGGGCTCGTGACCTCGAGCGTGTAGCGGGACGGCATGGGATCGGCCGCGTCGAGGGCCCGGGACACGGCGCGGGTCACCCCGCCGAGGGCCTCCAGGTCGACCCCACCCTCCCGGTCGACGACCACCCGGACCAGCGGGCCCTGCACATCGACGTCGTAGAGCTCGACGTCGTGGGCGGGCAGGATCGGCAGCACGATGTCGCGGACCCGGTCGGCCACATTCATCGGTGCTGCACCTCCTCGTCGTCTTGCGGGCGGCCCCTCATACGAAAGGCGTGGGCACGGCCCACGCCTTCCCTCGAAGGTATCGAACGGAACGGACGTTGCAGTATAGCGACGCGCCCCAGACGGCGGAGCGAAGGAGCCGTCAGCCGGTCAGTGCGCCAGCCGGTCAGTACGCCCGGGCGACGTAGGCGACGAGGTCGTCCTCGTCCTCGTCGTCGGGCACCGACCCGTCGGCCCGCTGGAGGCAGCGCACGGTCACGCCCCGCCCGGCCAACCGGGCCTCGGCGGCCCCGCGCACCAGCTCCCACGGGAGCCGGGCCACGCCGGACTGCGCAGCCTCGGCCGCATCGTCGAGGCTCGCCACCTCGCTGGTCTGGGCATCACGGGCCTTGGTGGCCTGGGCCAGCATCTCGTGCTGGATGTCGTCGAGCAGGCTCGCCGCTCGACTGCCCGCTTCGCTCAGCGGCACCGCCTGCTTCTCGCCCCGGTCCCGCCGGACCAGCGTCACCTGGCCCTCGGCCAGGTCGCGGGGCCCGACCTCGACCCGGAGCGGAACGCCCTTCAGCTCCCAGTCGGTGCTCCGGCGACCGAAGCTCTGCGCCACCTTGTCGTCCAGGACGGCGCGGATCCCGGACCCGACCAGCTCGTCGGTCAGCCGACGCGCCGGCGTGGCGGCATCGTCCTCGTCCTTGACCAGCAGGACCACGGTCTGGATCGACGCCAGGCGGGGTGGGACCAGCAGGCCGTCGTCATCGCCGTGGCCCATGACCAGACCGCCGATCATGCGGGTCGTCGAGCCCCACGAGGTGGTCCAGCAGTGCTGGGTCGCTCCCTGGTCGTCGAGGTAGGTGATGTCGAAGGCCTGCGCGAAGTTGGTACCGAGCTCGTGGCTGGTCGCCATCTGCAGGGCCTTGCCGTCGCGCATGACGGCCTCGCAGGTCATGGTGTTGATGGCGCCGGCGAACCGCTCGGCCGCCGTCTTGCGTCCCACGATGACCGGCATGGCCAGGACGTCGACCATGAAGCTCTCGTAGACCTCGCGCAGGATCCGCGTGGCGTAGGCCGCGGCGTCCTCCCGTGTGGTGTGGGCGGTGTGGCCCTCCTGCCAAAGGAACTCGCTGGTGCGCAGGAAGAGGCGGGGGCGCAGCTCCCAGCGGACGACGTTGGCCCACTGGTTCAGCAGCAGCGGCAGGTCGCGGTAGGACTGGATCCACTTCGCCATGTACTCGCCGATGACCGTCTCGCTGGTCGGCCGCACGACGATCGGCTCGGCCAGCTCCTCGCCGCCGGCGTGGGTCACCACCGCCAGCTCGGGGCTGAACCCCTCGACGTGCTCGGCCTCGCGGGCCAGGTAGCTCTGGGGGATGAACAGCGGGAAGTAGGCGTTCTGAGCCCCGCAGGCCTTGATGCGGAGGTCGACCTCGGCCTGCATCCGCTCCCACAGGGCGTAGCCGTAGGGCCGGATGACCATCGTGCCCCGGACGGGGCCGTTGTCGGCCAGCTCGGCCTTGGCCAGCACGTCCTGGTACCAGCGCGGGAAGTCGTCCGCCTGGGCGGTCAGAACCTTCGCTTTGGCCATCCGGCTTGTCTAGTCCGTCGCGGAGCTGCCGGTGATCACCAGATCGCCGTCGATCAGCTGGTAGCGGACCTGAGTCTGCTGATCGGAGCAGCAGTGGGCGGCGGTGGCGCTGTAGGAGTCCCAGGTGACCACGATGTCGTCGCCCTCGATGCCGACGGCGCCCACGGTCGGCGGGAACCGGGACTGGATGGACTCCGGCGCCTCGGCCAGCGACGCCGTGGCTTCGGGCCGGCCGGAGTCGACGTCCCACACCTCGACGGTGTCCTCGGTGCCGTTGGCGCCGTAGCTGCACACGGCGTGGACCACCGCCTCGTCCGTGCCGTCACGGTCGAGGTCGCCGTATGCGACCGTGCCGTCGACCGAGAGCCGCGCGAAGCGGTCGTCGTCGAGCAGCCCGCTCTGGCCGCCCTCCACCGCGATCGTGCCCGGCTCCTCGCCCGCGAGGCCCTCGCCACAGGACGCACCCGGCTGGGCGATGTCACCGAAGTCGAGCAGGCGCACCGCCTGGTCGCCGGCCACGGCGGGCAGGCCGGCGGCCAGACCGGGCACTGCCGAGCTCCCGCCACCGTCCCCCGCCACCACGCTCGAACCCGCCGAGTCGTCGACGGTGACCGCGTCCTGGCGCGCGGGCTCGCCGGTGCGCGCCAGCACCACGAGCGAGAGGCCTCCCAGGGCGATGGCCATCAGTCGCAAGTCGCGGGACTTCACGAGCGGCGGACCCTAGCGAAATCCGTGTGACGGAACGGTTGCAAAGGAGTTCCGATCGCGCTGCTCATGACGAGGGTTCCTTGTCGTCCCACCACGGCGGGCCGATCAACACGAACCACAGGGCGATACCGAGGAGAGCCAGGAGGACCGCGAGCCTCACGAGGGCGAACAACCAGCCCAGCAACATCTGCAGCAGGAGGATCCCGACGATCACGGCGAGGACGCCGACACCGATCCGGAACAGCACACCCTCGGACGATCGCGATGCCGGTTTCACCATGTCCCAAGACTACGACCCGGGACCACCGGCGCGGGGGCGCGTTCGCGGCCCGTGGAGCAGCAAGGTCCGAGGTCGGCGGGAGCCGGTCAGAAGCCAGTCAGGAGCCGGTCCGAGCCGGTCAGGAGGAGCTGAGCCGGCGGATGCTCTCGATGCGGACCTCGCTGTGGTTGGCGTCGGCGCCCTTCGCCGCGAGCAGCGCTTCGCGGTCGCTCTCGGCCGCCTGCCGGGCCGCTGCCCGGGTGGACCGGGCCCGCTCCAGGGCGGCCTCGACGCCGTGCTCGTGGATGACCTCGGCCCACTCGACCAGCGCGGCGACCATCCCGTCCTCGGGGACCACCGCGACGTTCTCGCCCCTGACGAACAGGTGACCTCGGCCGCGGCCTGCGGCGATGCCCAGGTCGGCGTCCCGGGCCTCGCCGGGACCGTTGACGACGCAGCCCATGACCGCCACCTGCAGCGGCATCTCACGATCGCCGAACGCGGCCTGGGCCTGCTGGGCCACCTCGATGACGTCGATCTCGGCCCGGCCACAGGACGGGCAGGCGATGAGGTCGATGTTGCGCCGCTCGCGCAGTCCCATGGCCTCCAGCAGGGAGCGGCCCGCCCGGGCCTCCTCCACCGGGTCGGCCGTCAGGCTGAAGCGGATGGTGTCGCCGATGCCCTCGGCCAGCAGCGTGGCGATGCCCGCGGTGGCCTTGACCAGCCCACCGGGCAACGGGCCGGCCTCGGTGACCCCGAGGTGCAGCGGGTGGTCGACGGTGTCGGCCAGCAGGCGGTAGGCCTCGATCGTCAGCGGTACCGACGACGCCTTGACCGAGATCTTGACGTCCTCGAACCCGACCTCGGCAAAGTAGGCCAGCTCGTGCTCGGCGGACTCGACCATGGCCTCCGGCGTGACCCGGCCGTAGCGCTCGTAGAGCTTGGGGTCCAGCGAACCGCCGTTGACGCCGATGCGGATCGGCACCCCCCGGTCCCTGGCCTCCTGCGCGACGGCCTTGATGTGCTCGGGCTTGCGGATGTTGCCCGGGTTCAGCCGCAGGCAGTGGACGCCGGCTTCGAGCGCGGCCAGAGCCATCCGGTACTGGTGGTGGATGTCGGCCACGATCGGGACCGGGGAACGGGGCACGATCTGGGCCAGCCCCTCGGCGGCCTCGGCCTCGTTGCAGGTGCAGCGGACGATGTCGCAGCCCGCCATGGCCAGGTCGTAGATCTGCTGGAGGGTGCCCTCGACGTCCGCGGTCTTGGTGGTGGTCATGGACTGGACGGTGATGGGCGCGCCGTCACCGACGGGGACGTCGCCCACCATGATCCGGTGGGTCTTGCGACGCGGGTACGACGACTGTCCGAGCTCCATGGCGTCCTTGCCTCTCAGCTCACGCGCGGCGGCTTGCGGATCTCGCCGGGGACCGACGCGCTCACAGTTCGGGCGGGTTCACGAGGTCGAGGTAGAAGGCGGTGAGGCCCAGGACCACCAGACCCATGAACACCGCGTAGACCAGGGGCATGAGCTTGGCCACATCCGCGTGGTACGGCTGGCCGCGGCGCGAGCGGATGCGCTCGTAGATCGCCACCGCGGCATGGCCGCCGTCGAAGGGCAGCAGCGGTACCAGGTTGATCAGGCCCACGAAGATGTTGATGCTCAGGAAGAACATAAGCAGCAGCGCCCAGCCCTGCTCGCCGAGCGCGGCACCGATGCGGATCGCGCCGTAGATCGAGAGCAGCCGGCCGTCGTTCTGGTTCTCGTCCTGGCTGCCGGCGCTGGGTGACTGGGCCGGCTGCGAGCTCTGCTCGCCACCCTCGCTCACGGAGTCGGCGAAGCTCTCCAACCCGCTGGGGCTGAAGAACCGACCCAGCGCGGAGACCGCTTCCCAGGTGATCTCGCCCGTCTCGCGGGGCGTCGCGATCAGGGCATCGACCACGCCGAGCTTCTCGTCGGGCGCCGCCGTGGGGCCGATCCCGAGGAACGGGGTCCCCGCCGCGCTCCCCTGCTGCTCGAGGTCCCGGGGACGGGGACCGATCTCGGCCGTCGTCTCGAACCGCTCGCCGTCGCGCACCACCACCATCGGGACCTGGTCACCGATCTCGGTGGCCCGGATCAGCGAGGTCAGGTCGTCGAAGGTGGAGACTTCGTGGCCGTCGAAGGAGACCACCCGGTCGCCCGGCTGGAGCCCGGCGCCGGAGGCGGCGCTGTCCGCCGTGACCTCGTCGACCACCCACTGCGACTGGCCGTTGGCGATCGATCCTCCGGGCACCCCGGCCACCGCTAGCAGGATGAAGACGATGATCAGGGCCTGGAGGAAGTGGGTTCCGGGGCCGGCCAGCACCACGAGCAGGCGCTTCGGGAACGACTGCTGGCGGTAGGAGCGGGGCTCGTCCTCGGGGGCCACCTCCTCGAGGTTGTTCATCCCGATGATGCGCACGTAGGCGCCCGCGGGGATGAGCTTCACGCCGTACTCGGTCTCGCCCCGTTGCGTCGACCACAGCTTCGGCCCGAAGCCCAGGAAGAACTCGGTGGCCTTCATGCCCGCCCACCGCGCCGTCACGTAGTGGCCCAGCTCGTGGATGGTGATCATGAGGATCACGCCGCCGATGGTGAGCACCAGTGACCACCCGGCCCACACTCCCAGGGCGACGGTGGCCGCGGCCAGGAACGCGAGCCACAGCCCGCTGGTGGCGTAGTCCTCGGGCGGGTCGACGCGGTCCACCGGTGGGTCGACGCGGTCCGCCGGAGGCGACGGCGGCGCTGGTGCCGGTGGCCGCGGCTGCTCGCTGGCCTGGGGCTCGGTCATCCCGGAGTCCTCCCGCTGTCCCGCCGGTCGTCGATGACCAGTTGGGCCGCGCGGCGAGCGCGGCGGTCGGCGTCGATGATGGCGTCTACCCCGTCAGGCACGGCCCCATCATGCCGGTCCAGCACCGCTTTGAGAACGTCGGGGATGGTGGCCCAACGGATCCGGCTGTCGAGGAACGCGGCCACGGCGACCTCGTTGGCCGCGTTGAGCGTGGCGGGGGCTGTGCCGCCGGCCCGGCCAGCCTGGTAGGCGAGGCCCAGGCAGGGGAAGGCCTCCTGGTCGGGCGGCTCGAAGTCCAGCCGGGCGGCTGCGGTCCAGTCCAGGCGACCGAACGGCGTGGTGATGCGGTCGGGCCAGCTCAGCGCGTACCCGATGGGGCCCCGCATGTCCGGCTGCGACAGCTGGGCGATGGTCGCCCCGTCGGTCAGCTCGACCATGGAGTGCACGATCGACTGGGGGTGGACGACGACCTCGATGCGGTCGTAGTCCACGCCGAACAGCTCGTGAGCCTCGATCACCTCCAGCCCCTTGTTCATCAGCGTCGACGAGTCCACGGTGATCTTCGGCCCCATCGACCAGGTCGGATGAGCCAGGGCGTCGGCCACGGTCACCTCGGCCAGCTCGTCACGGCTCCGGCCCCGGAACGGCCCGCCGCTGGCGGTGAGGACCAACCGGCTGATCCGGTCGCGGCCCGCCCGGTTCGCCTGCAGGCACTGGTGCAGCGCGCAGTGCTCGGAGTCGACGGGGACGATGTGCCCGGCACCGGGCTGGACCAGGGCCGCCTGTACGACCGGGGCCCCGGCGATCAGCGACTCCTTGTTGGCCAGGGCCAGGCGGCGCCCGGCTCGGATGGTGGCCAGCGTGACCTCGAGCCCGGCGAAGCCCACCACGGCGTTGACGCAGACGTCCGCCACACGCCCCAGGCCGGCCAGGGCGTCGGGCCCGACACCCAGCTCGGTTCCCGGCGGCAACGCCGCGGCCAGGTCGTCCATGTCGGCCACCCGGCCGGGATCGGCGAGCACCACCAGCTTGGGGCGCAGCTCGTGGGCCTGGGCCACCAGCCGGTCCACCGACGCGGCGGCGGCGAGAGCCACGACCTCGAACCGGCCCGGCTCGGCCCGGACCACCTCGATGGTCTGGGTGCCGATCGATCCGGTCGAGCCGGCGATGGCGACGGTGGTCGCGGCCACCCGACAACGTTAAGCCACGCGCCTGCCGGGTGGCCCGGGCGAGGGGGAAACCTCCGCTGCGGCGACCGAACGGCGGGCGCTGTACGGTCGGCGTCCAGGGACGGAGCCGCCGCGTGGAGCAGCCCGCGGCGTCGCGACAGGGCGGAGTTGGGGCATGTCGGACCAGGCGGGCGCAGAGGACGACGGCCGGCGACCAGCCAGGCCGGCGCTCGTGGTCGCCGGGCTGGCCACGGTCGTCGCCGGGCTCCCGCTGGCGGTGGCGCTCGCGGTCTCCCGCTCGCCGCGCTGGTACCCCGCCATGGACGACGCGCTCACCGAGATGCGGGTCCGGGACGTCGGCTCCCGCCATCCGCCGCTGGTCGGCCTGGTGGGCCACTTCTACGCCTACGGCCAACGGGGCAGCCACCCCGGTCCGCTGAGCTTCTGGCTGCTCTGGCCGTTCTACGAGCTGTTCGGTCGCGACCCCTGGGCCCTGGAGGCCGCCAGCGCCGTCCTGCAGGCGGCGGCCCTGACCGCCGCGGTCTGGATCGGCTACCGCCGGGGCGGCCGACTGGGCGCGCTCGGGGTCGCCGCCGCGGTGGTGATCCTGGCCGGCGGCTACGGGCCCCAGCTGCTGCTCGAGCCCTGGAACCCCTACATCCCGCTGCTGTGGTGGACGGTCTTCCTGCTGGCCGTGTGGTCGGTGCTCTGCGACGACCTCGCCCTCCTGCCGGTCGCCGTGTTCGCCGGTTCGCTCTGCCTCCAGACCCACTTCTCCTACCTCGGCCTGGTCGGCGGCCTGGGCCTGACCCTGGCCGCCGTGCTGGCGGTCCGGGGGCTGCGCGAGCCCGAGCGCCGGCCGGCCCTGCTCCGGTGGACCGCGGGCTCGGCGGCGCTGCTGGCCGTGCTCTGGGCGCTCCCCGTCTTCGAGCAGCTGACCCACCATCCCGGCAACCTGTCGGTCCTCCGCGAGAACTTCGCCCAGCCCGGAACGTCGCCCACCGGGCTCGACCTGGACTCCGTGAAGATCTGGCTGGCCTACCTCGACCCCACCGGGCTGGCCTCGGCCTCCGACAACGCGTTCGGGGTCCGTACCGGACCGGTCCTGCCGGGGTTGGTCCTGCTGGCCGTCTGGGGGTGCGCCGTGGTCGCGGCGTGGCGGTCGCGGCAGCGCGATGTCCTGCGTCTGCACGTGGTCGTGGCGGTGGCCCTCGCCCTCGGTCTGATCTCGATCAGCCGGATCATCGGTGAGCTCGTCTACTGGCTGGTGCTGTGGGCCTGGGGGACGACCCTGCTGCTGGTGATCGCGATCGGATGGACCCTCGCCACCAGCCGGCGCACGCCGCTCGGCGAACGTCTCCTGCCGCTGGCTCGGGCCATGACTCTCGTCCTGGCCGGCGTGCTGGCCATCGGAGCGGTGCGCTTCACCGTCGACGCCGCCCACACCGAGCTGATCGGCGCGTCGGAGTCACACATCCTGGGCGCGCTCGTGCCGGACACCGTCACGGCGCTCGCGTCGGACGAGAGCCCCGGCGGCGGCCCCGACGGCCGCTACGTCCTGCGCGGCCCGCAGGCCGGCATCCTGGCTGACGTCCCGTTCGGGCTGCTCATGGAGCTGGAACGGCACGGCCTCGACGTCGGCATCCCGCCCTACCGCCACGAGTGGGAGGTCCCCTACCGGTGGCGCCATCCCGACGACGCGACCGGCTTCATCGACTACGTCGTCGGGCAGCCGACCATCGACGACTGGCGCGCCAGGGACGGCGCCGTCGAGGTCGCCTCCTACGAGGCGGACGACGGCGGTCCCCCCATCGCCGTCTTCGTCACCTCCGCCCCCTGAACCGGGCCGGATCCTCGGAAGGATCAGAAGAAGAAGTCGGTCACCCGCAACGTGTACCAGATGGCCGGCAGCACGAAGAGCAGCGCGTCGAAGCGGTCGAGGAAGCCGCCGTGGCCGGGTAGCAGCGATCCCATGTCCTTGATCCCCAGGTCGCGCTTGATCAGCGACTCGCTCAGGTCACCCAGCGGCGCAGCGACCGCGGCCACCAGCCCGACGGTCAGGCCCTCGGCGATGCTGCTGAACGGGTCCACCTTGAGCAGGCCGAGCATCAGACCGCCCACCACGGCCAGGACCATCCCCCCGACCAGGCCCTCGACGGTCTTGTTGGGGCTCGCCGGCGACAGCGGACGGCTCCCCGCGCTGCGCCCGACGAACAGGGCGCCGACGTCGTAGCCGATGGTCGGGACCAGCGCCGCCAGGAGGAAGGCGATCCCATGGGGCGTGCCGGCGCCCGCCAGCAGCAGGCCCGCGAACCCGCCGAACATGGCCACCCAGCAGATGCCCAGCAACGTCGCGCCCACGTTGGCCATGGGGCGCTCCCCTCCGGCGCCGATCAGGTACCAGACGGTGCACACCGCGACCGACAGGACCATCACCAGCAGGAGACCGGACTCCCCGTAGTTGTAAGCGGCGAGCGGCGCGGTCATGCCGGCCACCACACCGACCGGCAGCAGCGGATCGAAGCCCGCCTTCTGGGTGGAGGTGAAGTACTCGAACGAGGCCGCGCCCAGGATCCCGACCACCAGGATCATGGTCGCCGCCGGCCCGACCTTGAACAGGACCAGCGCCAGGATCGCCATGCCGGCGCCGACCGCGATGGCCATCCGCATGTCGCGCTCGCCGCCGCGGGCGGCCATGCGGCGACCCTCGCCCCGGCCGGCCGCGTGGGAGGGCGGTGGCGACTCGGCGAACGTACGGGGCGTCTCGCGGTAGACATCATCGTCGTAGCCGTCGTCGTCGTAGGGGTCCCGGTAGCGGGGATCGCTCCCGGCGGGCGCGGCCATGCGGGGATCCGGCGGCGGCCCCTGGTCCCCATAGGACTGGTCGACGTAGTCCCGCCCGCCGTAGCCCTGGGGCTGGCCCAGGCCTTGGCCCTCGTAGCCCTGGGGCTGGCCCTGGCCTTGGCCCTCGTAGCCCTGGGGCTGGCCCAGGCCTTGGCCCTCGTAGCCCTGGGGTGCGTAGCCCCGCTCGTCGTAGCCCTGTTGGCTGTAGGCCTCCTCGTAGGTCTCCAGCGGTGCGGCGGGCTCCTCGCCGAACACCGACCGACCCGGCGGTGGCTCGGCGTAGCCCTGCTGGTCGTCGCGCCAGCGAGGCTCGGTCCCCGCGTACGTCCCCCAGGCTGCAGCCTCGTCCCCTTCGTACGGGTCGCGGCGACTCATCTTCGGTTCCTCCTCGTTGGGCGGTGCCTCGTCGGCCTCCGCACCAGGTTCGTCGTCGGGCCGTGGCCGGCGCGAGCGTGGCTCCCCTCGTTGCGGCCCCACCCGTTCGTGGGGGCCGATGATGCGAACTCCTTCGCTGGGATCGCGGGGATCGTGTGGATGGTGTTCGTCCCAATCGGTCACTGGGACCTCCCTGGGTCGGCCCGCCGACTCGTCTCGGATCGACATGCGACGTGCCTATCCTGCACCCCCCGCGCTCGCAGGTGGTGGCAAAACGGCGGCTCGTCTGGCGTTCGTCGCCTCCCCGCCTACCCCAGCCCCCTGGGGTCAGACCTCGAGCAGCTCCTGCTCCTTGTGCTGGAGAGCGCGGTCGATCTCGGCTTCGTGCTCGTGGGTGAGCTTGTCCAGCTCCTTCTCGGACCACACCAGGTCGTCGGCCGAGATGTCGCCGTCCTTCTCCAGCGCGACCAGGTCGTGCCGCCCGTTGCGCCGCAGGTTGCGGACGCTCACCCGGCCCTCCTCGGCCATGTGCTTGACCAGCCGGACCAGCTCCTTGCGGCGCTCCTCGGTCAGCGGAGGGAAGTTGAGGCGGATGACCTGACCGTCGTTGCTGGGCGTCAGGCCCAGGTCGCTGAGCTGCAGAGCCTTCTCGATCGCTCCGATCGCGGCCTTGTCGTACGGGCTGATGACCAGCATCCGTGCTTCGGGGACGCTGAAGCCGGCCAGCTGCTGGAGGGGAACCTCGGTGCCGTAGTAGTCGACCACCAGCTTCTCCACCAGCGCCGGGGTGGCCCTGCCGGTTCGTACCCCCGCGAACTCGGAACGGGCATGACTGACCGCCTTGGCCATCTTGTCCCGCGCCTCGTCGAGGATCATCGAGATCAGCTCGTCAGTCACCGGTACTCCTTGTCAATGGATCAGCGTACCGATGGTTGCACCTTCGACGATGGCACGGATGTTTCCTTTGCCCAGCAGGTCGAACACCACGATCGGAAGGTCGTTGTCCATGCACAGCGTGATCGCGGTGGAGTCCATGGCCCGCAGGCCCCGGTTGAGCACGTCGAGGTAGCTGACCTCGTCGATCTTGGTGGCCTCGGGGTTGGTGCGGGGATCGTCGGTGTAGAGGCCGTCGACCCCGGAGTGGGTGCCGCGCAGCATCGCATCGGCTTCGATCTCCACCGCCCGCAACGCGGCGGCGGTGTCGGTGGTGAAGAAGGGGTTGCCGGTTCCGCCGGCGAAGATCACCACCCGGCCCTTCTCCAAGTGCCGGATGGCCCGACGCCGGATGTAGGGCTCGGCCACCTGGGCCATGTGGATCGCCGTCTGGACCCGGGTCGGCTGGCCGAGGCGCTCCAGCGTGTCCTGGAGGGCCAGGGCGTTCATGACCGTGGCCAGCATCCCCATGTAGTCGGCCTGGGCCCGGTCCATGCCCGCGCCCGCACCCGAGAGCCCGCGCCAGATGTTGCCCCCGCCGACCACTACGGCCACGTCGACGCCGGCGGTCTCGCGCACGTCGACCACCTCGCCCGCGAGGAGCTCCGCCGTCTTGGAGTCGATCCCGTACTCGCCGTCCCCGGCGAAGGCCTCGCCCGAGAGCTTCAGCAGAACTCGCCGGTACCCCACGACACCGACCGCTTATGCGCCCACGTAGAGCTGGGCGAAGCCGACGACCTCGACCGACGCGTCCGCCGCCAGCTGGGCGATGGTCTGCTTCTCGTTCCGGACGAAGGGCTGATCGAGCAGGACGAGCTCGCGGTACCAGCCGGACATGCGGCCCTCGAGGATCTTGGGCAGCGCAGCCTCGGGCTTGCCTTGAGCCCGGACGATGTCGGTCTGGGCCTCGCGCTCCTTGGCCACCCGCTCCTCCGGCACGTCCTCGCGCCGTAAGAACTCGGGCTTGGTGAACGCGATGTGGACCGCGATGTCGTGGGCCAGCTCGGGCGACCCGCCCGACAGCACCACGATCACCCCGTTGACGCCCCGCCCGTCCTGGCGGTGCAGGTAGGTGTCGACGACCTGGCCCGGCTGCAGCTCCACCCGGGCCGTGCGACCGATATCGATGTTCTCCTTGAGCGTCAACTTGAGGGTGTCGACCTCGTCCTTGTAGCGGTCTAGGGCGGTCGATCCCTCGGCCGCGAGCGCATCGGCCAGCTGTTGGGTGAGCTCGGTGAACTGGTCGGACTTGGCCACGAAGTCGGTCTCGCACTTGAGCTCGACCAGCGTGGCGGCCGACGGTGTGGCCGCCACCGCGATCGCGCCCTCCGAGTTCTCGCGGTCGCCGCGGGCATCGGACTTGGCCAGGCCCCGCTCACGCAAGAGCTTCTTCGCCTGGTCCATGTCGCCCCCGGCATCCTCGAGAGCTCGCTTGGCATCCATCATCCCGGCGCCAGTGGCCTGGCGCAGGGCCTGCACGTCCTTGGCGGTGAACTCAGCCATCGGGGGTCTCAGGACTCCTGGTCATCACTAGGGGTTGGGGTGGGGGTGGCGGACTGGGCGGCCACGGACTCGAGGACCTCCTCGACGGCTTCGCCGACCACTTCGCCGATGGACTCCGTCAGGGGCTCCGGCTCGTCGCGTGCCTCGCGCTCGTCGGCCTCACCCTCGGCCGGTGCGGCCGTCCCGCGGCCGCGGGCCTGCGCGGCCTGGACCCGCGCATCGCGCTCCCGGGCCTCGGCCAGCGCCTGGCGGCGGGCTTCGGCCTGCTCGGCCGCGACCCGGTGCTCGTCGTCCGCCGAGCGGACGGCCGCCGCGGCGTTGGCGGTACGCTTGTTGGCCATCAGCCGGCCCTCGTCCACAGCGTCGGCGATGACCCGGCACAGCAGGGTCCCGGCCCGGATGGCGTCGTCGTTGCCGGGGATCACGTAGTCGATCACGTCGGGGTCGCAGTTGGTGTCCACGACGGCCACGACCGGGATGCCCAGCTTGTTGGCCTCGGTGACGGCGATGCTCTCCTTCTTGGTGTCCAGGACGAACACCACCTCGGGGAGCTTCTCCATGCCGCGGATGCCGCCGAGGTAGCGCTCGAGCTTGTCGAGCTCCCGCCCGAGCAGCAGTGCCTCCTTCTTGGGCATCGCGGCGAACTCACCGGAGTCGCGCATCCGCTGGTACTCGAGCATCTTGCCGACCCGCTTGGAGATGGTCTGGAAGTTGGTGAGCATGCCGCCCAGCCAGCGCTGGTTGATGAAGGGCATGCCGCACTTGTTGGCGTAGGACTCGACCGGATCCTGAGCCTGCTTCTTGGTGCCGATGAACAGCACGGTCCCACCGCCGGCGACGGTGTCGCGCACGAAGGTGTACGCGGTCTCGATGCGCTTCAGGGTCTGCTCGAGGTCGATGATGTAGATGCCGTTGCGCTCGCCGAAGATGAACCGCTTCATCTTGGGGTTCCAACGGCGGGTCTGGTGACCGAAGTGGACCCCGGCCTCCAACAGCTGCTTCATGGTGACGACAGCCACGTGGTTCTCCTTCCCATCGGTTGCTCGTCGTCGACCCCACACCTCGTCCGAGGTGACCGTGGGATGGGTCGACTGTTCTCTTTGGGTCGATCCAGGTTAGCTGGCCAGGAGCACGGCGAAGCCACCGAGATCCTCGGCGTAGGCGACGGCGTGGCCGGTGAGCTGCTCGCGGACCACCTCCCAGGCGTCCTCGCAGCGCGGTGGTCGTCCGGCCAGGGCCCGAGCCACCTCGGCCGTCGCCTCCTCCGACGCCACCAGGTCGCCGTGGGCGCGCCTGCCGGTCAGCGAAACCGTGACGTTGCGGGCCCCGGGGACCTCCGTGTCGGGTGCGGCGACCACGACGTCGCCGCTGGCCCCGAGCGACAGCAGCTCGACGCCGTCGGGGACCGGGCGGTCCGCGAGGGCGGTGGCCACGGCCGAGGTCTCGGCCAGCTGCCTGATCGCCGGGCGGTCGGGATCGAGACCGGTCTCCCGGACAGCCGGGGCCAGGTCCAGACCGAGGTCGCCGAGC
>Ga0075428_100004010_pt1 | contig 16164 bp, 14 predicted proteins | sample RhiMetdeltSRZDD2_FD_75291 | JGI IMG/M metagenome (GOLD analysis project Ga0075428, IMG submission 75291) | Populus rhizosphere microbial communities from Tennessee, USA - Rhizosphere MetaG P. deltoides SRZDD2 | ecosystem: Host-associated > Plants > Roots > Rhizosphere > Soil | place: USA... | reverse complement strand
GGCGACGCAGCCGGCACGCGGCACGATCCTGGCCGTGCATTCCACCGTCAGTCCGCGCACGGTGCAGGAGCTCGACAGGCTGGCGGGCGCTGCCGGGGTCGCCGTCGTCGATGCAACGCTGTGCAGAGGGGCCCGCGCGGCGGATGCCGGCACCCTGCTTTCGTTTGTCGCCGGCGAGCCCGACGCGGTTGCGCGGCTGAAACCCGTGGTGGCCGCCTATTCCGCTGATATCGTCTACACTGGCGCGATCGGAACGGCCCAGGCCGCCAAGGCAGCGAACAACCTCTTGATGTGGGCGTGTCTTATTGCCAATCATGAGGCTCTGGCACTGGCCGCGCGGTTCGGCGTCGACGTGGACCTGCTCCGGGAGGCACTGCTCAAGACGGGCGCCGAGAACGGCGTCCTGCGGAACTGGGGCACGAGCACGATGAAATGGGCCGACGACGACCTCGCGGTCATTCAGGAGATGGCGCAGCACGCCGGTTTGACGCTGCCGCAGGCGGATTTGAATCGCGAGTTGTGCCGCGTATTGCTACCGAAGAAGTTTCGATTGGACGAATACGGCGTGTAGGCGTGACGTGACGCGCCGCCAAATGGAGTAATTCGTACTTGGAGGGGCGGGTCTTTCAGACCGCCAGGTGGAGACCGTATGGCGAAAGAAGTGAAAGGCGCGGCTGTCGCCGATGAAGTTGTCGTCAGCGAATCGCACTATCACAGCAAGAAGGACCGCATCTTCGTTCGCGCGATTGCCGGACCCTATAACCTGAAAGACGAGCTCGCGCGTCTGCGTGCGATGCCGCGCGTCCGCAAGGGGCGGCTGATCCGCTTCAACGACGGCCCACAGACGTATAGCCGGCATTACATCGAGCCCAAGGACGGCATCACGCAGATGTTCCACATTCACCTCGAGGAATACGCTCCGGGCGGTCACTCGCAGAAGCATGGGCACGTCAACGAGGCAGCGTTCTACATCCTCGACGGCGAGGGGTATGAGATTCACGACGGCATCCGCTACGACTGGAAGGCAGGCGACGTCGCCATCGTCCACAACAATTGTGTCCACCAGCATTTCAATGCGAGCCCCACGAAGCCGGCGCGCGCGCTGGTGATGAAGACGAAGCCGATGTTCATGTTCATGAACATGCTGTTCCAGAAGATGGTCGAGCCGAGGCCGACGACGCCGGCGCCGGGAGCCGAAGGGTTTCAGCCTCGCGAGTTCGAGCAGAATTTCAATCACGAGGAGTAACCGCCTCGTCGTAGAGGCGGACCTTTAGGTCCGCCCGGAGAAAATCAGGTCCGCCTAGAGGAAAACGAACATGGGCTGGAGTGAATCGAAAGCGTGGAACAAGGGCTCGCTGAGCCAGAAGTTGTATCAGGGGCTGCTCGACGATGCGACCGCGGCGCCTGCACGGAACGCGAAGCGGAAGAAGGTCGTGCATCCCGAGGACATGCCCTGGGAGATGGCGCGGCAGGGGCTGCTCAAGCACGTCGTCAACGAGGCGATGAACACGCGGATGGAAACCGTCGACGCGTACATGCAGATCATCCCGCCCGGCAGCCGCTCCGGGAAACATCGCCACCTCGCCGAGGAGTGTCTCTACGTCGTCGAGGGACACGGCTACGACCTGCACCAGGATTGCGACGTCGAGATTATCGATACGTATCACTGGAAGCCGCAGGAAGAAATCAAGCGGTTCGAATGGGAGGCTGGCGACGTGATCTATGTGCCGCCAAACACCATTCATCAGCATTTCAACGCGAGCGCCGACAAACCGGTCCGGCTGATTTCGATCATCAACCGCATCTTCAAGGCATGCGGGCTCAACGACCTCGAACAGCTTGAAGATGCGCCGGAATACGATCCGTCGGTTGAACTGAGCACGGAGCTCGTCGAGGCATATCTGCGCGGGCAGGTGCCCGTAGGGAAGTAGGGGCCGGATTCGTAGGGGCCGGCTTCAGCCGGCCCGATGCATATGACCAAAGACGCTCTGGTCTCCGAGAACCTCGCTCAGAAGTTCGCCTCAGAAAAGGAAACGCCGTACACGCGATGGGTGCGGTCGGAGGGGCTGGACATCATCAGCTCCTTCTACGTTCCGGACCTCCACACCGTTGAGCTGAGGTCATGGGTGCGACGCGGCGGGCTCGGCGTGTTCCTCAATCACGACGCCTCGCGCTCGTCGAATGATTGCTACGTCTGCGAAATCGCGCCCGGCAAGGAGCTCGCACCGCAGCGGCAGCTCTATGAGGAGATGATTTACGTCCTCGACGGGCGCGGATCGACGTCCGTCTGGAACGACGCCGGCAAGCGGATGACGTTCGAGTGGAAGGCGGGCGCGATGTTCGCGATTCCACTGAACACGTGGCACCAGCATTTCAACGGGTCGGGGCTGCAGCCGGCGCGCTATGTCGCCGTCACCAACGCACCCGTGATCATCAACGCGTTCGGCGATTTGAACTTCGTCTTCAACACGCAGTACGACTTCAAGGAGCGGTTCAACGGCGAGCCAGACTACTTCGCGAACAAGGGGGAGCAGAAGGGACTGCTGCTCGACACGAATTTCGTGGCCGACGCGATCAATCTGCCGCTGATATCGGCGAAGGAGCGCGGCGCCGGCGGTTCGCACATTCGCTTCAGCATGGCCCGGGGCCACATGAACAGCCACATCTCGCAGTTTGGCGTGGGACGCTACAAGAAGGCGCACGCGCACGGCCCGGGCGCGCACGTCATCATCATGAGCGGCGAGGGCTACACGCTGATGTGGCCGGAAGGCGAGGAGCCGCGGCGCTACGAGTGGAAAGAAGGGTCGATGATCGTGCCGCCGAATGCCTGGTTCCACCAGCATTTCAACACCGGCACGACGCCGGCGCGGTATCTCGCGTTCAAGGCCGAGGGCGTCTCGATTCGCAACGCTCAGGGAGTGCCAAAGGCGTGGATTTCCCGGCGTCTCGGCGGCGATCAAATAGACTATGCGGACGAGGCGCCGCGTATCCGCCAGTGGTTTACTGAAGCGCTCAGCAAGCGCGGTCTGGAACCGCGTATGGAGGAGGCCTACGCAGCGGAGCTCGCCGAGTTGCCGCAGGAAGTCACACGATGAAGAAGATACTGATTGCCGTCTCGCTTCTTGCTGCCACGACCATCATCGCGTCCGCGCAGATCAAACAGGGCGCGACCGTCGCTGACGTAGCGAACTACACCGGCGCCGACCGGATGCAGAAGATCGTCGCCGGCGCGAAGAAGGAAGGCTCCGTCAGCGTCTACACCTCGCTGCAGACGGCGGACATCGGCAAGCTGGGAGACGCCTTCGAGAAGAAATACGGCGTGAAGGTGATCCCGTGGCGGTCGGGCTCCGAGGCGATCGTCAATCGTACCATCCAGGAGGCGCGCGCGAATCGGTTCACCGTCGACGTGATCGAGACCAATGGACCGGAGCTCGAGTCGATCCACCGTGAAAACCTCCTGCAGGCGATCAAGAGCCCGTATCTCGCGGATCTGATCGCGCCCGCCATCCTTCCGCACGGCGAGTGGATGGGAACGCGGCTGAACGTCTTCGTGCAGTCGTACAACACGCGTCAGGTGAAAAAGCAGGATCTGCCGAAGACATGGGAGGAACTGGCCAATCCGAAGTGGAAGGGCAAGATCGGCATCGAGCAGGAAGACTCCGACTGGCTGGCCGGCATTTTCAGCGATCTCGGCGATGCACGCGCTCGCAAGGTCTTCAAGGACATCGTCACCACCAACGGCATGTCGGTTCGCAAGGGACACACGCTGCTGGCGCAGCTGGTCGTGTCCGGCGAAGTGCCGCTTGCGCTGACCGTCTACAACTACAAGGCCGAGCAGCTGAAGAAGCAGGGAGCGCCAATCGACTGGTTCGTCCTCGGCAACGCCATCGCGCGGCCCAATGGCATCGGCGTCGCACGGCGGGCGCCGCATCCGCATGCGGCGGTCCTGTTCTACGACTTCGAATTGAGTCCCGAAGGCCAGCAGATCATCGCGAACCTCGAGTTCGTTCCGACCAGCAAGAAGATCGACACGCCGCTCAACAAGGTGCCGATGAAGTTCGTTGACGCGAAGGTGGCGATCGACGAATACGACAAGTGGAAGGGGCTGTATCGGCAGCTGTTCAATATCCGCGGCTCCTAACCACGAAGTTCACGAAGACGTTGTGAACCACGAAGAACACGAAGGACGCGAAGGAAAAGGAAAATTCTTCTTCTTCTTCTTCGTGTCCTTCGTGGTTTATCCGCTGTTCGTGGCGTCGGCGCAGGACCGTATCGCCGCCGCGAAAAAAGAGGGGACGCTCACGCTTTACACGACGATCGCGGAGAAAGACCTTCCGACACTCGTCAAACCATTCGAATCGAAATACGGCGTCAAGGTGATCGTCTGGCGCGCGGGGACGTCGAACGTCCTGCAACGCGCCGTTCAGGAGACCGCCGCCAAAAAGTACGACGTCGACGTCATCCACATCGGCGCACCGGAGATGGAGGCGCTTGCGCGCGAGCAGGTGCTCCTGCCGATTACGTCACCGGTGCAGAACGATCTGCAGCCGGGCTCGGTTCCCGCGCATCGGCAATGGGCCGCGACGCTGCTCTCGGTCTGGGTGCAGGCGTACAACACGAAGGTGATTAACAAGGCCAGCGTGCCGAAGACCTACAGAGATCTGCTCGATCCCAAGTGGAAGGGGAAGCTGGGCGTCGAGGGGAAGGACGAAGACTGGTTTGCGTCGGTCGTTGACGTCATGGGGGGCGGCGAGACCGGCCTGAAATTCTTCCGCGATCTGGTGGCCACCAACGGCCTCTCGGTCCGGCAGGGCCATACGCTGCTGAACAACCTGGTCATCTCGGGCGAGGTGCCGCTGGCGCTCAACATCTACAACTACATGCCCGAGCAGGCGAAAAAGAAGGGCGCGCCGATCGACTGGTTCGCGATCGAGCCGGCGATTGCGCGGTCGAATGGCGTGGGCGTCGCGCGACATGCGCCGCATCCCAACGCGGCGATGCTCTTCTACGAATACCTGCTTGGCGATGCGCAGCAGTACTTCGTCAGCATGGATTACGTGCCGAGCAACACGAAGGTGACGTCACCGCTGAAAGGAATCAGAATCGTTCAGGCCAACCCGGCGCGGTCGCTCGACGAATCCGACAAATGGACCGCGCTGTTTCAATCAACGGTGGTCAGACGGCGATAGGGCCGATAGGCCGACTGAAGTCGGCCCCTACGACTAGACCTTACTTCCAGGCCCGGTTATCGACGGTGTTCTCGTAGGTCGCGCCCGGCACCGTCATGTTCCACTTCACCGTCCAGTTGTACTCGTCGTCGAACCGCTCGCGGGTGTAGGGCTGCGGCGGTGCGTGCAGCAGCCGCCACGTCTGGAAGTCCTTCGCGTCGAGCAGACCACTTGTCTCCGCGACGAAGTAGTGAATGAATGGCGTCGGATCCTGCTCGAGCACGTCCACCGCCCGCGCCTGCGCACGGAACATCGCAGCCAGCGTCGGGCCGTCGAGCTCGTCGCTCGCCGCTTCGCTGCGCGTCGAGTGTGACTCGATCAGGATCCGCAGACCCTGCTTCTGCGCGACGCTGATCCAGGGCTCCATCAGGCTGACCGCCGCGACTTTTCCCTGCTTCAACGCCTCCATGCGCTTCACCATCGTTCCCGCATTGGTCGTCTTGACGTGTTCCTGCGCCAGGAACCCTTCCATCATCTTCAGCGTGGTGAAGTGGGAGCCGTTGTTCGGCGTGACGGCGATCTCCTTGTCCTTCAGCATCTCCGGCGCATAGACGTTCGAGTCGCGGCTGGTGACGATCGCGAACTTCGACATCGAGGCACCGAGCGCGACGATCTTGCGTCCGCGGCGCCCTTCACAGTTGGCTTCAACCGCGCGCTTCATGATGCCCCACTCGCACATCCGGTACTGATCGATGCCGCCCTCGTTGTACGCCGAGTCGAGCGGGCGGTCGAACACCGAGTCGAATTTCACCGTGTGCGAGGTGGTCACCTGTGCCATCCCAGGCGTGGTGACGAACTCGATGTCGAGCCCCTCGTCCTTGAAAAACCCGAGATCGCGCGCCACCAGCACCGGTAGGTCATGAACGGCGTTCATGATCGCGACTTTGTGCTTTCGCTTTGTCATCTCCTGAACGGTGCTCATTATTTCCTCCTGATCTGGCTCGGTCACGGTCGCGTGCGACTCAATAGCCTAGGTTCTGAACGACCTGAGATCAAGATAGACTCTCGCGCATGAAGAAACTGATAACGCTTGGCGCTGTGACCGTATTCCTCTATGCCGCATCTCCCGCACAGGCCGAAGAAGTGACGCTGATCGCCCCCGGCGGTATGCGATGTCCGGTCGATCTGATGAAGCCCGGCTTCGAGAAGAAAACAGGACACGTCATGAAGCCGACCATCGGCGCGGGTGGTGCGACGCACCGACAGGTGGTGCAGGGCGCTCCCTTCGACGTGCCTGTGGTGCAGCCACCGTATGACGACGTGATCAAGTCGGGAAACGTGGTCGCGAGCAGCGAAACGCCGCTAGCGGCCGTGCCGATCGTCGTTGTCGTGCGCAAGGGCGACAAGAAGCCGGATATCTCGAGTGCTGACGCGGTGAAGCGAATGCTGCTCGGGGTGAAGGCGATTTCCTATCCGGACGGCGCCGGCGGCCTCGGCGGCGCGGCCGGCGTGAGCTTCGACAACACGCAGAAGAAGCTCGGAATCTACGATCAGATTCAGCCGAAGGTGAAACGCGTGCAGGGCGTGGCGCTGCTCGAGCTGCTGAAGCGCGGCGACATCGATGTCGCGGTGACGTTTGCCAGCGAAGTCAACGATCAAGGCGTGGACGTCGTCGGGACGTTGCCGCGTGACATCTCGACACCGACCGCGCTGGTCGGCTTCGTCTCGTCGCACGCGAAGTCGCCGGAGGCGGCGAAGGCGCTTCTCAGCTACCTGTCAGGACCGGAAGGCGCCGCAGCGTACCGCATGTGCGCGATGACGCCGGGGAAGTAAATCCAATTCCCAAATTCCAAATCCCAACGCCCAGTGAAAGGGAGTTGGGATTTGGGTTTTGGGATTTGGGGTTTATTACGCGCGCCCGGCGGCGGCCGGCGCGCCTGGCGCCACGCTCGCGCTCTGCAGGATGCGCAGCATTCGGCGGAGCGGCTCCGCAGCGCCCCACAGAAGCTGATCGCCGACCGTAAACGCCCCGAGGTACTCGCCGCCCATTGCGAGCTTGCGCAGCCGCCCGACGGCGACCGTCAGCGTTCCGGTTACGGCGGCGGGCGTCAACTCCCGCTCCGACGCTTCCTTCCTGTTCGGCACCACGTGGACCCATTCGTGCGCCGACGCGAGCATCGACTCGATCTCCGCGAGCGGCACGTCGCGCCGTAGCTTGATGGTGAGCGCCTGGCTGTGGCAGCGCATCGCGCCGATGCGAACGCAAAAACCGTCAATCGGGACCGGATTGTTCGAGCGGCCGAGGATCTTGTTGCCTTCGGCCTGTGCCTTCCATTCCTCCTTGCTCTGTCCGTTGCCGAGATCCGTGAAGATCCACGGCAGCAGGCTGCCGGCGAGGGGATGGCCGAAGGACGCCTTCGGAAGATCCGCGCTTCGCAGCGCGTCGGCAACCGCGCGATCAATGTCGAGAATCGCGGATGCCGGATCATCGAGGAGCGACCGCGCCGATGCGTGCACGTGTCCCATTTGCGCGACCAGCTCACGCATGTTCTGCGCGCCGGCGCCAGACGCCGCCTGATACGTCATCGGCGTCATCCACTCGACGAGGTTGTTGCGAAAGAGCGGCGCAGTTGCCATGAGCATCAGGCTGACCGTGCAGTTGCCGCCGATGTAGTTCCTGACGCCGCTTTCCAGCGCGCGATCGATCACGTCGCGGTTTACCGGGTCGAGGATGATCACCGCATCGTCCGACATGCGCAGCGTCGACGCCGCGTCGATCCAGTAGCCCTGCCAGCCTGACTGACGCAGCCTCGGATACATCTCGGATGTGTAGTCGCCGCCCTGACAGGAGATCAGGACGTCCATGGCGGTGAGCTCGGACAGGTCCTTCGCGTCTTTTACCGGCGGGACGCGCTTGCCGATTGCCGGCGCAGACGCGCCAGCGAGCGACGTCGAGAAAAATACCGGTTCGATCGAATCGAAGTCGCGCTCCTCGCGCATCCGCTGCACGAGGACAGACCCCACCATTCCACGCCATCCAATGATCCCTACGTTCATAAGGATCAAGTCTAGCAGGGGCAGGGGCAGGTGGCAGGAGGTTGCACCTGCCTCCTGCCCCCTGATCAGAATCCGAACCGCACGGCGAGCTGAATCGTGCGAGCTCCGCCCGTTGCGCTTGCACCGCCACCACCGGGTGCGCCAATCGCGCCGCCTGTTCCCGCGATGCGGCCAAACAGCGGGCCTGGAATGAACTGACCCGTAGCGCCGATCACCGTGCCGAGCGAGGTGTCGGGTTGCGAGAAGTTCGGATGATTGAACACGTTGTGGACCTCTGCACGCAGCTGCACGGTGCGGGTCGCCGCCAGCCGCAGCTGTTTCTGCAGCACGCCATCTGCAGACCACGTGCTGAAGCCGCGCAAGCCGTTGCGACCCTCGTTGCCGTGCGTCACCTCGTTGCGCGATCCGAATGCGCTTGACGGAATCGCAAACGCTGCCGTGTTCAAGCGGCGATGGCCTGGAGCCTTGCCGTCGCGGATCCATACAGGCTCGCCGGGCATCACGTCCACGCGATATGTGTAGTTGATGTTGTCGATCGGATCCGTGTAGTTGTAGGTCACCGTCAACGGTGGCGCGCTTTGCACGCGAGCGTTGACATCAATGCCCCATCCGCCGAGGAGTCGTTGAAGACGACCTGGATTCGGCAGATTCCACGTGACCGACGAATTGAACGAGTGCCGCCGGTCGAAGCGTGAGACCCCGTAATAGAAGGTTGGACGCGTCGCGTCGTTTGCGAGGTTGACCGTCGAATCGTCCGACCCTGAGTCGGTTGCACGTGCCAGCGTGTAGTTGGCCAGCACCTGCAGGCCGCGCGAGAGCCGCCGCACGTACTGAACCTGCAGCGCGTGATAGTCGGAGCTGTCACCCCATCCGCGATCGTTGCGGGTGACGTTGAGGCGCGCACCGGGCAACGCCGGATTGACCGGCCGCTGCATATCGAACGCGTAAAAGTAGCGCCGCAGCAGTTGCCGTCCAGCATGACCGGTGTAGGTTGCGGTGAGCCGCTGTGCGCCGGCGAACGCCTGCTCGAGGCTCGCTGACCATTCCCACGTCCGCGGCAGCGTGTTGCCGGGAGCGACGATCGTGAAGTCCTGATTCACATACGGCGGCTCGAGACTCAATGGCGCCGCTTCCGCGGATCGCGCATCGTCTGGTGGAAACGGTACGTTCGTGCGCCTGACCGAACGGTTGTACGGAAACATTCGCGCCGCGGTTGCCGTAGCACCCGAGCCGAGATCGTAAAAAAGACCGAATGAGCCGCGAGCGAGCGTCACCTGCTCCCCAGCCTGGCGGAGGCGATACGCGGCGCCGCCGCGCGGCGCAAGCTTCACCCAGCGCGTCGGATAGAGCGGCGTGCCCGCGGTGGCCAGACGCATTTCCGCAAGATCCGGAAATCCGGTGAGCGTATACAGCGGATGGTTCAATCCCGTGGGCGCTGGATTCACCTCCCAGCGGACGCCGTAATCGAGCGTCAACCGATTCGTCATGCGCATCGTGTCCTGCGCGAACGCCGAGAAGTTGCTGACGCCAAGGCGGACCCGATCGGAAGAGGAAATCGTCAGCAGATCGGCGCGGTTGTCCAGCAGCGACGACAGCAGATTGAATGTGACGACGCTGCGGTACTCGGTGGGTCCGTACACCGGCATCAGGCGGCGGATGTCCACGCCAAAGCGGTACCCGTGTCGGCGTGTATTCCATGAGACGTTGTCGACGATCTGCGCCTGCACCTGCCGGTTCGCCACTGACGGTCCAATCGTGTAGTCCTGCACCTGCCCGGGCAGCGATACCGTCGAACTCGAGCTCTCGGGCGCGAATGACGGTACAAGGTCCCAGACGTCGATCGGGGTTACCCCGAAACGATCCGTGAGCTCGCTGAGATTGTCCGAGCCGTTGCGACTGTAGTTCACGGAGAGCTCGTTGAGCAGCCTCGCGCGGATGACCGATCGTGTGTTCACCGTCAACGTACGGGCGTCGCTGCCGCTCGTCGTGCGCTGCGCCAGCGCGTACGATCGCCGGTGAGAGAGCCCCTGGTTCCAGCGGCCTGTCAGCAACAAACGCTGCCCGTAATTGCGATCGATCTTGATGCTGTAGGAGTTCGATTGCTGCACGCTTTCGGAGCCGTCATAAAACGGCGCCGCGCCAAGACGACGTCCCTGCGCATCGACGAACTCCGGGCCGTCCGGCATCGGATACGCGGCCATCAGACGACGCAGCACCAGCGACAACGAATCGTCGGCGCGCAAGTCTTCCGCCGGCACGCGCATCAGCCGCGCCGGCTGCGGACTGCCCATCACGCGGCCTTCGTAGGACACGAAGTAGAACATCCGGTCACGCATCAGCGGACCACCGGTGACGCCGCCAAACTGGTTCTGCAGGTACGGTCCGCGCTGCGCCTGCGGTGTGGCGTTGATGAAGTAGTCCCGCGCGTCCAGCGAGGATGACCGGTAGTACTCGAATGCGGTCCCGGTGAATCGATTCGTTCCGGACCGCGTGACGAGCTGCACCTGCGCACCAGGCTGGCGACCGTACTGGGCGGAGTACGCGGACGTCTGCACCCGTACCTGCTCGATGGCGTCGAGCTGTACGAGATCGCTGCCGCCGGTGAATCCACCGAGTGGCATCGCATTCGCACCGGCCGCGTTGGTGTCGGTGTCGCCAGTTGTCACCGGTCTGAACGGAGCACCCACCTGCCGGCCACCCCCGACCCGCGGTGCCGCGATATTCGCGGACACGCCGTCAACGGTCACCGCATTGGAGGTTGTCCGGTTCCCGTCCACGCTGAACTGCGCGTCCGAAGATGGACCAGACGCGACGATTCCGGGCGCAAGCAGAATGACTGACTGCAGCGCCCGGTTGTCGATGGCCATGTTATCGAGAAATTCGCGATCGATCACGGTCGCGCCGCCGGGCGATTCATCCACCGGCCCGGTGGCGGCCACTGCGATGGTTTCCGAAATCTGCGCGGGGGCCAGGACGAGATCGAGCTGGACGCGGCTTCCGGAATCGAGCGCAACGCCGGCACGTGTGACGGGCTGAAACCCGCTGAGTTCTGCGGTGACCGCATAAGTTCCGGGGTTCAGAAAAGAAAAGATGTAACGGCCGGAACGGTCCGTCGCAATGGTGCGCCGGGCTCCCGTTGTAGGCGTGACGAGGGTAATCGACGCACCGGGCACAACCGCGCCGGATTGATCCTTCACCACGCCCTCGAGTTCGGCGTCCTGGCCGAAGGCGAGCGCCGGCGTCAGGACGAGAAGCGCCACGGCAGACCCCCAGCATCGCATCGCACGCATGCGGGTCGCCGCTCGTCTGCCGCAACTCATCCGGGAAGCGAGCAGAATTTAGCACGTCGGGAGTATGTCGTTAAGTCAGCACGAATCGTCACCCATGCGGCCGTCGAGCTTTACGGATCGAAGCATCTATCAGTAGTCTTTACGGCACAAATGGCCGACGATGGGACGCCTATCACCTCAGAACACCTAAAACAGGTACTTGATCGACTCGACGACGTGCTCGCGGAGGCGGCGCGACTGAGAAAAGAGGTGGTCAGGCAACTCACCGAACAACGCGCCAACCAGCAACAGCACGTGACCGCGCGAAGGCGGAAGCGAGCAACCCGGCCACGCTAGCTTCGAATCACCTTCATTACTGCTTCGCACAGGCGCGGGATATCCTCCGGCGCGCGCAGGACCACGTCACACTGCAGGCGCTGTGCCTCCGCCAGCTCATTTTCTTCGCGCACGATCGCCACAACCGGCGGCCGCTCGCGCCCCAGTCGTGCAATTACCGCATGCGGCGGTTCGCTGACGCTTTCAAACGCGATCCGCACGACGATTGCCGCAGGCGTGTAAGGCACATCACCGAGCCGTTCGACGAACGGGACGACTACAGGTGTCACGTTGGCAAGCGCAATTGCCGATTCAAGCGCGTCGGCTACCTCTTTTCGCGCTTCGATGATGAGCACGATCGGCAGCATACCTGCCCAACCCAGGGTCCAAAGCAAGTACCTCAAGTGCCCGCCTCTCAGGTCATCCATGGAAACAGCAGTGACAGCAAGCATTGCGCGCTCAGCCAGGCGACCAAGCTCTGACACAGCAGGGAAGTAGAAATTACGCGGGCTGTGGCGTATCGCTTGCACCCACTCCCGTCGGGCAGACGTGTAACATCCGGAGCAGCACACACGATGGGAGAACGGCGGATTCCATTACCGTACGAGCACGAAGAAACCATCGCAGCGTTCGATCGTGAGCGCGCAGAAGCGCACGAACTCAATCGCAGGCTTCACGAAATCATCGACAAGTGGCGTCACAACGATCGACTGATCACGCCTGAAGACGACGATCGGGATCGGTGATCCCGGGTTGTGCCGCGCGGCACCCCAGCTTTTCCGTATAAAATCCTCTGTTTGTGGTCGTCCAGAAATTCGGCGGCACCTCCGTCGCCGATCCCGAGGCGATTCAACGACTGATTCAGATCGTCCGGAACGCGCGCTCGCGCGACGGACGGGGGCCCGCCGTCGTCGTTTCGGCGATGAGCGGCGTCACCGATGCCCTGCTCGGTGTCGCCGCCGCGGCTGGCGGAGGGCGCCTCGACGACGCGCTCGCACGTCTTGACCAGCTGCGCGAGCGGCATATCGTTGTGGCACAGGCGCTGGCGGCGAGCGAAACAAAAGGCGCACTAGGCCAGCAGATTGATCAGCAGTTCGACGATCTTACGGCGCTCGCACGCGCGTTGGCGGTGCTGCGCGAAGTGTCGCCGCGGACGCTCGATGTCGTTGCCGCCGCGGGCGAGCTTCTGAGTTCCCGCATTGTCGCGGCCGCCCTAACCGGCGCCGACATTCCATCCGAATGGGTGGACGCCCGGCGTGCCATCATCACCACCGCCGATCACACGCGTGCGTTGCCGCTGGCGCCGGAAACCGATGCCGCGTTGCGAGCCTCGGTGCGCGCCGTCGTCGATGCCGGGCGTGTGCCCGTGCTCGGCGGATTTGTGGGCTCGACGATCGACGGGCATACGACGACGCTGGGGCGCGGTGGGTCCGATTACTCTGGGGCCATCGTCGGCGCCGGCATTGGGGCCCGTGAAATTCAGATCTGGACGGATGTGGACGGCATGCTGACTGCGGATCCGCGGATCATCGCCGCGCCGAAGCTCGTTCCGCAGCTCTCCTTCGCCGAAGCCGCCGAACTGGCGTACTTCGGCGCGAAGGTCTTGCATCCGAGCACGATCCTCCCTGCAGTCGAACGCAATATCCCGGTTCGCATCCTCAATTCCCGCAAAGCAGACGGGCCGGGAACGACCATCACCGCGGAGCCGGCGCCCGGGGCAACGCCGCTGACCGCGCTCGCGTGCAAGCGAGACGTCACGGTCGTCGATATCACCTCCAGCCGGATGCTGATGGCCTACGGGTTTCTGCGCCGCGTGTTCGAGGTATTCGAGCGCTACACGACCGCGGTCGATGTGGTGACCACGTCGGAGGTGACGGTCTCGGTCACCGTGGACGATCGGCGGCACCTCGAGCCAATCGTAGAGGAGCTTTCCGAGTTCTCGCAGGTGGCGGTGGACCACGAAATGGCATTGCTCTGTGCCGTTGGCGATCGATTGCGCAACGAACCGGCCATTGCCGCGCGCGCCGTCGGCGTGCTCGAGGAGGTGCCGCTTCGGATGATTTCGCAGGCGGCATCGCGGCGGAACATTACAGTCATTCTTCGCCAGGCCGATTTGCTGCACGCGATGAACCGGCTGCACGAGGAGTTCTTCGCATGACACGAAGGGCACGACGGCGATGATCACCACGAAGATCACGAAGATCACGAAGAGGGGAAGCCGCTTCTTCTATCTCAAGTACCTTCGTGTCCTCGATTCGGAGCTCCGGTTATGAAGCTCCTGTTAGTCGGCTACGGCAAGATGGGACAGCTCGTCGAGCAGATGGCGCTCGCGCAGGGCATCGAGATCGCTTCGCGGATTGACGTGGGCACGGGCGACTGGTCCGCGCCAGCGGACGTGGCGGTCGACTTTTCGACGGCGGAGGCGCTGACCGGCAATTTCCCGCGATATGTGCAGCGGAAGCTACCGGTCGTCATTGGGACTACCGGCTGGGCCGATCTGGTGACGCTGTTCCGGCAGGAGGCCCGGCGCGCGGGGCTTGGCGTCGTTGCATCGGCGAACTTTTCCATCGGCGCGAATCTCTTCGAGATGCTGGCGTCCAACGCGGCGCGTCTGATGCGGCAGCATCCGAACTACGGTGCCTGGATTCATGAGGCGCACCATGCGACCAAACGCGATGCCCCTTCCGGGACCGCGCTGCTTCTGCGTGACGCGATGACCCGCGCGGGATACGATCGGCCGATCGACATCTCGTCGACCCGCGCCGGCGCGATTCCGGGGATCCACACGGTCGGATTCGACGGCCCGTCGGATACGATCGAGCTCACGCACACTGCGCGTGATCGCCGCGGCTTTGCTTCGGGAGCGTTGCTGGCCGCGCAGTGGATTCAGGGCAGGAGCGGTTGGTTTTCAATGATGGATGTACTGCAATGACAACTCGATTCACAGGCGTTGGCACCGCATTGGTGACGCCATTTCGGAAAGATGGGTCCGTTGACGAAGCGGCGGTGCGGCGTCTTGCCCGGCGGCAGATCGACGGCGGCGTGCATTTCCTTTCGCCCGTCGGAACGACGGGCGAAGCGCCGACGCTTTCACACGCCGAGAAACTCCGCGTGATCGAGCTCGTCGTCGAGGAGGCTGACGGTCGTGTGCCCGTGCTGGCTGGAGCCGGCGGGTACGACACGCGGGAAACGATCGCACTCATTCGCGACATCGGACAGATTGGCGCTGACGGAATCCTGTCAGTCACGCCGTACTACAACAAGCCGACGCAGGAGGGCTTGTATCAGCACTACAAGGCCATCGCGGAATCGACGTCGCTTCCCATCGTGCTGTACAACGTACCGGGGAGAACGGGTGTCAACCTCGAAGCTGCGACGACCGTGCGTCTCTCCGCGATTCCGAGCATCGTCGGCGTCAAGGAGGCCTCTGGAAACGTCGTCCAGGCGGCCGAGATCATTGCTTCCGCTCCTGAGGATTTCATCGTCGTAAGCGGAGACGATGCGCTGACGCTCGCGATCATGGCGGTCGGTGGCCGTGGCGTGGTTTGCGTCGGGTCGAACGTCGCGCCGTCGGAAATGGCGCAGGTCGTCGAGTTCGCCGAAAAAGGCGACTACACTGCCGCTCGCCGGCTGTTTCTGTGGCTGCTCCCGCTTCTGCAGGTGAATTTCGTCGAATCGAACCCGATTCCAGTGAAAGCCGCGATGGCGGCGATGGGGTTGCTCGAGGAGAACTACCGGCTTCCGCTCGTGCCGCCGAGCGCCGCGGCGCGCGAGAAAGTGCTGCGCGTGCTGCAGAACCTCAAGTTAGGGGTTCATGAGCACGCTAGCTGAACGCATCACCACCTTATTCGAGCAGGGCAGCAACGCGCCGCGGGATGAGGCGCGCGACGCGTTCCTGCGTCTTCGCGACGAGCTGTCGCTCGGCAAAGTGCGCGCGGCGGAACCCGATGCGTCCTCGCCGACCGGTTGGCGCGTCAACGTCTGGGTGAAGCAGGGGATCCTCCTTGGCTTCCGCTTTGGCGACATCGTCGACATGGGCGTGGCCAAAGGACGGTGGCCGTTCTACGACAAGGACACGCTGCCGGTGAAGCGGATCGATCCGTCGAGCGGCGTACGCGTGGTGCCCGGCGGCTCCGCGATACGCGAGGGGGCGTATCTCGGTGCCGGCGTGATCTGCATGCCTCCGATGTACATCAACGTCGGCGCCTATGTCGGCGAGGGGACCCTCGTGGATTCTCACGCGCTTGTCGGCTCGTGCGCGCAAATCGGCAGGAAGGTGCACCTGAGCGCGGCCGCGCAAATTGGCGGCGTGCTCGAGCCTGTCGGCGCGATTC
>Ga0075428_100004009_pt1 | contig 16165 bp, 16 predicted proteins | sample RhiMetdeltSRZDD2_FD_75291 | JGI IMG/M metagenome (GOLD analysis project Ga0075428, IMG submission 75291) | Populus rhizosphere microbial communities from Tennessee, USA - Rhizosphere MetaG P. deltoides SRZDD2 | ecosystem: Host-associated > Plants > Roots > Rhizosphere > Soil | place: USA... | reverse complement strand
TGCTGACCGGCAGCGAGCCAGTTCTGCCATCCTCCTTCCGGGTCGGGGCGGCGGCGCAGGCCAGCATCGCGGCTGCTGCTCTGGCGGCGGCCGAGCTCTGGCGCCAACGCACCGGCCGCAGCCAGACCGTGTCGCTCGACATGCGCCATGCGGCGGTCGAGTTCCGCAGCGAGCGCTACGCGCGCATCGCCGGGCAGCCGCCGGCGCCGCTGTGGGACAAGATCGCTGGCGTATACCGCACCGGCGATCATCGCTGGGTGCGGCTGCACACCAACTTCCCGCATCATCGCGATGGGATCCTGCAGCTGCTGCAGTGCGCCTACGAGCGCGAGGCCGTGCAGGCGGCGCTTCTCAAGTGGGAGGCAGAGCGCTTCGAGACAGCCGCCGCTGGGGCCAAGATGGCCGCCACCATGATGCGCTCGCCGGCGGAATGGGCCGCCCATCCACAGGGCCAGGCGGTGGCCACGCTGCCGCTGCTGGAGATCACCCGCATCGGCGAGGCGCCGCCACGCCGCCTGCCACGCGCCGAGCGCCCGCTATCGGGTGTGCGCGTGCTCGATCTCACGCGCGTAATCGCCGGGCCGGTTTGCGGACGCACGCTGGCTGCGCACGGCGCCGAGGTGATGCGCGTGACCGGCCCGCATCTACCGGGCCTCGGCGCGCACGACATCGATCTCGGTCGCGGCAAACTCTCGACTGAGCTCGATCTGCGGGCAGGTGAAGAGCGCGAGCGATTGGCGAGCCTCCTGCGCGAGGCCAACGTGTTTGTGCAGGGGTACCGGCCGGGCGGCCTCGCCGCCCTGGGGTTCTCGCCCGAAGCCTGCGCAGAAATGCGGCCCGGCATCGTCGCGGTGACGCTGTCGGCGTACGGCCACGCCGGTCCCTGGGCCGGCCGGCGCGGATTCGATTCGCTGGTGCAGACGGCAAGCGGCCTCAACCTCGCCGAGGCCGAAGCGGCCGGCGTGGACGGCCCCAAGGAGCTGCCCTGCCAGGCATTGGATCATGCCACCGGCTACCTGATGGCGTTCGGGGTGATGATGGCCCTGATGCGCAAGGCCAGCGAAGGCGGCTCGTGGCATGTGCGCCTTTCGCTAGCGCAGACAGGTCGCTGGCTCGCCGGCCTCGGCCGCGCGGAACGGGGCTTCGATGCGCCAGATCCTGGCCAGGAAGATATCGCCGATCGGCTCGATGAATTGGACACGCCGCTGGGACGCCTGACGCATGTGCGGCACGCCGCCGTACTGTCGCAGACGCCGGCCCACTGGCAACGGTCACCGACGCGGCTCGGCGCGCACGCGCCGCTGTGGCCCGAGCCCGACGAGTGAGGGGCGGCCACTGCGGCGGCACTTGGCGGCTACGATTTTGGCTTGCGCCCCTGCCTGTGCTTGCTTGGCCTTCGCCGCCCGGCAGCGAGTGCGGCGCGTGCCCACTCCAGCATCTCGTCGGCATCATCCAACAGTCGCTCCGGCACGCGCCGGTACGCCTCCACCCGGACGGTCTTGCCTCTGGCCTCGTAGATGAAGGGCTCGAGGCCCTCGGCCTCGTAGGCGTTGCGGTTGGCATCATCGACCTTGAAGTGCAGCACATCACGCAACACCAGAGCAAAGACGACACCGTCACAGTAAATGGCGGCGCCGCTGAACATGCGTCGCGTCGTGATATGACCGAAGCGCTGCAGCTGGTCTTGCACAAAGTCGAGGAAGTCCTGACTGATCGCCATCATGGGGCCGCATCACGTTTTGCTGAACGAGCCGTGCCGACGCGTTAACACCGCGTTGAGGCAGCCTATCTACCACCGTTGGTGCACTTCGTTGTCCCAATGGAGGAGCCTACAGCATGGCCACCATCACCAGCAAAGACGGCACCGAGATCTACTACAAGGACTGGGGCAAGGGACAACCGGTCGTTTTTAGTCACGGCTGGCCACTCAGCGGCGATGCCTTCGAAGACCAGATGTTCTATCTGGCCTCACGCGGCTACCGCTGCATCGCGCATGATCGCCGTGGGCACGGGCGCTCCAGCCAGCCCTGGAATGGCAACGATCTTGATACCTATGCCGACGATCTCGCCGAGCTGACGGCCAAGCTCGACCTCAAGCAGGCGATCCATGTCGGCCATTCCACCGGCGGCGGCGAGGTAGCGCGCTACATCGGCCGGCACGGCACAAAGCGCGTTGCCAAGGCCGTCCTGATTGGCGCCATTGCGCCGCTGATGCTCAAGACTGCAGACAATCCGGCCGGCACGCCGAAGCAGGTGTTCGACCAACTGCGCGCCGGCGTCGTCGCCGATCGGTCGCAGTTCTGGAAGGACCTGTCGCTGCCGTTCTACGGTTACAATCGCAAGGGCGCCAAGGTTTCGGAGGGCGTGCGCAACTCCTTCTGGCTGCAGGGCATGATGTGCGGCATGCCGGCGAGCTACCTGTGCATCAAGGCATTCTCGGAGACGGACACCACCCAAGACCTGAAGAAGTTCGACGTGCCGACGCTGATCCTGCACGGTGACGACGATCAGATCGTACCGATCGCCGCTTCCGCCATGCTGTCGTCCAAGATCGTGAAGGGCGCCAAGCTCAAGCTCATCAAGGGCGCACCGCACGGCATGTGCACGACCCGCAAGGACGAGATCAACGAGGAGCTGCTGGGCTTCATTAAGACCTGAGCGCGCCTGCGGGCAGGAGCGCTTCAGTACCAAGCCGGTGCGCCCTCACCCCTGAGCAGGCAGGGTGATGCCCAGCTGCTGCACGATGCTGTCGACCACTCGACGCGGTGGCATCACGATCGGCACGCTGAGCGCGTGTTCGTCGGCCTGCGGCTCTTCCAACGCATCGAACTGGCTCTTGAGCAGCGCCGGCGGCATGAAGTGGTTCTTGCGCCGGCTGATGCGGTCGCCAATCAGCGCCATGTCGCCCTTGAGGTAGACGAGCCGCACGTCCGGCCGATCGCTGACAATAACCCGGCGATAGGAGCGCTTGAGGGCCGAGCACGAGACGATGCCGCTCTGGTTGCTGGAGAGACGCTCGTCGATCCAGGCGGCGATGGCGGCCAGCCATGGCTGCCGATCCTCGTCCGTCAAAGGCAGGCCCTTGCTCATCTTGTCGATGTTGGCCTGCGGATGAAAGCTGTCGGCGTCGCGGAACGGCCAGCCGAGCAGCTTGGACAGGCGCGTGCCGGTGGTGCTCTTGCCGCAACCGGATACGCCCATCAGCACGAGCACCATCGGCCTGGCGTTTGCGGTCATGGACAACTAGTCCCCAGTTCAACCCGATGTCCCGGAGCCCATCTTGCCGGCATCCGGCTTCAGGGTCTCGACGTGCCCGCCGAAGCCCTTGCGCATGGCAGAGAGTACCTTCTCGGCAAAAGTGTGGTCCTGGCGCGAGCGGAAACGGGCGTAGAGCGCGGCGGTCAGCACGTGCGCCGGCACAGCCTCCTCGATGGCGGCCTGCACGGTCCAGCGGCCTTCGCCCGAGTCGGCGACGTGGCCCGAATAGCCGGCTAACTGCGGGTCCTCTGCCAGCGCCGCCGCGGTGAGATCGAGCAACCACGAGGTGATGACACTGCCGCGCCGCCAGACCTCGGCCACATCGGCTACATCGATGACGAGGCGGTGCTCGGGCGACAGGGCCGGCGAGTTGGCGTTCTTCAGGATGTCGAAGCCCTCGGCGAAGGCCTGCATCATGCCGTACTCGATGCCGTTGTGGATCATCTTCACGAAATGCCCGGCGCCGCTGGCCCCACAATGCAAGTAGCCCTGCTCGGCGCGCGCATCGCGCTGCTGGCGCGTGGCGGTGGCCGACACGCCGGCGATGCCCGGCGCCAGGGCAACGAAGATGGGATCGAGCCGCTGCACTACGTCCGCGTCGCCGCCGATCATCAGGCAATAGCCGCGCTCGAGCCCCCACACACCGCCGGAAGTGCCGATGTCGAGATAATGGATACCCTTGGCCTTGAGCTGGCCGGCGCGTCGGATGTCATCCTTCCAGAATGTGTTGCCGCCGTCGATCAGCACATCGCCGGCGCCGAGCAGGCCCGACAGCTCGGCGATGGCGGCTTCGGTGCTGTCGCCGGCCGGTAGCATCAGCCAGACGATGCGCGGGGCGGGAAGCGCTTGGGCCAGTGCAGTCAAGCTGTCGACGGGCTTAGCACCCTCGCCAGCCAGGCGGCGGCCGGGTTCGGCATCGCGGTCATAGACGACGCAGGCGTGGCCGTGAAGCATGAGGCGGCGGGCGATGTTGGCGCCCATGCGGCCCAGTCCGACAATGCCGATGTGCATGCTTTGCTTCCTCCAGCAACCGAGCGTGCACCAACGCGCCAGGATTGTCATCCCGGCCCGGGCCGGGACCGAAGCACAGGCGTACTGGCTTGCGGGCAAGCGCTCGCGCGCCTCGCAAATGCCGGTCAATGCCGCGCTGACAGGAAGGGCTTAGAACATATTGAGGGCGAGGCGCGCCTCGTCGGACATGCGGCTCTGCTCCCAGGGGGGCTCGAAGGTGAGTTTGACCGACACCTGGCCGACGCCTGGCACGGAGGCGACCGCATTCTCGACCCACTGCGGCATCTCGCCGGCGACCGGGCAGCCGGGAGCCGTCAGCGTCATCTCAACGGCGACATTGCGGTCGTCGTCGATGTCGATCTTGTAGATCAAGCCAAGTTCGTAGATGTCGGCGGGGATCTCGGGATCATAGACCGTCTTGAGCGCGGCGATGATGTCGGCGGTGAGCTGCTCGAGCTCCTCGGCAGGAATCGACGAGCCGGGCACGGTCGTGGACGCGGCTTCAGCAGCTGGGACATCCGCTCGTTCTGCGACTTTGTCGTCCATATCAGCTCCGCACACTCTGGCGTGGATCCCCGCCTTCGGGGCTGACGCCACCACACTCCACCGCGCTCCACCGCACTCCACGCTAGGCAAAAAACGCACGTGCCTTGATGAGCGCCTCGGCCAGCGCATCCACTTCAGCCTTGGTATTATACAACGCCAGTGATGCCCGGCAGGTTGCCGTCACGCCAAGTCGATCCATCAGCGGCTGCGCGCAGTGGTGGCCGGCGCGGACCGCCACGCCCATGCGATCGATGTAGGTCGATATGTCATGTGGATGCACGCCGTCCATGCTGAAAGAGACAATCGCACCCTTGTCCTTGGCCTGGCCGTGGATCTTCAGCCAGTTGAGCTGGCCGAGGCGGCCGTGCGCGTACTCTTTCAGCTCGTGCTCGTGGCGGACGATGTTGTCGCGGCCAATCTGCAGCATGTATTCGAGCGCGGCGCCGAGACCGATCGCCTGCACGATGGCCGGCGTGCCGGCCTCGAACTTGTGCGGGGGCTTGCCGTAGGTGATGCGGTCGGTGTGCACGCTCTCGATCATGTCGCCACCACCCTGGTAGGGGGGCATGGCGTCAAGATGCTCGCGCTTGGCGTACAGCACGCCGATACCGGTCGGCCCATAGGTCTTGTGGCCAGTGAAGGCATAGAAGTCGCAGTCGAGGTCCTGCACATCGATCGGCATGTGTACGGCCGCCTGCGCACCGTCGACGAACACCGCAATGCCGCGCGCATGCGCCAGCCGGATCACATCCTTGATCGGTACGACGGTGCCCAGCACGTTCGACATGTGCGTGATGGCAACGATCCGCGTGCGCGGGGACAGCAACTTCTCGAACTCGTCGAGCAGGAACGTGCCGTCGTCGGCGATCGGCGCCCACTTGAGGACAGCGCCCTTGCGCTCGCGCAGGAAGTGCCACGGCACGATATTGGAGTGGTGCTCCATGATCGACAGCACGATCTCGTCGCCCGCCTGGAAGTCCATGCCGAACGAAGAGGCCACCAGGTTCGCCGCGTCCGTCAGGTTGCGGGTGAAGATGATCTCGTCGGTGCTGGGCGCATTGAGGAAGCCGCGCACGATCTCGCGCGCCTCCTCGAACTCGGCGGTCGCCGTATTGGAGAGATAGTGCAAGCCGCGATGCACGTTGGCGTATTCGCTGCTGTAGACCCGCTGGATGGTATCGAGCACCACGCGCGGCTTCTGAGCAGAGGCGCCGTTATCAAGGTAGACCAGCGGCTTGCCGTAGACCTGCGTGGCGAGAATCGGGAAGTCGGCGCGCACGGCTTCGACATCGAATGGCGCACCGCCGATCAGGTCCGCGTTCTTTGGTCTCACGTTCATGGCCATCCTTTGCCGCCGCAGCGGCGCTCAGGCCGACAGCCCGGCCAGACGGCTGAGCGCAATCTGCGTCAGCCCCGCGCGCACGGCCTCGTCCTCGATCTTGTCGAGCGCCTCGCCGACGAAGCTCTCGATCAGCATGGCGCGCGCAACGCCGAGCGGGATGCCGCGCGCGCGCAGGTAGAACAGCAGGTCGGCGTCGATCTCCGCGGCCGTGGAGCCGTGGCCGCACACGACGTCGTCTGCGTGGATCTCGAGTTCCGGTTTGGAGTCGAACTCGGCATCCTCGGACAGCATCAACACCTGGGCCATCTGCTTGCCGTCGGTCTTCTGCGCGTCCGGACGCACGATGACCTTGCCCTGGAATACGCCGCGGGCGCGGTCGGCGAGCACGCCTTTGAACAGCTCGCGGCTCTCGCAGCCGGGCACAGCGTGATCGACCACGAGCGTGGTGTCGATGTGCTCGGCGGCGCGGCCGAGGAACGCGCCGGAGATGTCGACCTTGCTGCCCTCGCCCTGGAAGATCGCAAACAGCGAATTGCGCACGAGCGCCGTCGCGGCCGTCAGATGGAAGGCACGGTAGGAGGTTTGGGCGCCTAGCCTCGTCATCCAGCTGGCCAGATGGGTGGCGCCATCGCCCTCCAACGTGACCTTGACGTGCACGACCTCGGCAGCATCGCCCAGCACCACCTCGCTCAGCGTGTTGGTCTGGCCGGCCGCCGCCTCGGGCAGCGTCACGTAGGCCTCGATCAAGGTGGCTCGCGCGCCGGCACCGACGTGGACGATGTTGCGCGTGGTGATGAGGCTCGGCTGCTTGGATGCGCGGGCGAATACGAGCAGCAGCGGCTTGGCGAGCTTCGCGCCGTCAGCCACACGTGCCAGCGCGCCGTCGGTCATGAAGGCGGTGTTGAGCGCAAGCACGGCCTCCTGTCCCGGCCAGACGGTCGCAACCAGTCCTTCCGACCTCGGCAGTGCTGCCGCAAGGGCACCAATCCTAAGGCCCGCGGCAGCGGCCACATCCGACAGCTCGGCGCAGTAGCGGCCATCGACGAACACGACGCGATAGGCATCGAGCCCGGCCAGGCCTTCCAACGCCCGATCGATGTCCTGCCGGCTCGCGCCGGCGTCGCCGGCCAACGCCGGCGGCAGCGCTTCCTTGATGGCGTGGCGCAGGTCGGTGTACTTCCATTCTTCGACGCGGCGATGCGGCAGGCCCAGGGCCGCAAAGGTGCCGATCGCAGCCTTGCGTGCCTCGCCGATGGCAGCATCGCCGGGCAGCTGCCCGGCCACCGCCTCGAATTGCCGGGTGAGCGTCTGCTCTGCTGTGGTTCTGGATATGGCCACGGTCATCTCACGCCTCGAGCCCTAGGCGGCCTTGCCCTTGAAGCCGGCATAGCCTGACTTCTCGAGCTCCAGCGCCAGTTCCTTGCCGCCGCTCCTGGCGATGCGGCCGTCGGCCATCACGTGCACCTTGTCGGGCACAATGTAGTTCAAGAGCCGCTGATAGTGGGTGATGACCAGCATCGCCCGGTCCTGGGCGCGCAGCGCGTTGACGCCCTCCGAGACGACGCGGACCGCGTCGATGTCAAGTCCCGAATCGGTCTCGTCGAGTACGCACAGCGTCGGCTCCAGCATGGCCATCTGCAAAATTTCCATGCGCTTCTTTTCGCCGCCCGAGAAGCCGACGTTGAGCGGGCGCTTGAGCATCTCCTCGGAGACGCCAAGACGGCCCGCCGTCTGGCGAATGCGCTTCATGAACTCGGGCGTCGTGAATTCCTGTAGGCCGCGCTTCTTGCGCACGGAGTTCACCGCGGTGCGCAAGAACGTGAACGTGCCGACACCCGGAATCTCCATCGGGTACTGGAAGGCCAGGAACACCCCCTTGGCGGCCCGCTCGTCGGGCTCCATGTCAAGGATGCTCTGGCCCTCCCACAGGATATCGCCGTCGGTCACCTCATAGCCGTCGCGGCCGGCCAGCACGTAGGCCAGCGTCGACTTGCCCGAGCCGTTCGGGCCCATGACGGCGTGCACCTCGCCCTTTGGCAGTTGCAGGCTCACACCCCGGAGGATCGGCTTGTCCTCGTCGGCAAGCTTTACGTGTAGGTTTTTTATCTCAAGCATCGCTCACATCATCTCCACGCGGCGCGGCCGGCGCGGCCGCGCATCGCTCAACCGCTATCGGCGCTGCCGACGACCTCGATCTCGGTCGGGTACAGCACGCCCATCCAGTCGCACGAATCCTTCTTCGCCCGGCCCTTCCGGTTGAACTCGACCAGAAATGCCTCGCCCGTGCCGAAAGTCTCCACCACGGTCACCACATCACCCGGCCGCAGCACCAGTCCGGGGCTGGTCTTGGAGAGCGCGTTGCGGCGCTTGCATTCCCGCTCGTCCATCTCCCGCCGCAGCTTCGCCGTCGTCACCGCCATTACTTCCGCCGCATCACGCATCAGCCGTCTCCGTTGATCCTCAAGTGCCTCGCTCCCCACCCCGGCCGGGTTGATTCCCGACCCCAACGCTTCACACGTACCCCACTCCTACTTTCCCCAGCGCCAGGCCCACTGTCCATCTGTCTTTGCACGGCAAAGCTGCAGGAAGGCCGCCGCCACAACCACGTCGAACAGCAGCCAGGCGCCAATTTGCCAGCCGTTCGGGGGACTTGCCGGGTCCGCCTTAAGTCCGAACACAAGAAGTCCTGACCCCAGGATGATGGCCAGCGCCCCGATCGTCGCTGCCCAACCTTTCCAGTTGGCGGGCGTGGCGCCGTAGCCGTGCGACTTGGGCTTGAACCAGTAATCGCTCATCGACTAGCCCACCGAACCTTCCAAAGAGATGCCGATCAGCTTTTGCGTCTCGGCCATGAACTCCATCGGCAGCTGCTGCAGCACATCGCGCACGAAGCCGTTGACGATCAGCGCCACCGCCTCTTCTTCCGAAAGCCCGCGCTGGCGGCAGTAGAACAGCTTGTCGTCCGAAATCTTGGACGTGGTGGCCTCGTGCTCGAAATGGGCCGTGGAGTTCTTAGCCTCGATATACGGCACGGTGTGGGCGCCGCACTTGTCGCCGATCAGAAGCGAGTCGCAATTGGTGAAATTGCGCGTGTTGGTGGCCTTGCGGTGCGCCGAGACCAGGCCGCGATAGGTGTTCTGCGAGTGGCCGGCAGCGATGCCCTTGGAGATAATGCGGCTCGATGTGTTCTTGCCGAGATGGATCATCTTGGTGCCGCTGTCGACCTGCTGGTAGCCGTTTGACACCGCGATCGAGTAGAACTCGCCGCGCGAGCCGTCACCCCGCAGGATGCATGAAGGATACTTCCAGGTTATCGCCGATCCCGTTTCGACCTGCGTCCAGGAGATCTTGGAGTTACGGCCGCGGCAGTCGCCGCGTTTGGTAACGAAGTTATAGATGCCGCCCTTGCCATCCTTATCGCCTGGATACCAGTTCTGCACGGTCGAATACTTGATCTCGGCATCCTCGAGGGCGATCAGCTCCACCACGGCAGCGTGCAGCTGGTGCTCGTCGCGCATCGGCGCCGTGCAGCCCTCGAGGTAGCTCACATAGGCACCCTTGTCGGCGATGATGAGCGTGCGCTCGAACTGACCGGTCTGCTTCTCGTTGATGCGGAAATAAGTGGACAGCTCCATCGGGCAGCGCACGCCCTCCGGCACGTACACGAACGAGCCGTCGGAGAACACCGCCGAGTTGAGGGAGGCATAAAAATTGTCGGACTGCGGCACCACCGAGCCCAGGTACTTGCGCACCAGCTCAGGATGCTCGCGCACCGCTTCCGAGATCGAGCAGAAGATGACACCGGCCTTCTTCAGTTCGTCCTTGAAGGTGGTGACGACCGAAACTGAGTCGAATACCGCGTCGACGGCCACGCGCGAGCCGTTCTGCGTGCCGGCGTGGTTGCTGCCCGCGCCCTTCACACCAGCCAGGATCTCGCGCTCGCGCAGAGGGATGCCGAGCTTTTCGTAGGTGCGCAGCAGTTCGGGATCGACCTCCTCGAGGCTCTTGGGGCCTTCGGTCGATTTGGGAGCCGCGTAGTAGTAGAGGTTCTGGAAGTCGATCTTGGGATAGTGCACCTTGGCCCAGGTCGGCTCGATCATGGTCTTCCAGCGGCGGAAGGCCTCGAGACGCCACTCCAGCATCCAGGCAGGCTCGCCCTTCTTCTTGGAGATGAAGGCGACGATGTCCTCGTTCAGACCCTTCGGAGCTTTGATGCTCTCGATGTTGGTCTCAAAACCATACTTGTACTGGTCGACATCGATCCGCTTGACCTGGTCGATCGTCTGTTGAACTGCCGGCATGCCTGTATACGTCCTCTTTGAGTTATGAGCGCCTCACGCGACCTTGCGCGTCGCGGAGCGGCTGTTGATCTTTGTCCAGGCGCACAGGAATGCGTCGATATCGGCGGCGGTAGTGGCCGGTCCCGTGCTGACCCGAATAGCGCCCTTGGCGAGCGCGGGGGTTACACCCATCGCGTCGAGCACGTGGCTCTGCGCCACCTTGCCAGACGAGCAGGCGGAGCCCGAGCTGACCGCGACGCCGTCGAGGTCGAGCGCGATCAGCGCCGTCTCGGCGCTCACGCCGGGCACCGCAAAGCAGGTCGTGTTGGGGAGACGTCTGGCGCCCTGTCCAAACACCACGGTGTCGGGGCGAATGGCACGCAGGCCCGATTCAAGCCGCTGCTGGTGACGGGCGGCCGCGCCGGTGAATGCGCCCATCTGCGCCATGGCCGCCTCGAAAGCAGCGGCGAAGCCGGCAATGCCGGCGACGTTCTCGGTGCCCGCACGCTGCCGCCGCTCCTGCCCGCCGCCGCCGATGAGCGGCTCGGGCTGCACCCGGTCGCCGACCACAACCACGGCGCCGACACCCTTGGGTCCGCCGAACTTATGACCCGACAGGATCAGCGCGTCGGCCCCGATCGCATCGACATCGCACGGGGCGCGGCCGGCCAACTGGACGGCATCGCACACAAACACCGCGCCGGCAGCGCGCGTGTGCTGGGCAATCTGCCTGGTCGGCTGCAATACGCCGGTCTCGTTGTTGGCGGCCTGCGCAGCCACCATGATGCCGGCCTCGCCGTGGCGAGCCCTCAGATCGGCAAGGCGCGCCTCAAGTGCGCCAAGATCGATTGTGCCCTCGCCATCGACGCCGAGCCCTTCGACGCGCTCGGCCGGGAACCGATGCCCCCGCAGCACGCAGGTATGCTCGGTCGCACCAACCAGCAGCGCGCCAATCGCCGTCTTGCTGCCGCGCCGCGCCGCGTTGGGCGTGAGCACCCAGGCCGCGCCTTCCGTAGCGCCCGAAGTGAAAAAGACATCGCTCGGACGTACGCCCAGCCGGCGGGCGATGGCCTCCCGGGCATCCTCGATCAGGGCGCGCGCCGTACGGCCCTCGGCATGCACCGAGGACGGATTGCCGACGACATCCAGCGCCGCGTGCATCGCCTCGCGCGCTTCGGGTCGCAGCGGCGCCGTCGCGTTCCAATCAAGATATGTGCGCCTGCAGGTCATTTCGTGCTCACCCGCATGACTGGGGCCGATGCGCGCACCGCCTGCTTGGCGCTCGGAATGCCGTTCAGCACCTCCTGCAGCGTCACGCTGTCCAGGAAGGCTGCGATCTGGTCGCCCAGCGCATCCCACAGGCCGTGTGTGAGGCAGCGCTGGCCAGCCATGCACGGCTTGGCCGCCTCCCCGCCGCAGCGGGTCATGCGCATGTCCTCGTCGACCGCGGCCATGATCTCGGCCACCGTGATGGCCGATGCCGGCCGCCCCAGGCGATAGCCGCCCAGACGGCCGCGCACGCTGTCGACCAAGCCGGCGCGGCGCAATTTGAGGAACAGCTGCTCCAGGTAAGCCAGCGAGATCTGCTGGCGCTCGGCGATAGCCGGCAGAGGCAACGAGCCGTCGGCGCCGTGTTTGGCGAGATCGGCCATGGCCATCACGGCGTACCTGCCTCGGGTATTCAATTCCACAGGTGCCTGGCTCCACTGGGCGGCGCAGGTTCCGGCTAAGCCCGGATCGGCAACCGCAACTCTTGCGTTCGATACCCCTGCCCGTGCTAAGAGACCGCCCAGGGAGCAGTTCGGCACGGGTACCTGTCAGCTCTTTCGAACTGTTCTAAACTCCAACCGGATATATGGAAATTCCGAGCCCGCGAGTCAAGTATTTTTGCTGCTCGCGGAAGCCCTGTGACCTGCACCCGCCCGGCAACGGCACAGCCCACGCCGGGCCCTGCAAACCCAGCATCCGAGAGCGAAGCCAAGCATGCCTGAGCTGATCATCAACGGCCCGGCCGGCCGTATCGAAGCCCGCTACCATCACGAGGGCAAGCCCAACGCCCCGGTGGCGCTGATCCTGCACCCACACCCGCAGTTCGGCGGCACGATGAACAACCAGGTCGTCTATCACCTGTATTATCTGTTCGTGCAGCGCGGCTTCTCGGTGCTGCGCTTCAATTTCCGCGGAGTCGGTCGCAGCCAGGGCTACTTCGACAATGGGCCGGGCGAGCTCTCCGATGCGGCGTCCGCCCTCGACTGGCTGCAGCTGCAGAACCCGGATTCACGGTCGTGCTGGATTGCTGGCATGTCGTTTGGCACCTGGATCGCCATGCAGCTGCTGATGCGCCGGCCGGAAATCGACGGCTTCATCTGCGTGGCCCCGCCGGCCAATCTGTACGACTTCTCGTTCCTCGCACCGTGCCCGTCGTCAGGGTTGATGGTAAACGGTGAAAAGGACCGCGTCGTGCCGTCGGCGTCGGTGGCGGAGCTGGCTGCCAAGACCAAGGTTCAGAAGGGCGTGAAGATCGAGCACGGCATCGTGCCGGAGGCCAACCACTTCTTCCAAGACAAGGTCGAGGACTTGATGAAGATGGTCGGCACCTACGTCGACCGACGCATTGTCGAGATCGAGAAGGAGCGGCGCGAGGAGTGATGCGGCGGCATCGCCACCATTTTCTGGATCGCGGCTATGCGCTGGCGCCAATTCGGTGACAATCACGCCTTAGCCAAGACGCCTGCGGTGAGGGGACCGGCAACGCCGGTCGTGCCGGGAAAGGTGATGGGCAGGCCGGCAAGCGAGCGCACGGCGAAGTAGGCCCAGGCTTCGGCTTCGAGCGAATCGCCATCTATGCCAGCAACCTCGGCCGGGGCCACGGCCGCCTCCACCCGCTCGGCAATCATGGCCATCAACGTCTTATTGCGGCGGCCGCCGCCAGACACCAGCCACAATTGCGGTTGCTCGGGAAAATGCTCGCGCGCCCGGGCGATGGAGGAGGCGGTGAAGGCGGTGAGCGTTGCAGCACCATCGGCAGCGGACAGGCCGTCGACCAGTTCCAGCAGGAAGGCATTCCGATCGAGCGACTTTGGCGGCGGCTCGCCGAAGTAGGAATGGCGCAGATACTGCGTCACATAATCCTCCTGCACACGTCCTTCGGCAGCCAGCGCCCCCCCTTCATCCCGCGGCGCACCGCACCGACGCTGCATCCAATCGTCGATCATGGCGTTGCCAGGGCCGGTGTCGAAGGCCAGCAGTTCGCCCTCGCGGCCGATCCAGGTGACGTTGGCCACGCCGCCGATGTTGAGCATGGCAACCGGCCGCTCGGGGAGCTTCGCCGTCAAGGCGCGGTGGTAGGCCGGTGCCAGCGGCGCACCCTGGCCGCCCGCCGCCACGTCGGCCGCACGCAGGTCGTAGACGACATCGATGCCGGTCGCCTTCGCCAGCAGCGGGCCGTCACCGATCTGCACAGTCAGGCGTTGTTCGGGCGCATGCAGCACTGTTTGGCCGTGGAAGCCGATTACGTCAATCGTGTCCGCATCAAGCCCGTTGTCGGCCAGAAAGGTTGTCACGGCCTGCGCGTGCAGTTCGGTAAGGTGGCGCTCTGCGGTTTGCAGGATATCGGGCCGCGCAGCGCCTGGCCGCAGAACTTTGGCCGCTGCCGCACGCAGATCAGCCATATGCTGCCTGCCACGTTCATCGCGATGGCGCAAAACCTTGGCGGCCTGCACCGCAGCCGATAGCTCGGCGCGGAACTCGGGCGAGTAGGGGAAGGTGGCCGACGGACCGCGGGTCAGAGCGTCCTCGCCGTCGGTTTCAATGAGGGCCACGTCGATGCCGTCCATGGAGGTGCCGCTCATTAGCCCCAAAGCACGCAGCGTCTTGCCCATCCGCCCCTTCCTGTGCATGTTCCGCCCGACTTGAAGAACGTCACCTGGAGAATGCGCCCTTGCCGCGGCGCACCGACCACCATGGCCAAGTACACATCGGATTTTCTTAACATTCTGGACGAGCGCGGGTTCATCCACCAGTGCTCGGATTTCCCCGGCCTCGACGCGCTCGCGGCCAAGCAGGAAGTTATTGCCTACATCGGCTACGACTGCACGGCGCCGTCCTTGCACGTCGGCCACCTGATCTCGATCATGATGCTGCATTGGCTGCAGCAGAGCGGCAGCAAGCCAATCGCCCTGATGGGCGGGGGTACCACGCGCGTCGGCGATCCTTCGGGCAAGGACGAGACCCGCCGCATCCTGTCGATCGAGACCATCCAAGCCAACAAGGAAGCCATCAAAGGCGTGTTCGCGCAGTTTCTAAGCTTCGAAAAGTGGGGTACGAGGCATGCGGGAAGCGGACACGGCCAGAGCCGCGGGCAAGGCGGAGCAAACCTCAGCAACGCACCGCAACTGCAGCACGCCATCATGCTGGACAACGCCGAGTGGTTGGCGCCGCTCAACTACATCGACTTCCTGCGCGACGTGGGGCGGCACTTCTCCGTCAACCGCATGCTGACCATGGACTCGGCCAAGCTGCGCCTCGACCGTGACCAGGAACTGTCCTTCATCGAATTCAACTACATGCTGCTGCAGGCCTACGACTTCGTCGAGCAGGCCAAACGCTACGACTGCAACCTGCAGATGGGCGGGTCGGACCAGTGGGGTAACATTGTCACCGGCATCGACCTTGGCCGGCGCATGGGCACGCATCAGCTGTACGCGCTGACCTGTCCGCTGCTGACGACTGCCTCCGGCGCCAAGATGGGCAAGACTGCGGCGGGCGCGGTGTGGCTAAACGAAGCCCAGCTCAGCGTCTACGATTACTGGCAGTTCTGGCGCAACACTGAGGACGGCGACGTTGGCCGCTTCCTCAAGCTGTTCACGACGCTGCCGATGGGCGAGATCGCCAAGCTCGAGGCCCTGCAGGGCGCCGACATCAACGAGGCCAAGAAAGTGCTGGCCACCGAGGCCACCGCACTTCTGCACGGTCGCGAGAAGGCCGAGGGTGCCGCACGCACGGCGCAAGAAACGTTCGAGAAGGGGGCAACCGCGGAGGGATTACCGACGGTTGAGATTGCAGCCGCGGAGTTGGCGGCGGGCCTCGGCGTGCTCAACGCGTTCGTGAAAGCCGGCCTCGTCAAGTCGAACGGCGAGGCGCGACGCCAAATCGCTGGCGGCGGCCTGCGCGTCAACGACGTGGCCGTGGCAGACGAGAAGGCCGCGCTAACACCCAACGACGTCTCGGCCGGCGTGATTAAGCTTTCACTCGGCAAGAAGCGGCACGTGCTGCTGAAGCCAGCATAGGCGAAACAGCGCGCATTTTCTGCAGGCTAGCTGGCTTTGACTGCCAGTGCCGTGCGCTCGCCGCCAGCGCTCTGCAATCAGCCCTGCTGCCTGCAATCGCTCCTGTTACATGCAAGCGGCGCCGCGCTCGTGACCGCGCCGCTCGACCAACGGCTCCATCTAGGCCTTTGCAGGGGCAGGCAAAGAGCGCGGTGCTTGGACGTAGGTCCAGTGCCTAGTCCGACCTCTGACTCTGCCGCAGGATACGTTGGTACCTTGCGGCGCCAAGGGCTTATCCGGACACTGCATTTCGCATTTAAGCGTGCGTAGGCACGCACAAGCATTGGACGCTGGCGGGAGCGTAGTCCCGCATTGGCGAGCTGGTCATTCCTGCAGGGCGATTGCCACGGACTTGGGCTCTTGCCTCGCCGGTGCCGGCCGACGGAGGGGGATATGTATCT
>Ga0075428_100004008_pt1 | contig 16167 bp, 12 predicted proteins | sample RhiMetdeltSRZDD2_FD_75291 | JGI IMG/M metagenome (GOLD analysis project Ga0075428, IMG submission 75291) | Populus rhizosphere microbial communities from Tennessee, USA - Rhizosphere MetaG P. deltoides SRZDD2 | ecosystem: Host-associated > Plants > Roots > Rhizosphere > Soil | place: USA... | reverse complement strand
GCCTACGACCGTGTAGCACCCGTGCTGCGCGCGATCGTCGTCGCGATGTACGGCTTCGCGTTCCTCGCCAAGCTGAACCACGGCTTCCTCGACCCGAGCGTGAGCTGCGTCGCCGACATGTACGGCGACGTCCTGCGCCGCATCCCGTTCGCGCCCGACGCCGCCTGGGCCCGCGAGCTCGCGATCTGGGGCACGCTCGCGATCGAGGGCACGCTCCCGCTGCTCTTCGCGTTCCGCCGCACGCGCGGCCTCGGCGTGCTGGTCGGGATGCCCTTCCACTTCATGCTCGGCGCGATCGGCCACCGCACCTTCTCGGCGCTCGCCTACGCGCTCTACGGCCTCTTCGTGATGGACGCGCTGGTGCCGCTGCTCGCGGGCTGGCGGGCCGCGGCGGAGCGGCGCGTCGGCGCCGCGGAGCTCGCGCGCGCCGCCCTGCTCGCGCTGCGGGTCGCGGTCGTCGCCGGTGCCGCGGCGCTGGTCGCCGCCTCCCTCGCCGGCGCCTACCGCGCCGGCGTCGGGCCCTTCCTCGTCTACCGCGTCGCCTGGGTCGCGTGGGGACTCTGGTCGCTCGCCGCGATGGCGGCCTACTTCCCCGCCGCGCTGCGCATGCTGCTCGCCCCCGCACCCCCCGGCGCCCCGGCGGTCCCGGCCTTCCGCTGGCTCTACGCGATGCTCGCGCTCGTCGTGCTGAACGGCTCGTCGCAGTACCTCGGGCTCAAGACCGAGAACGCCTTCACGATGTACAGCAACCTGCGCACCGAGGCGGGCTACAACAACCACCTCTTCCTGCCCGCCCTGCGCCTCGGCGGCTGGCAGGACGACGTCGTCGAGGTGCTCGAGACCGACCTGCCCGAGCTCGCGCCCTACGTCGGCGGCGAGGAGCGCATCACCTGGTTCGAGCTCCGGCGCGTCACGAGCACCGCGGGCGGCGCGTTCGGCGTGCGCTACCGGCGCAATGGCGGCGAGGAGCGCTGGTTCCACGCGGGGAACGGCGAGGGCGGCGACCCCGAGCTCGCGCGTCCGCACCCGCTGCTCGCCGCCAGGCTGCTCTCGTTTCGCCCGGTGAGCGCGCGCCTGCACCCGCTCTGCGCGCACTGATCCGCGCCGCCGCGTGCGGCTTCGGGTACCGTCTCGCCCGATGCCGCGAGCCGAGGAGCTCCCGCTCGACGCCGAGGCGCGCGAGGCCTTGCTGCAGGCGGGCGCCGAGTGCACCTTCGTCTGGAGCGCGCGCGACGGCTGGCCGCTCGGCGTCACGATGTCCTACCTGTGGGCGCGCGAGCGCTTCTGGCTGATCACCGGCCCCGACGCGCCTCGCGTCGCGGCCGTGCGCCGCGACCCGCGCGTCAGCGTCGTCGTGCGCGGCCCCGCCCGCACCGTCACCGCGAAGGGCCGCTGCACGCTGCGCTGCGACGCGGACGCCCGCAGCTGGGTCTACGCCGCCTTCGCCGCCCGCCAGGCGCTCCTCTTCCCCGACCTCGTCGACGCCCGCGCCTTCGCGGCCCGGCTCGCGCGCCTCGAGCGCATGATCCTCGAAGTCGAGCCCGAGCGCTGGATCGGCTACGACGGAACCCGCGCAAAGCTCGGCTAGCGCTCACCGGGAACGCTCCTCGCCCGAGCAGCCGCCCCGGCGGGGATGGCCCCGAGCGTCCGAGCGGGGACGGTCTTAAGATGTTAAGGAAATTCAGATCATCCCCTCGGGGCGAATCTGAATATCCTTAACATCTTAAGACCGTCCCCGTTGGCGCCGGGGAGATCAGCGGCGGCGCGCAGCGCCGTCCGCTGCATCTCCTTCCCCGCCCCCGCTTCTACCCCGTAGCGCGCCGCCCCGTCCTCCTCCCGCCCCCGCTCCCTAACGATCCAACATCGATTTCACGACCTCGATGTAGCGGCGGTACTTCTCGAAGCCCGCCGGCATCTTCTCGGGGTCGAGCGGGACCGGCACGTTCAGCCCGCGCCGGCAGCCCGGCCGTTTCGCCATCGAGCCGAGCCAGCGGCGCAGGTTCGGGTACGGGTCGAGCGAGAGGCCGACCCACTCGGCCGTGCCGACGTAGGTCCAGTTCGCGATGTCCGCGATGCTGAACTCGCCGGCGAGGTACTCGCGGTCGCGCAGCTGGGCGTCGAGCACCGCGTAGAGCCCCCGCGTGCGCTCGAGGAAGAACTCGACGGCGGCGGGAATCGGCTCGGGCACCTCGTAGTGGAGGACGTCGGCCGAGCCCTGGCTGGGCCCGACGTTCGCGGTGTGGAAGAACACCCACTGGAAGACCTGCGAGCGCGCGCGCGGCTCCGTCGGGAGCAGTCGCCCCGTCTTCTCGGCGAGGTAGACGAGGATCGCGCCGGACTCGATCACCGCGAGCCCGCCCGCCTCCTCGTCGACGATCGCCGGCACGACGCCCCAGGGCGAGATCGCGAGGTACTCGGGGCGCTTCTGCTCGCGGTGCGACATGCGCACGTGGTGGAGCTGGTACGGGAGCTCGAGCTCCTCGAGCGCGACCGAGACCTTCCAGGCATGCGGACTCTGGTCCATGTAGAGTCGGATCACGGCCGTTCTCCTCGGCCCGACGGGGCGGCTCGGGGCATCATGACACAGAAGCTGCGCTTCGGGCTGGTGCTCCCGAACCGCGCCGTCGCGATGGGCGGGTCCGACGCGCAGCAGCTCCTCGAGCTCGCCGAGACCGCCGAGGCCTCGGGCGCCTTCGCGCACGTCTGGGTCGGCGACTCGATCCTCGCGAAGCCGCGGCTCGAGGCGCTGACGCTCCTCGCCGCGATCGCCGCGCGCACGCGCCGCGTGCGTCTCGGCGTCGCCTGCATGGCGACGCTGCCCGCGCGCGATCCGCTGCTCCTCGCGCACCAGTGGGCGAGCCTCGACCTGCTCTCGCAGGGGCGCACGATCCTCGGCGCGTGCATCGGCGGGAGCGCCGCCGACCCCAGGCAGCGCGGCGAGTACCGCAACCTCGGCATCGAGCCGGGAGAGCGCGCGCGCCGCCTCGAGGAGAGCCTGCTCCTGATGCGCCGCCTCTGGAGCGAGGAGCGCGTGAGCCACGCGGGCGAGTTCCACCGGCTCGAGGACGCGACGCTCGAGCCGCGGCCGCTGCAGCGGCCGCCGCCGATCTGGGTGGTCGCGTCGCCGCGCTCCGACGCGGCGAGCCCCGAGCGGGGAGAGCGCGCGCTGCGCAGGGTCGCGCGGCTCGGCGACGGCTGGATGACGAACGCGCACCCGGCGAGCGAGCTCGCGAAGCTGCGGCGCCGGCTCTTCGACCACGCGCGCGAGGCGGGCCGCAGCTTCGAGGCGCTGCCCTGCTGCCTCTACACGAACCTGCACCTCGATGCCGACCGCGAGGCCGCGTTCCGCGAGTCGAAGGCCTGGCTCGACGCCTACTACTCGATGCGGGCGAGCCGCGAGGCCGTCGAGACCGCCGTCGCGCTCGGGCCGGCGGAGGAATGCGCCGAGCGGCTGCGCGGCTTCGCCGCGGCCGGGGCGACGGACGTGCTGCTGCGCTTCACGGCGGCGGACCCCGTAGAGCAGCTCCGCCGCTGCCTCCGGGACGTCCTGCCAGGCCTCACCTGAAACGGTCGGACAGAGACAGAAGTAGGCATCTGGATCGTGGGCAATAACACCCAGTGCCTCGGGCGGCCACTTCATTGGTGAGCAATTCCGCGTGGATGAGGCTGAACGCATGCCGGGCATTGGTTTTCCCCTGGGGGAGTCCAGCGGGCGGGTGCGGCTCCATTCCCGGGCGTCGGTCCATGTCGGCCTGGCCGCAGCCGCAGCGCTGCTCGCGGCCGCCGCGCCCGCGCCGGCCGCGGACCTCGTCCTCCACCCGACCCAGGACGCCCGCGTCAAGTCGACGAGCGCGACCAGCAACTACGGCACCGACGCCGAGCTGCGCACGCGCTTCGGCAGCAGCGACGGCATCCACTACCGCTCCTACCTCCAGTTCGCGGTCGCGGGGCTCGCACGGGCCCCGCAGTCCGCGCGGCTGCGCCTGTACGCGACCGACGGCAGCAACGACGGCGGAAGCCTCTACACGGTCGCGACGAGCTTCGACGAGCGGAAGATCACCTGGCAGGGCGCGCCCAGCTGCGGCGGCACGCCGGTGGCGCTCGCGGGTGCGGTGACCGCCGGTGCCTGGGTCGAGCTCGACGTGACCAGCGCGATCCACGGGGACGGCGTCTACGCCTTCTGCCTCGCGAGCGCGAGCAGCGACAGCGCCCTCTACAGCTCGAGGGAGGGGGCGAAGCCGCCCGACCTCGTGATCGCCCCCGCCGCGCCGGGCGGCTGCAGCTCCAACGCGGCGTGCAGCGACGGAAAGCTCTGCAACGGCGCCGAGCTCTGCGTCGCGGGCGCCTGCGTCGCCGGGACGCCTCCCTCGTGCGACGACGCGATCGCCTGCACCGCCGATGCCTGCGACGCCGCCGCGAACGCCTGCATCCATGCGCCGAGCCACGCGAGCTGCGACGACGGCTTCTTCTGCAACGGAGTCGAGACCTGCGACCTCGCCGCGGGCTGCCGCGCGGGCGCGACCGCGCCCTGCGCGGGAGCCGTCTGCGACGAGGCCTTCGACGCCTGCACGCAGCCCGAGCCGCCCACGGCGGCGGAGGTCCGCAGCGGGCGCGCGACCCAGGCGAGCGCCGTCTTCACCGAGGCGAACCTCGCCGCGGTCGCGGGCGACCTCTACCTCGCGGCGGTCTCGACGAAGCCCCAGGCCGCGGTGACGGGCGTCTCGGGCCTGGGCCTCGCCTGGAGCCCCGTCGCCGCGCAGTGCGGCGGGCGCAACCAGACGGGCATCGCGCTCTGGAGCGCGCAGGGCGTCCCGACCGGCCCCGGCCCGGTGACGGCGACGCTCTCGAAGCTCGCCGCGGCCGCCGTGATCAGCGTGACGCGCTACGCGGACGCCGCCCCGAACGGCATCGGCAACGTCGCGATCGCCAACTCGAACGGGCCGGCCGGCCCCTGCGCGGGCGGCATCGACACGACGAGCTGGATGACGACGCTCGACGTCGAGACCGAGGGCTCGGCGGCCTACGCCGCGGTGGCGCTGCGCCAGCGCACCCACACGCCCGCGGGCTTCGTCGAGCGCGCGGAGGTCCACGGCGGCGCCGGCGGCGACACCGCGGGGCTCGCGGCCGGCGACGCGCAGGACGCGCCGGCCGGGACGCAGATCCTCGGCGGGAGCTTCAACGGGACCCTCGACTGGGCCGCCGTCGTCGCCGAGATCCTCCCCGCCGACGGCGGCGCGCCGAGCGCTGCGCTCCCGCCGGTGCCGGTGCCGGCCGAGAACCCGATCACCGAGGCCAAGCGCGTGCTCGGGAAGGCGCTCTTCTGGGACGAGCAGCTCTCGAGCGACGACAGCGTGGCGTGCGGGACCTGCCACCAGCCGCTCGCCGGCAGCGCCGACCCGCGCCTCGCGACGCACCCCGGCCCCGACGCGAGCTTCGGCACCGACGACGACGTCCTCGGCTCGGCCGGCGTCGTGCGCCGCAACGCGAGCGGCCAGCCCGTCTCGGACCCGCTCTTCGGCTTCGCGCCGCAGGTGACGCGGCGCTCGGCGCCCGTCGCGATCGGCGCGCTCTTCGCGCGCGAGCTCTTCGTCGACGGCGCCGCGCGCGGCGCCTTCGTCGACCCGCAGACGGGCCAGACGGCGATCGCCGCGGGCGGCGCGCTCGAGAGCCAGGCGGTGCTGCCGCCGCTCGACAGCGTCGAGATGTCGCACCCGGGCCGCGACTGGGCCGCCGTCGCGGCGAAGCTCGCCGCCGCGCCGCCGCTCGCGCGCGCGAGCAACCTGCCCGCGGACCTCGCCGCCGCGATCGCGGCGCGCCCGAGCTACGGGCAGCTCTTCCAGGCCGCCTTCGGCGATTCCGCGATCACGGCGCGGCGGATCGCCTTCGCGATCGCGACCTACGAGCGCACGCTCGTCGCCGACCAGACGCCCTGGGATCGCTTCATGGCCGGCGACGCCGCGGCGCTCACCGCGCGCCAGCAGGAGGGCTGGGAGGCCTTCCGCGTGAGCCTCTGCGCCACCTGCCACATGCCGCCGCTCTTCACCGACGATGCCTTCCACAACATCGGCGTGCGGCCCGTCGCCGAGGACATCGGCCGCCAGCGCGTCACGGGCCTCGCCGAAGACCGCGGGAAGTTCCGCACGCCGACGCTGCGCAACGCGGGCCTGAAGCGGCACTTCATGCACAACGGCCGCCTGGCGAGCGTGAACGAGGCCGTCGCCTTCTACCTCGACAACCGCTCGCTGCAGTTCGCCGAGAACCGCGACCCGCTGATGCCGCTCGTCGACATCCCGCCCGACCTCGAGCTCTCGGTCGACGACTTCATCCGCAACGGCCTCGTCGACCCGCGCGTCCGCGACCAGGCCTTCCCCTTCGACCGGCCGACGCTCTCGGCGCCGTAGCCGCGCCGGCCCGCGCTGGCCGGCGCCGCGGGATCTGGTTCACTCCCGCGCGTGCTCCGGTCCCGCGCGGCTCGTCCGCCTGCTCCCGCCTCGCTGCGGCCGCTGCTCGCCGCGCTCGCGCTCGCGGGCACGGCCTGCGGCGGCGCCGAGCGCCCCGCGGAGGGCTTCTGCCGAGCGCTCGAGGCGCTGGGCCAGGGCGAGATCGACGTCGGCAGCGACGACCGCAACGAGATGGTCGGCCACGTGAAGAGCCTCGAGGCGCTGATCGCGGTGGCGCCCGAGGCCGTCGCCCGCGACCTCGGCTTCGTGCGCGACCGGCTTGCCGCGGTGCGCGACGCCGGCGGGCTCCTCACGCTGCTCGACTTCGCGAAGCTCCAGGATCCGGAGCTCGCGGGCGCCGAAGGCCGCGTGACCCGCTTCGCGGCCGAGCGCTGCGGCATCGCGAGCGGCGAGGTCGACTACGAGGTCGGCGAGCCGACGGACGCCTCCACGCCCTGCCCCGCGTGGCCGCGCGCGGGGAGCCCGCTGACGAACAACCGCTTCCCGTATCTCATCGCCACGGCCGGCGCGAACTACTTCTCGGCGACCTTCTGGTCGGTCCCCTTCGTGCCGGCGCCGCCGGGGTTCCTCGACGTGCCGCGCGGCGGCTCGGTCGTCTTCGAGGGCGAGTACCCCTTCGCGCGCTACTTCGCCTACCACCCGAACGACTTCGCGACCAACAACTTCGACACGCTCACGGGCGGGGAGCTCGACCCGGATCCCGGGAGCCGGAGCCCCTGGCGCGAGGACGTGCCGCCCGGCGCGTCGCGGCGCTACACGGCGCGGCTCGTCTTCGCCGCGGCGCCGGCCGCTCCGGAGCCGAACACGGTCTACGTCGGCGAGCGCGCGCGCGGCGGCGGCTTCAACCCCGCCGTGTTCCTGATCTACCGCATCTACTCGGCCGAGCAGGGCTCGCTGCCGCCGAACAGCGCGGGCGTCCCGCTTCCCGCCGTGACGATCCGCGACGCCGACGGCGAGGTCGTGCAGCGCTTCGAGGCCTGCGAGCCGTATCCGCCGGGCCGCGACGCGCCGGTCGATCGCACGCGCTTCCCCGCCTTCCCCGTGCCCGACCACCGCGCGGTCTTCCATCCCGGCGAGCTCCGCACCGCGCCGAACTGGGGCCTCCCGGTCGACGTGCTCGCGAACCGCGACGTGCTGTACCTCAGCACCTTCTACGGCCGAGCGCAGGGCGAGCTGATCGCGGTGCGGATGCAGCGGCCGCGGACGCCCGATCCGGCGAGGGGGATCCCGCTCTGGGCGCGCGACGCCGACCTCCTGCTCTGGACGGTCTGCAGCTACAACTTCTGGAACGGCTTCGCGAACGACTGCCTCGGCGACGAGGACGTCGCGGAAGAGGCAGGCCGGGTGACGATCGTCGCGAGCGACGCCGCGAGCCGACCCGCCAATGCGACCGCGGAGCGCGGCGTCGCGTGGCTCGACACCGGCCGTTTCCGCGACGGGCAGCTCACCTTCCGCATGCTCCTCGCCGACGCGCCGCTGCTCGTGGAGCTGCGCCGCGCGATCGACACGGGCGAGGTCTCGGCGCGCGCGGCGCCCTTCGTGCCGGAGATCGCGCTCTGCTCGCGCGCGGTCTTCGAGTCCGGGGGCTTCGAGGCGTGCCGAGACGCCTGGCAGGAGGCGAGGCGATGAGGGTCTACACCACGGCGCCGATGGAGGACCCGCGCGACGCGCGCCGCGTCTTCCCGCGCCTCGAGGAGATCGGCTACGACGGCGCGTTCTCCTTCGAGGCGAAGCTCGACCCCTTCCTCCCGCTCGTGCTGGCGGCCGAGCACACGCGGCGACTCCAGCTCGGCACCGCGATCGCGATCGCCTTCGCGCGCAATCCGATGAACCTCGCGAACCTCGCCTGGGGCGTGCAGGCGATCAGCGAGGGCCGCTTCTGGCTCGGCCTCGGGACGCAGGTGCGCCCGCACATCGAGAGCCGCTTCTCGATGCCGTGGTCGCGGCCGGCGGCCCGGCTGCGCGAGATGGTGCTCGCGATCCGCGCGATCTTCGCGCGCTGGGAGGGCAAGGCGGAGCTGCGCTTCGAGGGCGAGTTCTACCGCCACACGCTGATGATCCCCGCCTTCGACCCCGGGCCGAATCCGTTCGGGCCGCCGCCGATCTATACCGGCGGCTTCGGCCCGCGCATGACGGAGCTCGCGGGCGAGGTCGCCGACGGCTTCATCGCGCACCCCTTCCACACCCGCGAGTCGCTGCGCCGCAACGTGCTCCCCGCGCTCGCGCGCGGCCTCGCGAAGGCGGGGCGCGAGCGCGCCTCGCTCGACGTGATCTGCGCGACGCTCACCGTGACCGCCGACCGCGAGGAGGACTTCGCGCGCGCGCTGCGCGCGGCGCGCGGCCAGCTCGCCTTCTACGGCTCGACGCCCGCCTACCGCGCGACGCTCGAGTGCCACGGCTGGGGCGACCTGCACCAGGAGCTCAATCGCCTCTCGAAGCAGGGGCGCTGGGACGCGATGACCGATCTCGTGAGCGACGAGATCCTCGAGGCGATCGCCGTCGTCGGCCCGCGCCGCGAGATCGCGGCGAAGCTGCGCGCGCGCTTCGACGGCATCTGCGACGCGGTGAGCCTGACGCACAACCGCGCGCCCGACCCGGAGCACTGGGCCGACGTCGTCGCCGATCTGAAGCGCGGGGCGGCGGGCGGCGGCGCGCCTCAGTAGCGCGGCGCGACGTCCGAGGCGCGCGGCGCGCGCTCCGCCGCCGGCACGGGCCGCCACCCGGGCGTGGGCCGCGGCAGCTCCGCGCGTACCGACACCTGGTAGAGGAGCCGCGGTCCGGTGAAGTCCGGCACCGCGTAGTGCTGCACGCAGCGGTTGTCCCAGAAGGCGAGCGTGCCGGGGCGCCAGTGGTGCCGGATCGCGAAGCCCGGCCGCGCGGTCAGCGCGCGCAGGTGCGCGAGCAGCAGCGCGCTCTCGGCCGGCGCGAGCTCGACGAAGTCCTGCACGTGGTGCGCGCTGTAGAGCAGGCCCTGGCGCCCGGTCTCGGGATGGATGCCGACGAGCGGGTACTCGGCCTCGTCGCGGCGGCGCCCGCGGTTGCCGAGGTTGCGGTGCACGGCGGTGAGGCCGTCGGCGAGGCGGCGCAGCGGTGCGGAGAGCTCGGCGTAGAGGCGGTACGAGCTGACGAAGATCGTGTCGCCGCCGCCGTCGGCCGCGCACTCGACCATGTTGAGCGTGCAGAGCCCGCAGGGGACGAAGTCGGGGTCGTAGTCGCAGTGCCAGACGGCCGAGACGCCGTTGGCCGGCGAGATCACGACCACCTCCTCGTCGCTCCCCGCGAGCACCTGCGGGCGCTCGGGGTGCGCCTCGACCTCGCCGAAGCCGCGCATGAAGGTGCGCTGCTCGTCGGGGGAGAGGTGCTGGTCGGGGAAGAAGAGCGCGAGGCGGTCGAGGACGAGCCGGCGCAGCGCGGCCACGGTCTCGGGCTCGAGCGGTCGCTTCAGGTCGACGCCGCAAACCTCGGCGCCGAGGGAGGCGCCGAGGGGCTCGATGCGGAGCTCCGGTCCCGCCATGTTCCGCCGCGCACCTCGCCGGGATAAGCTAGCGCGGCCGCGCGGGGCTTCCGCCGGTGCGGCGGAGGCGCGCGATGGACGAGGAGAGCGTCCACATCGAGACTCCGGACGGAGTCGCTCCGTGCCGCTTCTACCTCCCGGAGGGCGCCGCCGCGCACCCCGCGCTGATCTGGTTCATGGACGGCATGGGGATCCGGCCGAGCCTGCTCGCGACGGCGCAGCGCCTCGCCGGCGAGGGCTACGCGGTGCTCGTCCCCGACCTCTACTACCGCGGGGGCGACTACCCGCCCTTCGACCACGCGACGCTCCAGGACGACCCGGCCGAGCAGGCGCGCGTGATGGAGCTCGTGCGCACGGTGACGAACGCCGGGACGATGCGCGACGTGCAGGCCTTCCTCGCCTTCTTCGACCGCCATCCGCGCGTGCGCGGGCCCGCGATCGGCTGCGTCGGCTACTGCATGGGCGGCCCGCTCGCGCTGAGCGCCGCGGGCACCTTCCCGGAGCGCGTCGCGGCGGCGGCCTCGCTCCACGGCGCGAACCTCGCGACCGACCGGCCCGACAGCCCGCACCGGCTCGCGCCGAAGATGCGCGCGAAGGTCTACGTCGGCGTCGCCGAGATCGATCCCTATCTGTATCCGGGCGAGACGCCCCGCATCGAGGCCGCGCTGCGCGAGGCCGGCGTCGACCACGTCTTCGAGCTCTACGCGGGCTGCCGCCACGGCTTCGCGCTGGTCGGGAGCCACGGCTACGAGGCGTCCGCCTTCGAGCGCCACTGGCGGCGGCTCCTCGAGCTCTTCGGCGCGGCGCTCTGAGCGCGCGGCGGCGACGCGGAGAGCGGGAGGGAGCATGAGCGAGATCCTGATCGGCCGCGGCGAAGGGCCCGTGCAGCTGCTCGCGCGCTACGGCAACCGCCACGGCCTCGTCGCCGGCGCCACCGGCACCGGCAAGACGATCTCGCTGCTGGTGCTCGCGGAGGGCTTCTCGCGGCTCGGCGTGCCGGTCGTGATCGCCGACGTGAAGGGCGACGTCGCGGGGCTCGCCTGCCCCGGCGCGGCGAGCGAGAAGCTGAAGGAGCGCGCGGTGCGCACCGGCGCGGAGGGCTGGACGCCGGAGGGAAGCCCCGTCGTCTTCTGGGACCTCTACGGGAAGGCGGGCCACCCGCTGCGCGCGACGGTCTCGGAGATCGGCCCGGCGCTGCTCGGCCGCATCCTCGAGCTGAACGACGTGCAGTCGGGCGTGCTCGAGGTGATCTTCCAGCTCGCCGACGCGCGCGGCCTGCTGCTGCTCGACCTCGACGACCTGCGCGCGCTGCTCGCCTTCGCCGCCGAGAACCGCCAGGAGATCTCGACGCGCTACGGGCTCGTGAGCGCGCAGTCGCTCGCCGCGATCCAGCGCGCGATCCTGCCCTTCGAGCGCGAGGGCGGCGCGGGCTTCTTCGGCGAGCCCGCGCTCGAGCTCAGCGACCTGCTGCGCACGGACCTCTCCGGGCGCGGCGTCGTGAACGTCCTCGCCGCGGACCAGCTCGTGCTGAAGCCGAGGCTCTACTCGACCTTCCTGCTCTGGCTGCTCTCGGAGCTCTTCGAGAACCTCCCCGAGGTGGGCGACGCGGAGAAGCCGCGCCTGGTCTTCTGCTTCGACGAGGCGCACCTGCTCTTCGACGACGCGCCCGCGGCGCTGCGCCAGCGCGTCGAGCAGGTGGTGCGGCTGATCCGCTCGAAGGGCGTCGGCGTCTACTTCTGCACGCAGCTCCCCGACGACGTGCCGCAGGAGATCCTCGGCCAGCTCGGGAACCGCATCCAGCACGCGCTGCGCGCCTTCACGCCACGCGACCAGAAGGCGGTGCGCGCGGCAGCCGAGACCTTCGCCGCGAAGCCCGGGATGGACGTCGCGGCGGCGATCACGCAGCTCGGCGTCGGCGAGGCGCTCGTCTCGACGCTCCAGGAGGGCGGTGTCCCGCTCCCGGTCGAGCGCACGCTCGTGTGCCCGCCGCGCTGCCGCATGGGCGCGATCAACCCCGAGGAGCGCGCGGCGGTGCGCGCGCGCAGCCCCGTCGGCGCGAAGTACGACCGGGCGCTCAACCGCGAGTCGGCCTACGAGATCCTCGCGCGCCGCAACGACGCGCCGCCCGCCGGGGGCGACGGCGCCGACGCCGACGTGCCGTCCCGCGCGCGACCGACGCGCGGTGGTGTCGCTCGGGACGGTGCGCCCGGAGGCGCTCCCCCCGCGGAAGAGCGCGGAGCCCTCGACGAGCTGCTCTGGGGCACCAAGCGCCGCCAGGGCATGGTCGAATCGATGGCGAAGCAGGCCGCGCGCAGCGTCGGCAGCCAGCTCGGCCGCCAGATCCTCCGCGGCGTCCTCGGCAACATCTTCCGCGGCAAGTAGGCGGGACGCGCGCGCCGAGAAGAGCGAGCGAAGGGAAGAGCGGGGACGGTCTTAAGAAGTTAAGGAAATTCAGATACGCCCCGCGGGATGAAACTGAATTTCCTTAACTTCTTAAGACCGTCCCCGCTTCGCCGTCCCCGCTTTGCCGTCGCGCTTCGCGGTCGCAGCTTCAGCGGGGCGGGGCGTTCTGGGCGCGCTGCTCGCGGAGCCAGGCGACGAGCGCGGCGAGCTCGGCGTCCTCGAGCCCGTCGCGGAAGGCCGGCATCTTCGGCGAGCCGGTGCCGTTGCGGATCGTGGCGCTGAGCGCCGCGGCGTCGTCGCCACGCGGCAGCGGGCCGGCGAGCAGGTCCGGGAGCGCGGCGTTGCCGATCAGGCCGCCGCGGCCGAGGTGGCAGGTCGCGCAGTCGCGCAGGAAGATCGCCTCGCCCGAGGGCGTGCCCGCCGCGGCGGCGTTGCCGGCGTCGCCGGTGCGCGTCGGCGCGCGATCCGTCGCGCAGGCGACGACCGCGGCGGCGCCCAGCGCCGCGAGCGCGGCGGACGCGACGCGCGCCCGCGCGGCGCGGCTCCCCCGCCCACGGCCGCGCGCTCGCGCCGAGGCTCGCTCGTCGGCAGGCACGCGCTGCTCCTCCCCCCGCGCCGTGGTCGCGCCAGAGCCTAGCCGACGCCGCGCGCGCCGCGTCGCTCGCGCCGTTACCATCGGACGCACGCGAGGAGGCGCCCCTGGGCGACGACGACGCACCGAGCCAGATCTCGCGCCGCGCCTTCCTGCGCGCCGCGGGCGCGGGCGCCGGCGCCGCCGCGCTCGCGCAGGCCGCGCCGGTCTCGGCCGCGGCCGCGTTCGGCCGCGACGGCTCCGAGGTCGACGCGACGGCCGACGTCTGGGTCGTCGGCAGCGGCTCGGCGGGCTTCACCGCGGCGATCTTCGCGCGCGAGGCGGGTGCTCTCGAGGTGGCCATCCTCGAGAAGGGCGCCTTCGCCGGCGGCACCACGCGCAAGTCGGGCGGCGTCTACTGGATCCCCGGCAACCCGGTGATGCGCGCGCACGGCCTCGCCGACCCGCGCGACGACGCGCTGCGCTACATGGCGCGGCTCGCGTACCCCGACCTCTACTCGCCGGAGGCGCCGCACCTCGGCCTCGTGCCGTCGCAGCTCGCGCTGCTCGAGACCTGGGTCGACCGCGGTCCCGAGATCGTCGAGCGGCTGCGCGCGCTCGGTGCGCTCGAGTCGACCTTCTGGCCCGCGTGGGACGGCCGCCCCTGGACCGACTACCACGCCGACCTCCCCGAGAACCGCGCGCCGCGCGGGCGCGGGATCGTGCCGCGGCGCGCCGACGGCAGCGCCGGCGACGGCGCCGACCTGATCGCGGCGCTCGCGCGCGCGAGCGAGGCGCGCGGCATCGCAACGCACCTGCGCCACGCCGCGCGCCGCCTCGTCCTCGACGACGCGGGCGCCGTCGTCGGCCTCGAGGTCGAGACGCCCGCGCGCACGCTGCGCCTGCGCGCGCGGCGGGGCGTCGTCTTCTGCTCCGGCGGCTTCGCCCACAACCCGCGGCTCGTGCGCGAGTTCCTGCGCGGCGTCGCCTGGGGGAGCTGCGAGGTCCCGACCAACGAGGGCGACTTCGTCGCGATCGCCGGCGCCGCTGGCGCGCGCCTCGCCAACATGAAGAACGCCGCCTGGAAGCAGGTGGTGCTCGAGCAGGTGCTCGTCTTCCCGAGCATCCCGAACGGCGTCGCGAGCATCCCCGGCGACTCCTCGCTGCTCGTGAACCGCCGCGGCGTGCGCGTCGTCAACGAGAAGCTCAACTACGACCAGCGCGCGCAGGTCCACTTCGACTGGGACGCCGCCGAGAGCGCCTACGGCAACGAGTTCCTCTTCATGGTCTACGACCGGCGCACGGCCGAGCTCTTCGCGGGCACGGAGCCCGTGCCGCCGCGCGGCGCCGTGGCACCCGAGATCCTGAGCGCGCCGACGCTCGCCGCGCTCGGCCCCGCGCTCGACGCGCGCCTCGCCGCACTCGAGCCGCGCATCCCGCGCTTCCGGCTCGCGCCGGGCTTCGCCGAAGCGCTCGAACGCACCGTCGCGCGCTTCAACGGCTTCGCGCGCCGCGGGAAGGACCTCGACTTCCAGCGCGGCGAGTCGACGCACGAGCCCGACTTCCACGGTCCGCGCCGCGAGGGGAACGGCCTGCCGAACCCGATGCTCTTCCCGCTCTCGGGGCGCGGCCCCTACTTCGCCGTGATCCTCGCCGCGGGCACCTACGGCACGCGCGGCGGCCCCGAGATCGACGCGCAGGCGCGCGTGCTCGGCGCCTTCGGCGCCCCGATCCCCGGCCTCTACGGCGCGGGCAACTGCATCGCCTCGCCCGCCGGCGGCGGCTACTTCGGCGGCGGCTCGCAGCTCGGCCCGGGGATCGTCTTCGGCGCGATCGCCGGCGAGCACGCGGCGCGCGGGCCGGCGCGCTAGTCGCGTTCAGCCCGAGATCGCGGAGAGGAGCGGCGCCGACGGGTCGCCCGGCAGCTCGACGAGCTCGATGCGCACGCCGTCGGGGTCGAGCACGTAGACGACCTCGGAGCGCAGCTCGGGGTTGCGGATCCGCGTCTGCTCCAGGATCTCGACGCCCGCGCGCTCGAGCGCGGCGAGCGTCGCCGCGAGGTCGTCGACGCGGACGGCGATGTGCGTGAGGCCGGTGCGGTTCATCGGCCGCGGCGCGGCGTCGCGCTCGCAGCCGGGCGACGCGAAGTGCAAGAGCTCGAGGCGCATGCCGTCGCGCTCGAGGAAGGTCGCGCGCAGGTCGACCTTCTCGAGCTCGAGCAGCCGCGCCGAGTGCGCGTCCGAGACCGCGAGCGCGGCGGTCTCGCGGAATCCCAGCAGGTCGCGGTAGAAGCGCAGCGAGCGCTCGGGGTCGGAGACGCAGATCCCGAAGTGCGAGGCGTAGCGGACGGCCATGCGGCCGGAGGCTAGCCCGGCTCGCGCGATGCGGGGGGCCCGCACCTGCGCAAGCCCCCGAAACCGCTTGCGATCTCGACCCGGTCAGCCCCGAGGGGAGAAGATTCCGATTTACAATACGCTTCGTATCGTATAGGATCTGGAGGCGTCGGACCGGCGCCCTGGCGGCCCCGCGGCCCGCGCCCCGGCGAGGAGGACCCCCGTGGACTTCGATTTCTCCCCCGTAGAGCAGAACTTCGCCGACGAGGTCGAGGCGTGGCTCAAGGCGAACCACGACCCGGTCGTGATGGATCCGCACCGCGAGAACTTCTCGCAGCTCGCCGACACGCCCGAGCGACGCGCCTTCATGAAGAAGCTCGCGAAAAAGGGCTGGCTCGGCATGTCGTGGCCGAAGGAGTACGGGGGCAAGGAGATCGAGGGCGTCTACGAGTACATCCTGAACGAGGCGCTCTCGCGCCACGCGGCGCCGCAGATCGGCAAGGGCGTCGGCATCATCGGCAAGACGCTGATCCGCCACGGCAGCGAGAAGCTGAAGCAGGAGTTCCTGCCGAAGATCCTGAAGGGCGAGATCGAGTTCGCGGTCGGCTACAGCGAGCCGCAGGCCGGCAGCGACGCCGCCAACATGCAGCTCAAGGCCGAGAAGGTCGAGGGCGGCTGGAAGCTCAACGGCCAGAAGATGTGGACCACCTCCGCGCACTTCGCCGACTGGTACTGGGTGGGCGCGCGCACGGACCCGGACAAGCCGAAGCACGACGGCATCTCTCTCTTCCTGATCCCGATGAACCACCCGGGCCTCGAGGTGCAGAGCCTGCCGACGATCGGCAAGGACACCACGAACCAGGTCTTCTTCGAGGACGTGTTCGT